>JACCDY010363582.1_pt1 | contig 33915 bp, 27 predicted proteins | sample 7446391 | NCBI WGS metagenome assembly JACCDY01 (sample SAMN15323451, study PRJNA562643) | freshwater metagenome | isolation source: river surface water | place: USA:Blue River Watershed | collected 2017-08-18 | reverse complement strand
GAAACAAGTTCTGCACGTCCGTTGTTAGTTACCCACGCACCAATACCATCGCTGATCAACTGTGTGAAATCGTTGGAAACAATAGATCTGTTACCGCCGTTGTGTAGTGCGCCATCGATCTTTTGACCAATTGCTGCTCTACCAAATGTTGCATTATTTTGAATATATGGCGAACGAGTTCTAATCCATGCGCTTTCGTCATCTGGACCCCATCCTGGATCCAATGAGCAGTATGCGCCGGCAGTTACACGACGTGTTCCATAATCGTTGTTAGAAGTTAGATCACCTGTTAGTCCTTCCATGGTCATATTTCTAACACCAGTGGAATTTCTTAGGTAGAACATATCCTCTTCTAAGCTACCTTTAACAGAATTAGCATAGTAACGAGCAGCCATTAATGACTTGTAGTTACCTGGATACACTAGGTCATATTTTAATGCATCTGTGTATGACTCTACATCTCTTAGGCATAGTTCTGAATTGTAATATAATGCAAAAGTCATTGTTCCTGAAGCAGTGCTTAGGTCAACAGCAGAACCATATGGTGTTAATGATACTGTGAATACTGTTGAACTTACAATTTCTCTTACATAGTAAGTAGTTCCGGTGGTAATTCCACCAAATGTTGTGCCTGTAAATCTAATTGCAGCATTTCTCTTCAACCAGCTGGTGCTAGCACAGGTAATTCTGTCTGTGGCTGCTGCTGTAGAAGTTGCAGTTCCTGTAAATGTAGAACTGATGTAAGCAGAAATTTCTGCAGCCATAAAGCTCTTGTTCAATTCTAGTTGACGAGCAGCATAGTGTAGGTTTCTAGAACCTGTAGTTTGATTGCTACCTTCTGTGCTTCCGCTATAGATAATGTCATCAATCAATGTCATTAGTGTTTCAATTCTGCTTTGTGCAGTTGAATCACCGCCAACATTGGCCTTGGCTTCTGTCTTAACATTTAATAGTGCATCTCTTGTAACTGCTTTCTGACCTAAGCTGAATACTTCTGTAGCTGTTGATCTTAGATATGAATAAGCAGATCTTAAAGATTGATAGTTGCTGTTGAACATCACGTCATAGCCAACTGCGTTTAGAATTAAACGGATATCTCTAATACACTTGTTCTGCAAGTATGCCACTTTGGTTATACCATTTCTTGTGCCTGTTCCGCTTGGGAATGTTGCAGTTGAAGTATTTGGGCTTGCACCAGACGATGTGCAGGTTACAATAATGTTTTCGATATCTACTAGGTCGCCTGCTGATAGACCGTGTGTAGCAGTAGTTACTACAGCATAACCTGTAGATTCGTTATAAGTAAATCCGGTGACGGCCAATACTGTGCCGTCGGACTTAGTTACAGTTCCGCCGCTGACATATGTATGAACAAGATCTGTTTTACCTACGTATACACGGAATTGTGTGGTTGTTAATGATGTTGCATCAACTACAAAGTCAGTGTGCCATGCAACAGTATTCAAATCATCAATAACGTTTTGAATAATTGTTTCTTGTGCTGCACTTAAAATTGTGTAAGCAGTAACCTGTGAACCTGTTGCCCACGAAGTTGCTGGCCAGTTAACAATATCACATACAATAGACAATCCAGTTCCGTCAGTCAATGATGTAATTGCTGTGCCATCAAAACTTGGAGCTAACGTTACTTGGTTAACTGCTGGAACAGTCTTGACAAAATATGTTACACCCTTAACCAGGCCATTGGCGCTTGTTCTTGGAGTAAATGTATCACCAACTTGTAAGCCATGACTTACAGAAGTTGTAATAGTTGTATTGCTGGCAATTGTAGTAATTGTAACTGAAGGAGCACCTGTGGTTCCATTTGTTACAATACCGATGATATAATCCATTGCCTGTCCAACAAATGTGATCGAACCTGCTGAACCTGCTGTGCCTTCTCTCCACTGTGGAATTTCGTTTTGGTCTCCACCTGTAGGAGTTAGAGCGATTGCGTCTTGAACCATTTCTTTTAGATGATTCATAGCTGCAATTGTAGCTGTTAATTCTTCCGAATCAATAGCCATTGCACCGCCAGCACCATTGAAGTATGCTAGGCCAGCTGTGATAGACTGTTGATAGCCGCCGTAAGTTAAGTCGTATACTAGCGCATCAATAATATATCCAACGTCTTGTTGACATTTTGTTCTGCTATAGTATACATCTGTGTAATTTGCATCGATAAATGCAGTAACTTCGACTTTAAAATATTCTTTGTTCAAAGATAATAAAGTTCTAGCATCACCATAACCAACCAAGTAACCAGTGTTATAGCTAGTTGGATCTGGATATGAAGCTAAATTCATTGTGCCTAACTTCCAATCGATGCTGTGACGGATCATTCTTACCAACTGTTTAGAAGTTGTTTGCTGAGCTGTATCAGCATATGGGAATAATTGTGACTGGGTAGCTGTGTTTCCTGAACTCTTAGTTACAGTAGAACCAACAACTACGTCGCCAACGATCGATTCCATTCTTGAAAGTGCTTGTAAAGAATAGTATGAATCTGCAATATTAGTTGTTCCTGAAGTTGGTCCAGCATTAACTGAACGAACTTCGTCACCTAATAGGCAGCATCCTTCTGGAACGATAATTGGAAGTTCTTCAAGATAACGACCTGTCTTGACATGGATTATAGTGCTTGGAAAATATTCTGCTGGAACATCGTCATCAACACCAGCTGTAATTGCATCAGTGACAATTTCTACTAAGTCAGCAACAGTAGTAGTTACTCCACTTTCTGTTGCAATGCTTGAATCAGTCCATTGTGCAACAATAGCTGTTGAATTATCTCCGTTAGTAACTTGATAATTTGTTGTTGGTGCTGTCTGTGCCAACACATTGTTCATTACAGTCAATGAATAATTAATAGCTGCTACTGTTTCAGTTTCTTGTCCTAGAGTATATACAGCAGGAGCATCGTTTACATACGATAATGCTGCTTCTCTAGTTTTTCTATTTCCGCCGTGACGGATATCCCATATAACTGCATCTATTAGATAACCGATGTCTCTTTCGCAGCGATCATCTTTGAATGTAAATGTAGTTGTAAATGGAGCAATGTTATTTGTAACTTGATATTGAATCCATTCTACTGTTTCTCTTTGAATAAATGCTCTATTAAGTTCGAGTAATCTTGCTGCATTTAAATTTCTTGGTCCTGCTAAAACTTGTTCGCAGGCATAACGTATACTTGCCCATGGTTTGTCAACTGTTAAACCATGAATAGGTGCCGGATGATCAGTTCCGTGGTTAGCCACATAGTAGACATGATCAACTTTACCGATAGTAAACCATTCTGGGATGTCGTCTTCGCTAACACGAAGAACTTGTCCTTCAACACCAACTGGTAATCTTGTTGGACCAGCGCCACCAAAGTAAACTAAATCACCTCTTGTAGTTAAAAGGCTAGTTTCAGTTCCTATTGATAAAATATTCCAGTATGTGCCAGTAGAATCTCTATCTGGACGACTGTTAGCTTGACCACCACCTTGTGTGCCTACTGTAGATCCATCGTCGCCTTCTGATCTATGACGGCTCACGCAAACATAAGAGTTTGAACCGTAACGCACAACATCACCGATATCGTATTCAGTGTCGTCTAACCATTCCCCTGCCCACGACAAGCCGCCGTTTAATCTAGTCCAAATGCTAGATGCTGCTGCTTGGCTTGGCAACCAGCCAATATCAACTGTCATTGTTCCAGATGCATTGCCTGGAATATCAAATGTTGTGCCGCCTGGTGTGGTAGAAATTGTAATATCAGTAGGACTTACTACAGTTTTAACATAATATGTTGCACCTGCTAATACTCCTCCGAATGTTGTTCCAGAGAAACGAACAGCCATTCCTACTGTAACTGAGGCTGTTGGAGTTGACATTACAAATCTATCAGATGCGCCTAGTGTGCTGGTGCAGGTAAATTGTAATGCTGTTGAATCTGTTGATGCTAGATAAATCTGACCACTATGTCTTACAACATCACCAATTAGATAATTTGTTGTTAGAGCATGTGTGCCTCTAAACTTAAATCCTTCAGCGAATAAATCCCAGTTCGCTGTGCTTGTTCTTGGATTTTCGTTGGTATTATTTGTTTTAGCAACATATTGGTTACCGCCGTAGCGAACAATATCACCAATTTGATAGGCAGTGGCTCCTGACCAATCGCCTTCAAATTCAATACCTTCATTAAATTGATTCCATTTTGCCTCGTCTGCTGTGAAAGTCGCTTGAGAAGTGTGTGCGGTTACGCAAATCCAAGTTCCGCCACCGTGTTTAACGATATCATTAACTTTGTAACGAACACTTGATCCGCTCCATGAACCTTTATATTCAAGTCCGGTGTTCCACTCTTCCCACGAAGCTGAGTTATTCTCTAAACCTAATGTAGTTGTAGCAGCAGATGTATGGCCAGTGATACAGATATAAGTAATACCGCCATAAGATACAACATCGTTGGGCTTATATCTAGTGTTAATTCCCCAGTCGCCCTTCCAGTCAAATCCTTCTGCAAAAATATCCCAGTTGGCAATACTGTTTTCTAAACCTAGAGCACTTGTGGATGCAGAAGTATGGGAAGTATTACAGATGTAAACTGTTCCGCCATACTTGACTGTATCTCCTACTTTATAAGAAGTAGAGGTCGTCCAGTTGCCTTTCCATTCCTGACCATCGGTCATTTGATTCCATTTAGTTGGAATAAAGTTTAGATCTGTATAAAAGTCTGCTGCCGCTGTATGACCTACCGTGCAGATAAAAGTCTTTCCGCCTTGACGAACAACGTCGTCTTTATAGTAGGTGGTTCCTGTGGTCCAGTTACCTTTCCATACAAATCTAATTCTACCTAATTTAAATTCTGCCATTTAAATGCTCCAAGTTACATTATTTATCACTAACTATTATCTGTGTTTAAATGATCTAAAGAACAGTGTTTGAGCCAACATTGTTCCAGTGACCGAACCGTTTCTACCAGTTGAGTCTGGGCCATAAAAGTCCATTCTCTGCGGGAATACCGTATGCCCGTTAATTGTGCTACGAATTTCGCCAGGACCTACTTTTACTGTTCCAGCGATAAAGCTAGCTGTAGCAATATCTGCTCCGCCAACACTTAATCTATTAGCTAGATACGCCTTAATAGCTCTTTGTGTTGGTATAACGTTATTGCTATCAGCACTGAATAAAGGATCTGTTGAAAATTCTCTAATAACAGTTCCAGTTCCACCCAATCTAACACCACCAAGTGCCAATTCTGATAGACCATTTAAGTCAAAGTAATCAGCACTAATTGTAACTATACCTGTTGCCTGCTCAACGGCAAACAGTTCTCCTGCTCTAAAGTTACCATCCTGGTCAGTTGATGTGTAGAATACTCTACCACCATCTGTTTCTGCGATTTCATTTTCTGGTGCTTTGAAGAAATCACCTGTAGAATATAATTCCGGATAGTTAGTTTCTAAAAAGTTTCCAGTTCCAATATCTAAGAAGTCGTGTCCAGTAATACGACATTGTGAATATCTTTCACGGATTTCAACTAGCGTATTATGAACAGGACCGTTGTCTACATTAAAATAAGGCTGTATTTGGAATCTAGCAGTTAAGCCATCAAATGTTGTGCCTGTGATAGGTGTAATTGTCACCGCAGTATACAATGTAGAATTGCCGTCAAATCTAAACTGTGCGCCCGGTCTTGGGTATTGTGTTAATCCGCTAAGAGTTATGTATCTATTAGCTGGAATAACATCTGCGAATCCGTCTCCAGAAATAGTTACTCGGGTAGTTGAAGTTTTGTAAGCACTTCCTCTATTCAACCAAGCTGGTTGTCCTAATACTCCATCTGCTACTCTATTGTTAAAGAAAGGAGCAGCAGCAGAGTTTGGATCATAAACTGTTACCTCAGGACTACCACTTACATATCCAGAACCTGGATCCCATAGTTTAATACCGCCAACTCTTCCGCTAGCTAATGTTACCCTACCTTTAGCTCTAGCGCCGGCTTTGACTAAGTCAATGACGTTGGTTTGATCTCCAGAAATTACTATCCATGTTGGTGTATTGTTTCCAACATCTCTAACTGTAGAATCGTCGTAAGTAATATCTGGGTTACCGTAAGCAGCACCAATCCAATTTTGATAACTTGAAACTTCTCTGCCTGTCCAAACAATACCATCTTCAGATGTAGCTATAAAGTTTGTTGGTCCAGATGTAGGATCTCCAAAAATATCTTTTCCGCCAGTGTCACATACCGCTAGGAATATTCCGTTTCCGTATGAAACTTTTTTCCAGTTCATAGAAGTTGAACCGTCTTGTGTCGGCATTGTTGCTGGATACCATGTTACTGTATCAAACGTATACGCAATATCTCCTTGACTAGAAATCGCTACGAATCGATCTCTACCATAAGCAATTGAGACCCAATCTTTCTGCGATGAGTCAGCAATTACGTCCATGATTCCCCCGGTCCAAGTTGCACCGTTATCGTTACTCATGGCATAAACGTTGTTGCTATTAGCGATCGCTACAAACATGCCTTTACCATAGGTTACATCGACCCATTCGTTAATTGTAGAATCGCCTAGTGTTGGAAGATTATTAGAAACAGTCCATGTTGTTCCGTAATCTGTGCTTCTTCCGGAACTATTTTGATTTCCGGATACAGCAACGAATGTTCCACTGCCGTATGCTACTGCATTCCAAAATCTTGTTGCGATTGATCTTTCAGTCCATGTTTTACCATCTAATGATTGTGCTACAGATGCTGAATTATAACCAATAGTTATGAATCTATTACCGCCAGTTGCTAGTCCTTTCCAAACTCTGCTTGCAGGTAATGTAGAATTTTCCCAGTTAATACCGTCTTTAGATGCTACAGCACTGGTTCCAGTTGACGGAACAATAAGGAATCTACCGCTTGATGCAATTCCTTCATAAGTAAACCCTGTAATAGAGTTTGTGCTGTCATTTGATATACCAGTAACTGTTATTGTAATATCGTTGTCAGGTGTAACTCCGCCAACATCATCCCCGGTCAATACAATTGTTTGTCCTAGTGCATAACCTGCACCGCTAGATGCGCCTAATGTTACACTATATGTTCTTCCGTTCTTCGTTACATTCCATGCTGCAATCGAAGCAGGGATATCTATAGTTGTTCCTGATGGTGCTGAACCTAATACATTAGTAAATGATTCTTGTGTTTCACCGTAGGCAACATTATTCCAATATGTGCTCACAGGTAAGTTGATAGCGTTGGTAATATAAGGGGGAGCATCAAAAGTAACTAATGCTTCAATTCTATATGTAGTAGAGTTAATTAACAATGGTGCTATTGGATAGCCTGGAACTACATGGTCCCAACCTGCCACGCCATCGCTTTCTCTTTTCACCGAAACTACTTTTGTTAATGTATTGTATCCGGTGATAATACCGTATTGACCTGTTCCTACTCCGGACGTAATAACAATACGCATACCTAAGTATGTAGATTCTTCGTTGTTATCGTTAGATGCAATAGTAATAGATGTAGCATCACCGCTTTGAGCATTATTTTGAACTACAATAAATCCTGCACCGCCAGGTAGCGATGAATCTTGAGGATTAATTAGTTTAGGATAAAAGACTGCTTTGTCTCTAAAATCATCTTGAATAACACTAGCACCAGTTCCTGAACCAATAATGCTATATGATGCTTGAGTATAATTTTGTCCAGCACTTTCAAATTCTAGTGTTAAGATAAAATCATTAACTTCTCCTGCGAATGCTGATACCACAGATGCTTCTTGATTTCTGTTATTAACATTAGCATATCTAGGAACTTCTGCTGGGTCGTTGCCTACTGCTAGAGAACCAAAGTCTCCGTATGAATTGTTACCGTTAGTAGCACGGATTTTTCCACCGGCTTCTGCTAAGTATCCCACATGTGAATAATATGTAAACACAGAAACCAGTTCTGCTCTACCGTTATTCAATACCCACGCACCAATACCGTCTGATATAACTTGTGTAAAGTCGTTGGAAACGATAGATTTGTTACCGCCATTGTGTAATGCACCGTCGATCTTTTGACCAGTTGCACCGTATCCAAATGTTGCTACGTTTTGAACATAACACGATCTAGAAGTAATCCAAACTCTCTCGTCATCTGGCCCCCATCCTGGATCCAATGACACATACGCACCGCCAGTTGGCTTACGGAATAGTCCGTTGTAAAGGGTTGAACTTAGCTCGCCTTGTAACCCCTGTAAGGTCATATTTCTTATACCAGTAGCGTCTCTGACATAAAACATATCTTCGTGATTTGAACCTGTGATAGCATTACAATAATATCTTGCTGCCATTACAGATTTATAATTTCCTGTATATGTTAGGTCATAGATAAACGCTTTGATGTATCTTTCGACATCTCTTCTGCAAAGAGTTGAATCAAAATTATAATTAGGATAATAATATTGCATAAATGCTACAGCTTCTTCTTGCAAGAATTCAATATTTGCCTCTAGTTGCAAAGTAGCATTTATTACCATAGAATCGACAGTAGCATCATTTGAGCCAGTTACTGTAGGGTTTGAAGTCCCGCCATTAAACTTAAAATTAATATAATCGCTAACATCGTCAATCAAACCGGTAAGCGTAGTTCCGGTCATTGTGTCACTTTGTCCTGACAACACTACCTGATCAACATTGTTTCCTGTAGTAGGAGTTACTAAATCTCCTACGATGATATCAGGTAAAATTTCTCTCATTCTAGCTAAGATATCAAGAGTGTAAGTATCATCATTAGCTAATGCTGCTATAGGTTCGTTTGGTTCTACTACCACACCACGCACTTCTTCTCCTTTTAGAGAAGTCTTACGTGGAACTATAATCGGTAATATTTCGCTATATTTTCCTGTTCTAATATAAATGTTAGTTTCTACAGCAGAACCTAGTTCTTCTGCACGTTCGCAGGCATAACGAATAGTTCTAAAAGGATTAAAAATACTATGTCCTCTTCCGGGCTCATCAAACCCGTTAGGAGCGACATATAATTCTCTAGCTAACTCATTAAAGGCTTTGTAGTATAAACTATCTTCGTTGTTAATAGTTAATAAGTGAGTTTTAGTTCCGATTTCAACAGCAGTAGGACCGAACGTGCTGGTATCTCCTGCAAAGCCTCTTTGTAAATCGTAAGATAATAAATCGCCGCGTTGTCTTAGGCCAATGTTTGGTCCAGACTGTAACAACAATGTCCAGTATACAAAACCAGAACCATTGTCTCCAGGATAATTTTGTGTATCGGCTGTATGAGCATAGTTACATCTGTAAGCAGATCCGTCAAATATTACAACATCACCTACAGAATATTCTGCATCGGTAGCCCAATAATTTCTCCATTGTTCGCCGGGAACTATAACTTCCCAAGAACCTGCTTCGAGATAATCTAAAGAACTGCCGTCTGTAGAACTATCTAACGTGGCCACATATACTTGTCCGCCACGCTGAACAACATCACCAGTTTTGTAAGTAGCTTCTGGATCCCAGGCTCCTCTAAAATTTTGTCCTTTAGAGATTACAGTCCAATTAGCAGCACCAAAATCTTCATTACCTGGGCTTACACCAGTATGATTAGTTTTCGACACATACATGTAACCGCCATGCTTGACGATATCGCCGATGGCATATTGATCGTCAATGACCCATTCGCCTACAGGATTATTTCCTGGTAGGTCAATAGTCCAATAAGAATTATTAAGAGTAGATGTAGAAGTGTGGCCTTCTGTGCATCGTAAAATGCTTCCTCCAAACTTAACCAAATCATTTACTCTATATCTTACTCCAGAAGAATATAATCCTTTATACTCGATTCCTTCGTAATATGTAGACCACTTGGCTTGGTCTAATTCAAGGCCCAACGATGTTGAAGCCGAAGTATGACCAGTAATACATCTATAAACAATACCGTTGTATTTTGCTAGATCACCTATACCGTATCGAGTAGCAGGAGACCAGTTTCCGGTCCAAGCAGATCCTTCTGCGTAAACTGAATGTTTGCCAATGTTGTCGTCAAATGTTGATGTTGAGGTATAATCTTCAATTACAAGATATAATCTTCCACCGTATTGAATGATGTCGCCTAAATTATATTTTGTAGTTGCTGCCCAATCTCCTCTATAGGAGAAGCCGTCGGTCATCTTTATCCAAGCTGGACTTTGTGCAGTATCACCTGGAAAAATATAATATAAATCATCGTAAAAATCTGTATCTGCGGTATGCTGTCTAATACATACGAATGACGCACCGCCGTATCTTACAATGTCGTCTCTGATATACGCTGTGCCACTTGTCCAGTTACCTCTCCAAGTGTAAGCAAATTTACTAATCTTAAACTCTGCCATGTTTTATTCCATTATCCGTTTGAAGAAATACCAGTAGGGTATTCGTATGTTTTGTTAATTCGTTGAACTAGTCGACCTTCATCATCAATGTAATAAAGCATAGATCTGTTGTCCCAACGATATTGTGGGTATTTCATATTTGCAAATACTACATTATGTTCTTCATCAATTCCTTCAAAATAATCAACACCTGCTTCGAAGTCATCAAAGTTATCTGTTGATGCTCCTGGATTATTAATTACCACAGTGTCGTTGTCTGTTAGTTGGTCACTGCGAATGAAATATAATTCGCCTTCGTCGTTTCTGCGCAGAGCATAGAAATACTGTGGACTGTTTCCTAATATGTCTGCAGGGGTTCTTCCAAAGTAACTCATCTATCGCTCCTTATGATATCTCAACATAACTGACCACAGCATCAACACTATTGTCGATAGAACTTTCTACTCTCAATCCGGCTGTTTCAGGTAAAATTAATTTTTCTCCCCCTGTAATTAATTTTACAGCAGTGTTAGGGGGAATAATAACATTTTTAACAAATGTCGCTGCTGTAGAATTTTCATCTACAACATATACGTTAACGTTTACAGTATCGTATGTTGTAGTGTTTGATAGATTACATCCGATAACAGTAGCTCTAACACCTTCGGCAATCTGTAGAACATCGATGGGTGTAGTTCCTACGTCTGTGGCTGTAATCATTCTAAATACGGTTGGCATAGTATTATCCTAAAATAATTGAGTATATAGCTGCAATTTCGTTAGCGTCTGTTTCTGACACAGCACCAGATGAACCTGCAGGTGATGCCCAAGCTAATCCGTCCCAAATTTCCAAGGCTTTCGAATTAGTATTATATCTAGTCATACCTGTTACAGCATAAGCAGTAGGTCTTTGAGCATCAGATCCTACTGGTGGAACAAATCCGTTTGTTCCTGCGATTTTAAAATATCCGTTACCGGTATGAATGATTTGTGTAACTGCATTAACAACTACGTTAGTAATAATGTTGTCTGCAATTTTAAAATTACCTAATCTAACACCGCCCGCTGAATTGCCGTCGATATAAAGATCTTGTCCGCTTTTTGTAGTAATTCTATTATCTCTAAATTCTAATTGTCCAATGTCTAAAGTTGGAAGATTTAGAGTATCAGCATACATGTCGTCAACATACATTGTTCTCCATCTAAATGATGATGAACCTAAATCGTATGCATCTGTAGTTTCTGGAATTAAACTACTTTGAATGCTAGCGTTAATTGTGATAGTGTCTGTTAATGCATCACCAATAGTAATGTTGCCACCAATAGTAATATTACCTGTGGCTTCAATATTTCCGGAAACATATAAATTTCCTGTGATGTTTGTGTTACCTACAACAGATAATCGTCCAGTTCCGTTAGGACGAAATTCTAAATTTGAATTTGATACTGTTGTAGAAATTGTATTACCGCTAAATTGCAAGTCATCTATTTGCAACTTAGAGTGATAAATTGTTGGGTTACCGGCAGCAGGTTGAAACGTGATAGTTTGTAAATCGCTGCTGATAGTGTTGCCAGTGATGTGTAAATTACCAACATCAAGTTGATTATCTACTGTAAGTGTTGTTGATCTTGTGGTTCCGAGAACATCGAGAGCGGTTGTTGGAGAGGCATTGTTTACGCCTATGCGAGAGTTGTTTACATCAAGATAGAGTAGGTCGGTCTCAAATGCTAGATTCACACCATCTCTGATGAGATTCTGCTTTAAGAGCGGCCCGGAAATACGACCAATAGCCATGTGCTCTCCTAATAACCCCGCGTTTCACGGTTAACCAATTTTGGATTTCTCCGCATCCGTTTTTACGGCTCTTTGCTGGTTTACCACAGTTTAATTTGTAAAAACTTGGCCGGTTTCTACATTAAGTGTATTTAGCCAGAATGGAAATTAAGTGAGTATTAGAGCTCTTGTTATAGCTAGGTCTGTCATTAGGTCAGTGCTAACTACTTCACCAGCACCAGTTGAAATAATATATCTTTCACCATCGAAACATTCTAAATAATTTAGTTCTGTGTTCCAACGTGTATCACCTATTTCAGCATAGGTTCTTTCTGCTGATGATCCTGCAGGAATTAAGATAGCATTATTTCCTGTGAATCTTACGTAGCCTGTTCCCGTCGAAGAAAATGTCATTGGTGCATTAGTAGCAGATATGCCGTTGGAATATGTTGCTGTAGCCGAAGGCGAAGCAAACACAGCCGATTTCATTACTGTATGATACCATAATTGTTCGTTTAATGTTCCGCCTGTATTATTTCCAATAATTAAAGCTAGGTTAGCATCGTCGGCGTTAATTACTCCTGGATTATCTAGGTCATTTCTAATGTCACCTAATTTTGTAGTTCTGGTAGTAATTAAAGTAGTTCCGCCACCTAAGAAATATTCATTACCTGTAGCAGTAGTATTCCAAAAAGGATCACCTGCTAGCAATCCTGCCGAGACTGCGGAAGGATTTAATGCTCTAACAGATCTGCTGTTTGTAATGTCGTTGCCTTGGAATTTTAATTCTTCAATATAAGTAATTCCAGTTGACGGATCTAAGTGAACATCGTCATTGCTCTGCATAGCAAAAATAGTTTTGTTAACGCCGTCAATTCTAACTTGCTCACTATAATTTGCAGCATTAGGACGAACTCTAGTAACATTTGTTAGGTCCGGTGAATATACTCTACTCCATTTCTTTGATGAGGATCCTAAATCATACGACGATGTTGTTCCAGGAATAATACTCTGAGAAAAGTCCGGAGTTATAGTTACTATGTCTAAAGGACTATCACCGATAATTAATTGACTAGCTGTGCTTAAATTTCCAGCAGTTTGAATATTTCCAGTGACTGTTAGATTTAACGATATTTCTGTAGTTGCTTGAAATTCAATAGTTCCTGCACCGTTAGGATCTAATGTGATATTGCTATTTGATAAGCTGCCAATAAAATTATCATTGAATTCTAAATTAGCAGTGGTCATCCTTTGATGCTCTATCATTGTTCCCGCACCAGTGGGTTGAATATGTAATGATCCTACTGATGTAGAAAAATAACCAGCAGCATTAATAATAACATTATCTAAATTTGCTTGGCTAGTAACTGATCCGTTGGTAGTTTTTATATTAGAATTAACATCAAGATCATAAGAAGGAGTATCATCATTGATACCTATTCTCATATCGTTTACGTTTAGATACAATAGATCAGGATCGCCTATCCTATTTCTAAAAGTAAGATCAGACCCGTTTCTAGTTAAATTTTCTTTGAGAAGTTTACCACTTATTCTACCTAACGCTGCGGTAAAATTATCTTCGTTGGTATTGCTAGGATCTTCTCCGAATACACTAGTGCTAAAAGGTCCTGTCATAATTAATCCTTAGTTGAGATCTGCCCAACCGGTTATAGTTGAATCTGTATTAATTTGTAATTTGTTTATATCTGAAACATAAACAACCATGCCTTCTTCTACTGTGCCAGCAGGCAGTGCTGAGTTTCTAGCAGTGGCATTTGCATATATAGGAAATTTTATAAATTTAGTAGCGGTAATTCCAGTGCCTGAAATTTCGCTGGTTGTGCCGTCTACAATTTTAGAAGAGTCATCTGCAAACACAGAACCTTGCATATCAGCTTCTATACGACTTTGAAATATTACGTTGTTGGCAAATACTAGTTCGTCACCTGCCAGCGTAAGGTCGCCGTCAATTTGAACATTACCAAAAAATCTTGTAGGTTGTGCTACAGAAATAGATGTGCTGTCTGTAGTTGAGATAGTGCTGCCTACAAAACTAAAACTGCCTACTGATTCTGTAACAATCGTTTGAGCTATGCTTGCAGGAAATGTTGAATATACGTTTTTTCCGCCTTCAGGAAAATTTACTTTTGCTCCGCTATTAGAGCTGCTTATAACAGTATCTCTAGTTAAAGTTGAAGGTGCTACAAAAGTTCCTCGACCAATTTCCCAGTTGCCTACTTGATCAACGATGCCATAGTATGTTTCGTTGCCATTTCCTACACCTGCGGCAAAACTTTGAAATCCGGGAACTGTGCTGTCTAATGTAAAACTACCTAAACCTGTAGTATGAGCTCTAACTTTAACTCGATCGGCAAAAACTAAGGCCATTACGTATCTCCAATATGATACGTATATTTACCCAAAAAGCTATTAGTTGCTGAAGCCGAAGTAGATTGTGATGTATTTGTCTAGGGGAATAGCACTGGTAAACTGTATGTATGCGTTACCAGATCCTAGATAATTATAGAGTATATTAAAGTTTGTATCCGAAATTTGAAATACGTTTTCAACAAAAACAAGAATACTATTTTCAGATGCGGGGATTAAACTCAAAGGACCAAAAATCGTATCTACTTCGTTTCCAGGGCCAAGAGTTTGTTTTGTAATTCCAGTTGTTCCTGGAGCTGTAACGATTTCCCAAACACCGGCAACATATCCTTCGATTGAATTTGTTTCGGTATTATATCTGATATATCCGTCCGCTCCATTGGGAGTTCTTACTCCTGACAGATCAGGACGCTCAGCTGTAGTTCCTTTAGGCAGTCGTAGACCTCCTGTTAGATCCATTACAGCGCGGCCGTAGTGATTGGTAAACAATGTGTTATCACTAGGGCTATATCGAGAAATAGTTTTTTGTTTTAAAAATTTCATATTATACTGGCAATGTGCTTACAGTCACTGATAACAAACTTCCCACAGATGTTCCGACCCAAACTTCGTCTCCGCCATCTAAAATAATTTTTTCATCTGAAAAGAAAACTGTTTCACCTGCTGGAACTATTAAATTACTAACAATTAAATTATTTGAACCATAACTTGAACCTGACTTAACTAGATAAACATTAACGCTAACTGTATTAATTGTTTCGTCTGTAAGATTAGGTGTTCCGGTATTGCAAAGAATCATTGTAGTAATTGCTCTATCCTGAGCTGTAACAGCACCGCCAATAGCAGCTCCTGTGGATGAGCTAGTGAATACTTTCACTGGAACTGTAACTGATGTTGATGTAACTAATGTGCTGTTTATCATATCCGTCTCTTAAAATATCATACTAAACAATAGTGCTCTATTTTTATTAATTAGCTCTCCGTTGCGAGTTGAATTAACAAAATATAATCCAGTAGATCCTACACTAGGCTGAGCACCATAAACTAATGTTGCGTCTGATACATATGCTGGAACAGTTCCAATGTTATCAAGTTGCATAGCATAATTTGTTTGCAGTTTACCTGTGCCTTGTGTTCTTATACTGATGTTACCGTTAGTATCATTGTTGGTTATTTCGTTATTATTAAATTCTAAATTTTGTATGTATGCTCGATTTCTATAAAATTGTGATGTTAGTGTTCCATCAACAATCACAGAAATTCCGCTTTCACCGAATGTGCTGTAACCTGTTTGTGCAGAAAGATATGCCAAAGAACCTGTAACATCTTTATCTGTAACAATAACTCGAGTATTGTTATCAATAATTTGGAATGTTGGATTGTTACGAATTGCTTCGTCGACATATTTTTTATTCGGTATGTGGTTAGGATCAGTGACATTAGCCTGATACTCTGTTCCGTCGCCGCCTTCAGATCTAACCTTAACTGTGCCGCTGGCACTGTCAGAACCTAATAATAACAAATCTCCACCGTCAGTAGCAGAATCTGTTAATATTTCTTTTAGTTTAATTTTACTGTTGGCATAGTTCAAGATGCCGCTAGTAGCAACACCTTGTCCTATTAACCATGTATCTACAGTTTCGTCATAGACAATAGATGCCGGAGACGAACTGCCCCTATCAACTTGGATACCGGAGTAACGCAATGTTACTCCAGATCCCACTTCTCCATAGTTGAGAATAATAATATTATCTTCAACATTTAAATCAGTAGCTTGAACAGTTAATTGTTGACCGACTACCACAAGGTCGCCAGTGATATAGACCTGGCCTACACCAGCACCTGTATCTAATTTAAGTTGACTACCTTCACCAGTTTTAATGGTGTAGTCGCCGTTGGTTTGAATAAACTGTCCCATATTTTATATTACACTGATGGTGAAATTGCTGTTAAGATGATTAAAGTTTCTGTTGAGTCGTCGCTCAATGACCACTTGTATCTGTTGTTAGAAAAATCTGCAACTGTTCTAAAATTAATTTTACGCAATGTAATTGGAGAGCCGTTTAGTAATCCGACTAATGTTGCTTCGCCGTTATTTACGGGGTCTGAATTTGTTCCTTGAACTAATTTACAAATTTCTACAGCAGTAGTTCCATCGTCTGTGCTACATTTAAATCTACGAGCACTAACTTGATTTACAATGAATCCTTCATATACTGTTCCACCAGATTTAAATCTAATTGGTAGATGAGGTGTTGATGCTGAGCCAGTTGCTCCAAAATACTTTTTACTTAGTTTATTTGCCATTTGTTTTCTCCTTTGAGTGACGTTCTAGGTCTCGCTCAGTGGCTACTGCGCATTTTACTAGATACTTTATTTATCTTTGGCTCAGTATAGCCATAAGCTCTAGTTTTTCTACAGTCGAAATAACCCTGTTTATTTCGTCTAATTCGTGTTGTGCGATTTCTAAATATTTTTTACTTTTAGTCTGTCGATAATGCACACCTGCAATAGCAAAATTTTGAATGTGTTGTTCTACGATATGTTCTATCTGATTAACGTCATGTGCAAACATAGGAAAACGTTTACGCCAATTGGACATATGGCGTCTTAGTTCTGGAAAATCTCTATCGCTTTCTACATTCACGTAGATATTTAAGTCAAACAAAAAGGACCCGAAGGTCCTTTTTGATTTCATCGTCCTAGGATTAGATGAATGTTGCGTTACTGATAGTAACTGTTCCTAGGTAGTCAGCTGCGTTACCTAGAGATGATGCTGTGTTTGTTAACTCAACATATCCGTAACGTGTCATAAAGCTAACTACTGGTTCAAATGTGCTAGGATCTAGAACAACACCGCTGCTCATCAATGGAATGTATGGGCAGTAGAATGCTGCTGCGTCAGATTCGCTAGAACCTTTGTAACCGATCAACACTTTGTCGCTGCCAGAAGTTTCTGTAGCAAATGTGTTAACATAAATCTTCATTGCGCCGTTCAATGTTCCAACGAACTTGGTGTTTGTTGGAGCTTCGAATGTGCCTTCTGTTGTTCTTGCGAATGCAGAAGTTGTAGCACTTTGAAGGATTGTTAGAGCTTGTGGAGATACCACAGCCCAGTTACCTGCGCCGCGACGTGTGCGCTGTGCAATTCTGTTAGCTACGCGATTGATAGCAACAGCTAGAGCAGCGTGTTCGTCACCAACGAATGTTGCTGTGCCAGAAACTGCTGCCTGGTCATAAGCAATATTGTTTTGTGAACCAGCTAGTGTCAATAAAGAAGATAGAACTTCTTGATCGATTTCAGCTGTGATTTCTTGAGCAAGAGCAGCCATGATTTCTGCTTCGATGTCAATACCTTGTTGGGCTTGTGCATCTTGAGCAGCTTCAAATGTCCAGCGAGCTGATAGCTTTCTGGTCTTAGCTTCTACAGTTTGCTTCAAGATTTGAATGCTTAGTCTGTTTCCAGCTACACCTTCTTTGGCAGCAGTTGCGTCTGCTTTGCCATTGGTGTTACCAGAATAGCCTTCAGCAATCTTGAATGGGCTTAGTGCCTCTTCGCCAGCTGTTGTAGATCCACCTGCGCTACCTGTAAAGCTATCTGCATAGCGAACACGTAGAGTATGAATTTGACCAACTGGTCCTGTCATTGGCTGAACGCCAACCAACTCGTTAGCAATAACGGTTGGCATGACACGTCTGATCACTGGTAGGATCACACGATTTAGTGTTGCAACGTTACCGGCGGAAGTAGCACCAGCAGTAGCACTCTCTGACAAATACTTGCGGGTATTTTCTAGAGTAGCTGCCATTACTGAACGCTTGTTACCTTGTAGGCCTTCTAAAAGAGCCTCTTTAGTTTCCGACCAGCGTGACTCGAGTAATTGTGACATTATAGTTCTCCTTAAACTTTAAGTCCCGCAAGCCTGCGGATGTCAAAAATTTCAGCGGTTTTTTCTTCTTGACCGCTTGTTTGTTGTGCCTTCTTGTCGCCTGTAATTTCTTTGCCTTCTGTCAGTGCTTTCTTCGCCGGTATTCCACCATCCATTACAGCTGGTAGATACTTGTCGAAAGCTGATCTTAATTTTTCAGTTTGAACTGATTCTAGTAAGTCGCTCATAACATTACGTTTGTCGCCGCTTAGTGGTCCTAACAACTCGCCCATTAGATCTTTGCGAGTAGCTTGGTCACGTGCGATACGTAGTTCTTGTTCTCTGCTTTCTACTAGTTTTTGTGATTCTGCAACAATCTTTGCTGCTTCTTCTAATTCTGCTTCTTTTTGTGAAACAATTTGTAGAAGTTTAGCTGTTTCAGACTTCTCATTTAAATGAGATGCTGCATACTCGCTTGCGAAGCTTTCAAAAATTCTGCGACCAAAGTCGTTCTTGCGAGCAGCTTCGATATCCTCACGTAACTGAGTCATTTCAGCTTTCAATCCTTTGGAGATTGATTCTGAAACTAACTGAGCTGAGCGAGCGATGAACTCTTTCTTAACCTGTTCGAACTTAGCTTTGCTTTCGCGAACCAATTTAACTTTGGTTTCAGCTAGATCCTTCTTGTCACTGTGGAATTCTGCGATTTCTTTCGCTAGTGCATCTACAATGAATGATTCTAGTTTAGCTACATTAGATGCAACTTTCTTGCGATCTTCATGTAGTTCTGCTAGTTCTTTCTTGAGGTTATTAAAGACAAATGATTCCATTGCAGTGGAATCATCTTTCATCTTCTTAGCATACTTGGCACGAGCTTCAATAAGACCTTGACGATCTTCTGCCAGTTCACCTAATTCTGCTTGTAGGCGATCCGATAACATTGCTTCAACGGCTTCCACCATTGCAGTTTTGTCATGCTCGTATTTTTGAGCAAACTCCTCACGGAGCTGTGCTGTGACTTGTTCACGGTTTTCTTGAATTCTGCTTTGCCAAGCGGATTCAATCTCCGATTTAATTTCCTCGGAAATCACATTGTTCTCGAACAATTGTTTTACGATGTCTAGCATGTGATTCTCCTTCGTTATTTGAGTCTAGAGATGATTCTCTTTAGTGACTCTGCTAGGTATTTTTGAGCCTGTGGATCGCCTTGGACTTCTTTTGCTATTCTAAATGCCTGATATCCACCTGTGTTATTCATCAAGTGTTCATAAACTGGTGTTGGGTATGCTCCCGGGGCAGATGGTTGAGCTACTACGTCGACTGTGATAATTTCAAAACCATTGACATTACCACTATTATCTACTTCACCGGAACCTCTACTACTAACACCCAACTTAACTCCCGACTCCAACATGGTCTGAACTAACTGACCCATTGGAGTAGGAAGTATTTTAAGTTTTCCGTAACCGTTAGGACCATCCATCCACATCTTGGTAATCATATGACTAACACGATCTATATTGATTTTTAAATCCTGTGGGTGATCAACTTCTCCTAGCACAGAGTATCCGCCAGAGATCTGTTCGTTGAGCGTTTTGACAGCCTTGCCAATTTCCTGAGAAGAATAAACACGCTGGTTTGCATTTCGGATGTCTCCTTGAATGCAAATGCCGTTTAGATACAGGGACTTTTTGTCCCCGCTCTCATCTCGCTCCAAGACAATCTGGGCCTGGTCGTAACTCAAATGTTCGGCTAGTGTCGTTCTCACTGTCACGTCCTATTATCTACGGCCACGGAAAAGACTTTGCTTGTTGTCAGCTGATTCTTTTGCACCAGCTTTCTCAGCACCATGTCCTGGCTCTTTCTTTGAAAAAGCGCTGCCAGCTTTACCGCCTGGGACATTGATGTTGCCTGCGTTATCTTCTGTTGGTTTTTGCTTAATTAGGCTTGAACCTTTTAGTTGTCCTTTGTTTGCTTCAACTGGGCTGCTTTCTGTTCCGCCTTGCGCGATATTAGAAGCTGTTCCTCCCATATCGTTCTTGCCAGCTACGATTGACTTGGTGTTAACACCGTTGTCACCGGCTGCAGGCTTTTGAACTTTTTCTACATATTCGCGAACAGTTTCTAGATCGAAATCATCTTTCATTTCGTCGTCGCCCATGTCGCCCATGTCGTCACCGCCGCCTTTGAGTTCGTCAAATTTAGCTTGTAGTTCGTCAACGATAGCGTCTAGATCTTGGAAAAGCTCTTCTTCAGACTTTTCGCCTTCTTCGCCTTCTTCGTCGTCCATACCCAACTCACCTTCTAGGTCATCAGTTGGATCTCCGCCCATATCGTCCATTTCGTCATCGCCTTCGATAGCGATATCTTCAAATTCTTCGTCGACTTTCTTACCATCTTCGTCGTCTTCGTCATCAGAAGCTTCGTCAACTTTCTTACCATCTTCGTCGTCTTCGTCTTCGTCTTTTTCTTCTTCTAAATCAAAATCTTCTTGGATTAAACCTTCGTAGATTTCACGTGAACGAGCAACTACATACTCGTGGAATAATTCTTCAGCTTTTTGCTGTTCGTCATTAACAAGATGCTCAAGCATCTGCTCTAAAATATTTTTATCGGCCATAGCTATTCTCCTAATTGTCAAGGCTGTGCTTTATTTAACACGCAGATTACAAATGGGGGTTAAATGGTAGTTTTTTGATCGATTCGATCGAGATAAAGTGAATTTGTGAACTTTTGCCCAAATTCTTTATAGGTTATGTGTGTAAGGTTTGGCAGCGTGGGCCCTAATTTATCTGGTATAAACCCGCCCGGTTCTATCACTCTAATAAAATTAGTGTGTTTAAAATCTTTAATTACTTTTTCAGTTTGACTTAACCAGTTACCGAAAAATGTAGCAGAATCTGTGGATTTTTTGTAGTTAAACGTATCTGCATATATGTTGTTAAATTTGCCGTTCAACCCCTGATAATCAAAACCTAAGATATAGATGTCTTTGTGTCCGTTAGTTGCTGCGAACCAAAGTGCTGTAGGACCCGAACTCCAGCCTTTGTGAGGTGTAAAAAAGTTAATATTATGTTTAGAAGTAATACCTTTGTTAGCATTAGTCCATACTTGATGGTCTTTGTGCCATCCGGATGCTATGATCTCGTTGACCATTTTAACGTCTACTGCTACTAAAAAATGAGGATTAAATTCTCTATACTGTGCGTTACAGCCGTATACTGTGCCAACACTCGTAAGACTAGAAACGTCAACGCATTGTCTGCTGACGCCATTTCCTATGATAAACGCGGTGTTATTGGGCTGGTGCTGCTTCGGCTGGTGTTGCATACATCTGTCTAATAAAGTTTAGTTCAGATTCCTGTTCAACCATATGAGCTTCGCTCTGTAGTCTCATTTGATTAATCATTTTGAGAGTTAAGCGAATTTTACGTGTATCTTCTTTTTCTAAAACAGAACTATCTCTGCTATTGTCGTATCTACGATCGTTAGCAAAGTCGTTGTTTTTCTCGTTAAAATAAAAGAATTCGTTTAGAAGCATAATGTATTTATTATTGAACTGGAGCTTCTGCTGGAGGTGCTTCGCCGCCGCCTTCGGCACCAGCTTCTGCTGCTGCTGCCATATCCGGTGGTGCTTCTGCACTTTGTCCGGCGGTTTCTGCTGATAAGCCGCCTGGTGATACTCCTACAGATCTCATATCCTGTGCGGAATCTGTTTTTGGTTTTAGAGTAGAACCGTTTTCTTCCCTCCACAATCTTTCATTTTCTTTAATCTCTTCTTCAGTCATACCTAAGAATCGTTTCATAGCAAAACGTTTGCTTAGGTGTGGAATTTGAACAACTTGTGTAAATGTTGCTGCTCTGGCTGTGTCTAATTCACTTTGGCGATAAGCGGCAAAGTTTTGTGGTTGATTAAATTTAAGTTCAAACAATCCAGAATCGATGTTAACGCCTTGACTGTTTAACCAAAGTTTAAATTCTAGATCAAATGTTTCTACAATCATAGATTGTAGACGTTTGCAGTATTCGTTAAATCTTAATTCTTGGATGTAGGCTGTTCCGACTTTTCCGTCAGCCATTGTATTTGGCTGCTCGTCAATGGCTGTAGGAAGATATGAAGCAGGAATGCGTAAAGCCCTAAACAGTTTATTAGTAAAATAACGCAGATCTGTAATTTCGCCAAGGTTTGTGCCTCCGGGTAAAGTTTCTACTTTACTGCCACGACCTTCAGCAGTTTGTGGAAAGAAGTAATCTTCGTTTACACTTAGTGGATTATAACTAGCGTCTATGACGTTTGCTCCACCGCCTGTGGCTGATGGAATACGTCTTTGTTGGATTTCGTTTTTAACACGTTCAACAAAGCTCATAGCCATATGCGCTGGCATATTTCCAACGTCTACATAGAAAATACGTCTTTCTGGAGCACGTTGTATACGATAGATAATGATAGCATCTTCAAGCAGTTCTTTCTGCTTGTAGACTTTGAATACTGATTCTAACAGTGAATTACCAAAAGGATAGTTATTGTCTAAGCCTTCTGACAACGAAATATGTATAACATTTTTTGCATCAACTGCGATTTCGTTTTGAGCATTTTGGAATCTTGTTCCGGGAGTATTTGCTGTAGCACCTACCATGCCTCTACCAAATCCACCACCTGTGGTATAAGAACTTGTGCCACTAGGTGATGTATTTGCAGTTCCGTGTGGTGTTACTGCTATTAAGTCTTTGAAATTAAAGTTAATATCTTTTAATACATACTGCTCAGGAATTTTACCTTCGCTTTCATTTACAATAATTTTAGATACTTTAGCAGCATCAACAAATAACCATTTTTTAGTTTGAGGATCTCGAACAAAGAAACAGTCTCCGTATTTGAATGCGTTTCTAACTATACGGAAAATCCTAGTTTCAAATTGGTTCTGCTTACACCATTTTTGTAAACTGTCTTTGATAATTTTAACTTCTGTAGAAGTAGGCTGTCCTCTAAATCCAATATGGAAAGGAGTAAAGTTTTCTTTGTCTTTTTGGGTGCAGAATTCTGCAAGGATGTCTAGAGCAGCATTAACTTCGCTGTCCATGTCCATTGTATCGTATTGCATGTAACGTTCAACACGATTTGGCGCACCTGCATATACGTCAGGTAAAAACGAACTGTAGTTTGCTCGTGCCGGTCCTGGACGGCCTCGACCGCCAATTGGGCTCATCGATTTGGCATTATCGATGTTAACAGGAGTAAAGTATTTTTTCCAACTCATTTTATATTTTCACTTAGACAGAGGCAAATACATCGCCGGAGAAGCTCTGTTGAACATTGAGTTGTTTCTCGTTGACTTCGTGAACACCTTTATTGATTTTGATAAGTTGATCCATCTTAGTATTTAAGCTAGCTAGCAGAGTTTCGGCAGATTCTTGAGTAGCAGGAGTAGTTCTTCTTGGACCAGCAGGGCCTTGTTCTGTTTCGGTTGGGCTTTCTTCCTTTCTTCCTCTTCTTTGAGCTTTCTTCCTTTCTTCCTCTTCTTTCTTCTTAGCTTCTGCTTGATTTACAACTTCATTTTTTGCACCTTCAACTTGTTCAGTTGTTTTATTTTCTGGATTCTTAATGAATGCGCTTTTCTGTTGCTGTGCGTAACCCACTAACAGTTGTGTGGTATCTTCGTAATTTAATGCGTTTTCTTTTAACTCGGCTGCTTTATCTCTGGCTTTTTGTTCACGATCATTAGCAGCGCCAAGGCCGCCTGCACCTTTATTTTTAAGATCAATAATCTTTTGATCTATCTTTGCTGCGGCTGCTTTACGTTCGGCCTCTTTATTTGCTGAAGAACGTTCTTCAGCTTTTAATTCTCGTTCTTTATCTCTGGCTTTTTCTTTTTCGTCTAGTTCTTTTCTACGTTTGTCTCTTTCTTCATTTCGAAGTTTCATTTCTTCATCAGAAATTCCGCCCCAATCGTTTGGTAGTTTGTTTCTAATAAAGTCTAGCATTTCCATGAAACTCATACCAAACCTTTCGAGATTATCTTTAACAGCATCAAAGGCAGTATTCAACGACCATCCTGTTTTATACAGGTATGTGAATATTCCCACTAATGCTAATACTGGAACTGCTATGGCCAGGAATGGTGCTGCTGCTGTCCATGCTGCCGCAGCCAATCCTCCTAGACCTAGATTAGAAGCAAGTAATAGTCCGTTTCTAATCAATTCTAAACCGTTCATGATAGTAACGTATCCAGCATAGGCCACTAATGCCGTTCCTAATGCTAGTAATATAGGTTGTAGATTATCGGCGATGAATAGATACATTTTTTCAAAGACCGGATAAACATAGTCCATAATAACACCGCCGATGGTCTGTAGAGCTGGCCATACATAAGTCTGTATCACATCGCCCACAGCCTGAAGAGCTGGCCATACATCAACCATAATAATTGCTGCTAGGTCGAGGAATATAGGATATAACGTATCCTTGATAAAAGTTGAAACTACTTCAAATACTGGTTTAAGTGTGTCTAGTAAAAATGTTCCTACTTCTGTAACCACTGCAGAAAATATTTGGAAGGCTGGAACAACCCAATTCATTACTAGGTCTGCTGCAACCTGAAATGCTTTCATTAATAAATCAAGTAATCCGCTATTAGCCAATGCCATTTGGAAACTGTTACTGTATTCTGCTAGAGTTTGTTTAGATTTTTCTAAAGCAGCGGCTCGAGCTTTTTCTGCTTTTTCTTGTTCTGTTAGAGCCTTTTCTTTACCGTCTATGTCTCTCTTAGCCAATTCGGCAAGACCAATGTATGTTTGACCAAACTGTTGTGTATTATAAAGGGCTTGTGTTCTTGCTTCTTCTGATCCAGCAGCTACCTTTGCTTCTCTAATCGCTCCTTTGTAAGCATTATCATATTGTTGTTGAGTTAATTTTCCACCACTCTTGATAATGTTACCCATGTTCATAACTTCTTGAGCAGTTCCTCCCATTTGCTGATTAAACATAATAGCAGCATCAGAAGTTATGTTACCTGTAGCAATCATGTCTTTGACTGCTTCTTGTTGTTCCTTAGGAAAGTTACTGATGAAGTTGTTCATCATTTTTTGTTGATCAGCATCAAGGTTAGCAATCGCAGCACGGAACTGTGCGTCTTTCATTCTTGCTTCTTGTTCTTTTTGTATCTCTGCTCTATTCTGACCAGTGATCTTTGCCAATGCATCTAATTCTTTGAGATATTGGCCAGCACCTTGTGCTAGTTCTCTTGTAGACTTTCCTTGTAATGCTCCGTTGGCTCCATATATTTTCATATAGGTAGCCATACCTTGATTAACCTGTTCTGTGGTCATACCAAGACCGTAAAGCTGTGCGCCAATTCCACTGTTGCGGATTTCTTTGGCAGCTCCTGCGAATCGTTTAGCACCTTCTTCAGTGGTGCCGCCTAACGTCATTAATGCTTCACTGTTTTGTGCTATTAGTGAACCAAACTTATCCATAGTCATACCGGCTGCACTAGACGCTGCTGCAAAATTATTAAGACTATTTCCAAAAGTTGCACCGCCAGCTGTGGCTGATTGGTATGATGCTAATGTTTTATCGGCTGCTGCTGCCACTGCGGCAAATACTGTGCCTAGAACTGGTATTCCAGAAAATACAGAAGCAGCACCAGAAAAGCTATCTCCAACATTGGCAAATTTTTGTATTAAGTTTGCACTCTGCTCACCTAAGGCAAAAAATCCACCAGTTAATTGTTGAACTGGTCGAATAGCAGCACCTACGGCTTTGCCTAATCCAAAAAGACTAGGTGCAGTTTTTCGATCACCGCCACCTTCTTTGTCGCCACCGCCACCGCCACCGCCACCTTTGTTTTTTTCATCGATACCGGGTTTGCCGCCTTTTTTATAGCCGCCGCCTGCGCCATCGTTGATAGCTTTTAGAATATCTCTGAGTGTAGCTTCTGTGGCCGCATTTTTGGCTTCAACAACACCAACACCTGGAATATCGATCATTACACCGGCCATATTTTATTTTTTCCCCAGAAAAATGCGCATATAAATATAAGACGCTAATTGTATTTATTGGAGTAAAAATGAGTGATTTATTAAATCAGCAATCAGGAGCAAAGAAAAATCCGCTAGCTGGATGGTTTAGACAACCTAAGATCTATGTTAAGCTGCCTTCAAACGGACAGTTTTATCCAGAAGGAGCATTAGATGTTAGCACTACAGGAGAGTATCCAGTATATGCCATGACTGCTAAAGATGAACTAATGTTCAAGACACCAGACGCACTATTGTCTGGACAAAGCACTGTTGAAGTAATTAAGAGTTGCTTTCCGGCTATCTTAGATCCTTGGAAGATGCCTAGCATCGATTTGGACTTTGTGTTAATTGCTATCAGAATTGCTACCTATGGAGAAGTTATGGAGATAGGAGCAAACTGTCCTCATTGTGAGCATGAAAACAGTTATGACATTGATCTTAATCTATGGTTAAACTTATTTGCTAATTTTGTCTATACTCAAGAAATTGAAATGGATCCGTTAACCATATATGTAAGACCTTATACCTATCAAGAAATTACTAAAACTTCAATTAAGACATTAGAACAACAGCGTATTTTTAGCATTATCAATGATGAAAATCTCAGCGACGAAGATAAAATGGATCGCTTTGGCAAGAGTTTTGTTAAGTTGACAGAACTTACAGTTGATGTCATCGGTGATTGTATTGCTAAGATTGCTACGCCAGATGGTGAAGTTACAGAAAAAGCCATGATCAAAGAGTTTATTAATAACTGCTCTAAAGATGTATTTGATCGTATTTCAAAACATGTCACTGGTATTAAAGAACAAATAGAAATGAAAGTCCAAAATGCAGAATGTTCAGAGTGTCACAAGCATTTTGATTTGCCTGTAACAATGGACCAATCAAATTTTTTCGCCGCCAGATCTTAAGCCTGCCCTTGCCTGAGATCATGGAATTGTCCAAAAAAATGGACAAGGACGTTAGGGCTGTAAAGAAAGAAGTTCTCAAACTATGTTGGTATATGAGAGGTCTTTCTTATGCAGAAGGCATGAATTTAACTTGGGAAGAGCGAGATATTATCGGAGAGATTATTAAAGAGAATCTCGAAACAACTAAAAAAACAGGACTACCGTTCTTTTAAATTTGTTTAGATAATTGAGCTAGGACTGCTTTTTGTTGATCAGATAATTGCTGTCCGTTGATTGCAGCCTTAAGTCCTAATAATGTAGAGTCGACATCATCTACTGCTATCTTTCCAGATTTAACTTTACCGTAGACAGATTTAATATGATCTATGTCGCCTCTATATATTGGTTTGCCTTGGCTAGCTGCTAATAATGATTCTTTTTCAAGATGCAAAGTAGGAGAAATTGCTGTCTTCTTATCTTTTACAGTTTTAGATTTTTGAGAAGTTGCAGTTTTAGATTTTTGATCTGTTGGTTCATCGTCTATTTTTACATCATTTCCCTTAAACCACTGTGACGGAGAAAATAATTTGCTAACTGTATCATAACCAGAACCTACGTTCTTGGCACTTAGGTTAGCAATATCACTAACATCGCTTTCTGCTACTATTTCTTTAATTTTCATTTGACAAAAATCCTAGCCTGACCGTTAAGTAAACTTTCTTTAAACATCTTACGTTTTTGTTCTTCAACTTTCTTAGCTAATGCTTCGGCTAATGGATTCCCTGTATTAATCTTAGAGTCGCTGGTTGGTCCCATTAAACGCTCGCGGTCAGCATCAATTTCAGCTTGACTTGGCGCTGCGGCTTTTTTACGGCTTCTAGTTTTCTTAGCAGGAGCTGGCTCAGCTGCTGGAGCTGCTGCCGCTGGTTGTGCTGCTGGTGCTGCTGCCGGTTGTGCTGCTGGTGCTGCTGCGGGAGCCGCTGCTGCTGGTTGTGCTGCTGGTGCTGCTGCTGGTTGTGCCGCCGGTGCCGCTGCTGGTTGTGCCGCTGGTGCCGCTGCCGCTGGTTGTGCCGCTGGTTGGGCAGGTGCTGCTCCTGCTGCTGGAGCTTTTTGATCTGCTGGACCAGGCTGTGTTAAAGATTTTTGTAGCAATTGTAAAATACGTTGCTTACCTTTTTTATCTAGTTTGTCAATCTGTGATTTAACCTGAGCATAAACTGTTTGTCCTGCTTTTTCTGCATTTGCGCCTTGTGTGGCTTGATCAGTTTTGGCCAATGCTTGAGCTGCTGCACCTGATTGTTGTTTAGCTGGTGCTGTGCCTTTTGGACCTTGTGCATTGATTTCTGCTGCACTTGGTGCTGCTCCTCCGCCACCTGCTGGTTGTTCAGCTGCTGCCGCTGCTCCGGCTTGCCCACCTGGATATTTTGCATCAGGACTAGATGTGCCGCCGGGCGGTTGTGGTTGACCTTTTTTACCTGCTAGTCCTGCTTTGAGTCCTGCGATAAATCCCGGCTTCTTGCCACCTGGCTGAGTTGTGTCTGCGGGTTGAGCGCCACCTGCTGCATCTCCACCTGCTGCTGCATCACCACCTGCTGCTGCATCACCACCTGCGGGTTGAGCACCGCCAGCTGCGCCGTCGTCGGCTGCGGCAACCTGTGCTTTACCTGCTTGGAATCCTTTCTTAGCAGCCGCTCCTAGTCCTGCGATACCGCCTGCTACAGCGCCGACACCTTTAGCAGCCATACCAGCTACATTGCCCACGGCTTGACCAAATTTATTAAACTTGGGCCCTTCTGCTAGGGCTTGATCTTCTGTTAATAGTTCGTTAATTCTCATATTAAGCGGTTCCTAATTGTTTGGTTACATATTTCATCAGACGTTGTTTATTTTTCTTATCCAACGACATTACTATTTTTTTAACTTCTGCATATGGACTACCGGCAGCTTTGGCTGGATCTCCCTCTGCGCCTTTGGCTGGTTCTTCAGCAGCACCGGTGCCTGCTGTTGGTAACTTCATGTCTGTGTAGACTTTGTCTATGACACCTGCATCAATACCGCCAAAGTCTAGTAAAAATTTCTTCAGTTCTTCGGAATCAGTAGGTGATCCTTTCATTTTCCATGATGCCAATAGTTTAGCTGATGTGACTTTCTCTGTGGCCTGTTTGCCCACCCAACTGGCACCTGCTTTGATCTTGTCCATAAAGCCAGCTTCAGCTAGTATTTTGTTAAAAACTAGATAAACCTGCCCTTCGCTGAGAGGTTTAGTTTGGATATAATAACTTTCTTTAGGAGCACCGCCTTCTGGAGTAATAGGTTTGTCGTCAACTTTGACATCTCCTGCAGCCATCTTGCCTGCGATAGATCCCTGAGCAGCGGCAGTGATAATTTTGTTAGCAGCTTCTATGCCTTTGAGGAAAAGATCGTTTTCCTGTGCGATTGATTTGGCCAGAGCGTTTGAAATTTCCATGCCTGCTAGATAATCAGAACGACTGAAGTTTTTAGAAAAATCAAGAATCTGATTGAATGCATCTACATCTCCACCTCTAGCAGCATTGATAGTGGCCTGCATGGTGCTGGCAAGATCTTCTGGCACAAACACAGAATAAACTTTTTGTTTCATAGTCTGACCAAAGCCTGAGAGTGTTCTTGACACACCCACGTCCAACTGAACCAATCCTGGAACCTTGTCAAACGGAACTACTTCAGCTCTTAGTCCTGCTAGCCAATCACCTAGACCGTCTAATAACCATCCTGCGATAGCACCGTAGGCCGCTGTCTTGATACCTTTGCCCACAGCAGTGGAAAGTTTTTCACCTTTGATTAATTCTGCAGCACCTCGCAACACTTGACCAGCAATAGCACCACCTACAGGGCCACCAGCCAACGAAGCTAGTGCGGTAAGCACACCGATAATCGCAGCACTCTTGCCGGGATTCTCTTTCATCCATGTGCCTAGTCCTGTTAACTGTTTGTCTAATTCAGGAAACTTTGCACCAACTTTGGCTTTGAGCTGTTCAAACTTTTGATCAGCCATTTTAACAGGAGTGGTATTCTGTAGCCACTTGCCCACATTGTTAACGATTTCGTTGGCTTTGGCAGCAACATCTTTGCCCTTGCCAATTAGGGTGCGATTAGCACCGCCCTCGACGCTTTGTTTTTCTATCTGTTGAAATATCCCTTTGACTTGATCAGCAGTTAGGCTAGCTTCAATCAAGGGCTTGAGTTCATTGTAGATACCCTCTACAATTCGAATTTGATCTTTGCTTAAACCCTCGCAGGATTCTCTAAGAATATTCCTAGAAGAAGTCATATGTTGTTCTAACAATATTGAAGGTTCTAATAAAGTTGTTATACGCATTTAGGCATTCCGATAATGTATTAGTTATTTATTGTAAAGAAAGAGCTAAAGCTCTTTTGCGTTTTCGCTTACGCTCAACGCAATTTTTCTTTTTTAAAATTTTAGAGATGTTCTAAAATTTTTTTGCGCGAAGCGCAATTTAAGCATTATCCAGATCGTTTCAGTCACACTTTGCCCGTTGCCGGGCAAAGAAAAAACATTATCCGAGTCGAATCATGTCACACAGCAGTAGAGCATTACAGAGGCGGTTGTCCGATACCTCGAGCTCCGTCTTTATACAACGGCGGCCTATGTATATCTGCTATCACATACATAGACGTGGGGTTTTTCTCCCCTCATTTTGCCTTTTTATCCTTTTCAAACAGCAAAATCGCAGGGCTTACAAGCGATCTTCATCCTTTCGGGTAGTTGCTGAGCACCACTGCGGCGTGGAATTCCGTCCCTGCGAACACGATTGACCAGGTTTAGAGCGCATGAAATTAAGGCCTGCGCCAGCCAAAAACCGCTTTATTTTGCCTTTTTATGTTCTTCTAGGCGTTGCCTTAGTATATTTGAACCGCCTACTCTGACGTTTATAATGCCATTATAATAGTCGTCAGTTTCTAAAACTCTGCGTTCAAACTGCTCTCTAGCCTCTAAATAGGACATTTCTGCCTTGGATTTGCAAAGATAAAGTATTTCTCTAGTGAATTTTTCCGGACCTAGTGCTTGGACATCTGCGTTTAACCTATCAGATGAGCCCCAGTAATCGCGCCAATCGCTTTCTACTGTGCTGCGTCTTTTAAGTTTTTTGCCTTTGAGAGGTGGTTTTGTGCGTTTAAACTGTGCTAGTTTCTTGCCTATGTATTTTTGTCCGGTAGATGTATTGGTGATGAGATAAACAAAGCCAATATAGCCTTCTGGTATTTCTTCAACAATTTGATTTTGATACGTCCAATGCACTCACTTAGTTAGTTTTGGCGGTCTTCCGACCATGCCTTTTCTGGCTAACTTTCGTTGTTCGCGTTTTTCCTGTATCTCAACCCGCCTTTTTGATGCCTCATTTCTAATTTCTGATAGCCAATATCGTGCCTTAATGCCTGCTTCATCGGAGCCTTTGTATTCAAATCGTTCCTGCCATTTAAAATATTGCTGAAACGCTTCGATCATTTTGTCATGCGACTCTGTGCTCATTCTAATATTTCAATATCTGTAGAGTAACTGGTAAATCCGTTTTCTTTAATTACTTTTAACACATGATTAACTCGATTCATTAATTCGTCTTTGTGAGAAATTAAGAAAACATTCTTTTGACGCTCTCTAGTCATACGCTTTAATACCGCGATAGAGCTTTCAACTCCGCTGGCATCCATACCGCTGTCAACTAGTTCGTCAATAAACAATAAATTAATAGGACGATACAAGTTTTCCCACACATCACGGAACGCCCAGCTTAGACTCAATATCAATCGATTACGTTCACCTCGACTTAGGTTATCAAAGTCTAGATCTTGTCCTAGTTGAGTAATAGTAACACTTAGGTCATTCTGGAATTCTACAATGTGCGGAAGTCCAATTTTGTCAAGATAGTAAGTTAGACGCTGATTTAAGAAAGCTAAGTTTTGATCAATGATGCGTTTTCTAACAAAACTGTCTTTGTTAGTTAACAACTTGTATAAAAACTCTTGATGATCTTTAACTTTGGTAAGATCATTAACATGTTCCCAGTCAATTTCTTGTAAAGCAGTGTTTTTTAATTCTTCAATCTGCTCGTCATAGGGATTTTCTTCGGCTTGTTTAAGTTCTAGATCTTTGTTTAGGCTGTCTATAGTGTTTTTATGATTTAACGCTTCTTCTAGATTTTCGTAAACTACCTTAGGGCAGTCAGTAGCATCACCTAACAGCGATAATGCTTCATTAAAATCTGACAACTCTGCATGATGTTCGTTCAACGATGCTTGGCTTTCTTCCAGCTGCTTAGATTTTGTAGCCACCATAGCATTATGTTTTTCATCATGTAGATCTTGACCACAACTATGACATTTATGATCAGCAAGAGAAGACAACTCTTTGGTTAACTTATCTAAAGTTTTCTGTTCTTTGTCAACTGTAGCAGTCTGTCTAGCGATCAAACTTAATAAGTTATCTCTTTCTTTTTTGTTTTTAGTCCATTCGACTAGAGCTCGTTGACTGATAATCTCTTGATCGATATCAATGTGGCTTAATCTATCAATGCTTTTTAGAATAGTTTCAACATTTTTCTCTTTGTTATCATTCCAAAGTTTTTGTTTTCGAGTTAAACTCTCAATACTTTGTTGTATTCTTTCGTTGGATGCTTTGATAGTTTCAATTTTTGTATTTTCAGAAGTTATCGCATCTTTGGTCGCTTTGATTTGTTCTTTAAGAGCTTCTGCTTTTTCTGATAATTGAGTGATCCCTAATAATTGCTCAATGATACTGCGTTGTTCAGCAGCTTTTTGAGACAAGAAAGGTTCAGTGTAAGTGTTTAAAGCTACAAGATGCTTGAACATCTCATGGCCCATTTCAAAAACATCCTCGATCGCTTTTTGTGTTTCTCTGCTATCGCCTTGACTTTCGTCTTGATCTAACGTTTCTTGCTCCTCCCCATTGACACTGAATTTCAATAGGTTAGGTTTACGTCCTCTTTCGATGTGATACTCTATACCGTTTTTTTCAAACGTTACAGTTACTAACATTCCCTTGCCGTTAATCTTGTTGATCAAATTATCACGCTTGATGTTAGTTAATGCTTGACCGTAGATCGCATAACTTAAGCCGTTGATGATTGTAGTTTTGCCTGTGCCATTACGAGCACCTAAGTCATCACCTCCTAGATCTAGATTTTCACCTAAGACTAAAGTTAATTGGCCGCGGTCAAAGTCGATAGCTTGGGTTTGATTACCCACGCTCATGAAATTTTTTACTGTAAGATTTTTTATTTTTATCATAATTCTTTATAAATTTCCATTAATAGTGCTTTATCGTAGGTATCACTTTCAATAGAATTAATTTGATTCATTACAATAGTGTCAACTGATTCGAATTGAATATCAATGGGCACAGCAGAACTTTCAACTTCTACTTTTTCTGGAATTAACATTAGTTCACGCAGATTATATTGCGGAATAAATGTTTCTCTAATGAAGTTTGCTTCTTCAAATGATATAGGAAGATCAATAGTTACTCGACAATGCATTTTTTCACGAAGCAATTTGTCCGGAGTATCGATTATCTGGCTAAGTTTGTATGTTCTATATATTGGTTG
>JACCDY010264646.1_pt1 | contig 33915 bp, 42 predicted proteins | sample 7446391 | NCBI WGS metagenome assembly JACCDY01 (sample SAMN15323451, study PRJNA562643) | freshwater metagenome | isolation source: river surface water | place: USA:Blue River Watershed | collected 2017-08-18 | reverse complement strand
TGTCTTTGTGATTCAGCCCGATGCCTTTGGCACCGTCAAAACCAGCCTGCTCTGGACTACAACGCAGGATGGGAGGGTATTTTGGATCCATCAGCCGGTAACGCGGTTGGTCGGGGGCAGGGTGTTGGAAGCACCGCTGCCCCACCACATTACAGCAAAAAGGGGCGTTGTTAGCGCCCCAGGCGTTTTAACGAGTAGGACTAGGACGCCTCAAGGGCTGCAACTTTGGCTTCAAGGGTTTCGATCTTGGCTAGCGCCTCTTGCAGTGCCTTGGTCAACGGTGCAACGAACTGGTCGTAGCGCAGAGCTTGCTGGCTATCGGGATCATCCTTGTCGGTCAGCACCCAGCCGCCAAAGTCAACGCCAGCAGCATCAACAGCTTCTTTTACTTCTTGAGCGATGAAGCCCCAGTGGGTGCGTTGACCTGGGACTGTTTCGTAGACCCAGTTACTATCATCGTCATATTCACCGGTATGTTGCTTGCCACCGTCAATCCATTTATAGGAAACAGGGCGCAACGACTTAATAAAGTTAATGCCTAGTTGCGCATCAGCGATGTCGGTCTTGGCCCGCTCATCGGATGTCTGGATGGTTCCATTGGCGGCATAAACGTTTGCCCATCTGTTTGTGCTACCTCCAAGGTTTGTTGCATTGTCTGTAGCAGGATAAACAAAGCCTGTGTTATAGAAAACAGAGTGGCCGTTCTGTCCAATTCTAAATCGCTCCGTCGGGCTGCTCGCTCCGTCGGCGGTGGTAGAAAAAACGAGCCTGCCCGGCATGTCGTTAGCGCCGGGGGTGCCGTCTACGGAAGAAACAATTTCTGCTGTTGGCCGAAGAGTAGTTCCGTCACTACCTATAAACCTTATTCGGCCGACATCATCTGCGTTTTGGACTACCGTTGTGCCCCCAATCGATGCGCTTCTTGTCTTACCCAGATATAGAAGGGCGCCGCCACCATCAGCGGAATTGCGAAGGAGCTGAAGAGCTGATGTGTCTCCGTCTGTCCCCTCTTGTTGAATAGAAGCGTTATTTGCATAATTAGCACGCGCAGTAGACGTGCCAACTAACAACCTGCCGGAGCTGTCGATGCGGGCGCGTTCGGAGCCATTAACGTTGACTTTAAGCGCAGTAGCTTCTTGGTTGTTGATCAATACATCGTTTGATCCGTCGTAACCGATCAGCAAACCATCAGTTGACGTTGTACCGGTCGAAGCATTTGTGATCTGAAGTTGTCCGCCTGACGCTGCACTGCTGTTGATATGCAATAACTGGTTCGGGAGATTAGAGCCAATCCCTACGTTGCCTGTCGATGTAATCCGAAGACGCTCGGTGAGGGTGGAGTCAGTAGCTGTGTTGCGTGTAGAAAAAGCTAAATCTCCGGTTGTGTTATCTGCACCGTTTGTAGCCAAGCCTTTAATTGACGCAAATCGCCATGCCCCACTATTGGCGCCAAAGACAATCGATCCGCCATTATTAGAAAGACCTCCGGTATCTGTTACTAAGAGATTAAGAGATCCTGTTGTATTAAGGGCGGCTGTTGTTTGACCTGCTGATACAAGGTGAAGTCCTGCCCCAGGGCTGCTAGTCCCCAGACCTACCCTGTTATTCGTGGCATCAACGTAGAGCGTATTGCTGTCGATGTTGACGTTGCCACTCGAATCAATCAGCAGGCGCTGAGTGCCATTAGTCGAGATGGCTAGTTGATCTGCGCCGGGGGAATAAATGCCGGTATTTGTATCGCCGCTGATGAATAGACCTGGAGTACTGGCACTGCCCGCAATAATGCCAAGCGCACCAGTCATCGTGTCGCCGTTCACGTCAACAAATGTGCCGGTTTCACTGCGCCATGCTGAGCCGTCCCACACCTTGAACACATAGGTGCCGCCGGTCGTATCCAGCCACTGCTCACCCAGTGTGTTACCTGTTTGACCACCAGCGGCAGGGCTTGCGTTTGGTGCCGTGGTGCCAACATGCACCGGACCCACTTTCACCAGATCGCCGCTGGCGTTTTTGAAAAACAATCCGGGACTTGTCGCTTCAGTGTTGACCGCAATCTGCCCGTCAGCCATCGCTGCAGGTGTGGGACGCTTATTTGCGGTGCTACTACGCAGGTGCTGGATAGACATTCCTTAACGCCCCAGAAGGCCGGAAATTACCTATCCAGTTTATGCGTCAGTAGGTGCCTTCGTTAATGTTGACCGTGCCATCGAAGGTGGCAGTGCCGGTCACATCTAGCGTTCCAGGAATATCCACGTTGTCAGTCCACTCAACACCAGTGCCAGCAGCATCGGTCTGTAGCAGTTGACGGGCAGAGCCATCAGCAAGCTTCGAGACGGCAATTTCAGCGCTGGCGCTAATGTCGGCGTCAACAATGCTGGCGTTACCGCTGATCAGGAAGTTACCGCTCTGGTTCGGGATCGTGACGGTGCGATCAGCCGTTGGATCCGTTACCGCAACAGTGGTTTCGTATGCATCGGCGGTGCTGCCTTCAAATACCAGTGAACCGGCGTTACCGATCAGCAGCTCACCAGTCATGGTGCCGCCGGCTTTAGCCAGTTTTTCGTCTTCTAGTTCTTGTAAAGCGGTCTGAACATTGGTAGCCGCAATACCGCCATACGGGGTAAACGTAACGTTGCTTGCGATCTGCGAGCCGATACCAGAACTAACGTCAACAAGATCCCAGCTCGTGCCGCTTGACACCAGCATGTCCGGCGGTGCCAGTGCAACAGCAGGTGCAGGCGAGGTGCCCGTGCCACTGACCGAAACAACAACGTAGTAACGCAGGTTGTTGGCTGATGCAGCAGGCAGTGCCGCGCTAACCACCAAGCCAGCAGCCGTACCAGCAGCCGTTACCGTGGCAACCGTATTTGTATTGGCGTTATAGGTGCCGGCATAGAGCAGTTCACCAGCAGTAATGGTGATTGGCGTCCAGGCGTTGCCGTTCCAGAGGTAAAGGTCGCCGTTTAGTTCGTCATAGAAATACTGGCCTTTGTACTCAGGTACGGGGAATGTGACCACACCTGCGGTACTGCCGGCTCCACCGAATTGAACAATCGAAGAATCCGCAAGTTTTGCACCTGTAATTGAATTAGTGCCATACAAGTTGGCGTTAAATGTTCCAGTTGTGATCTTGCTTGCGGCAAGGTTTGGAATATCGGTGTCGGCTAATGTTGTGCCGCCAGTGACGTGTCCTTGGGCGTCAAAAGTAATCTTGGTTGCGGTGGCTGCCGTGACACTGTTGCTGTGGTTGAGTGCGCCAGCGCCGGTAACTGTCAGACCAGTACCAGGCTGTACTGCGCCGTTTCCGCCAATCGTGGCAATCGGTAGGTCCGTGCCAATAATTGCGCGACCGCCGGTAATTAGACCTTTGGCGTCATAAGTAACAACTTTGTAATCAGTGGGACTTGCCGTTACATCGTTGTTGACTTCGATGACGTTGCCGTCCATGCGAAGCCCTTCGCCGTTGACCTGAACAGCACCTTTGGCAGATGTGGTGGCAGTTGGTAGGTCGGTGGGGTCAATTATTCTGTAACTGACCGCTCCAGCAGCACTTGTTGGGCCGGCGAGGAATTGATTGGCAGCGCCGGTATTGTCCAGCGTTGCGGCAATAGTGACCGTATCGCCAGAAGTTGTAATGCCGATATTGACGATTCCGCTGGCGTCGCCGTTGACGGTATTGATCGAGCCAGCCGCTTTGATGCTTTGCCAAGTACTGCCGTCCCAGCAGTAAACCTTCAGGTCGTCAGTATCGAGTGCTAATTGGCCGGTATAAGCGCCGCTTGCCGGAAGAGTAGTAACAAGGTCAACGGTGGATTCGTTGGCAAGTTTGGCTGCAGTAACTGCGCCAGATGCCAGTTGTGTGGCGCTAATGCCGCCAGTGGCAATGGAAGCACCGGCAATCGTGCCAGCGGTAAACAGGATCTTGGCGCCGGGGATGGTGGCGTCTGCAATCAGGGTGACGCCGTAGCCGATGGCGTCCGTAACCGTGATTTTCTTGGTTTCACTGGCGCTGACGTCTGCAACGGCGAAAAAGTCGCCGCCAGCAAGGTTCGCGCCTGTTAGCTGGGGGAGTTCACTGATTCTCAGGTCGCTCATGGGTTACTCCTGATCCTCCAGCAGCAAGTAAGAACTAGGATCTTGCTCAAGCTTGATTCTATCGCCGCTCTCCTGAACCAGATAACTGGCGGTGGTGGTCTGAGCGCGAAGCTGGATTGGACCTGTGGCCACGAAGTCGATTGTGGCTTGGATGCGATCCTCAGGAGTAAAAGCTACGCCGGACCCCGTCACAATCGCGTCAAACTCCCACCACAAGGAATCGTTTAACTGGCTAAGTTGCGTTCCAGTCATCGAGCCCGTTTCCGGTGATTTGATATAAAATTTGCCGCTAAAAGAAGAGCCTACTTCTGTGCGCAAAACTAGCTGCATTAGGTAATTAACAGTCTCGTATTCTTTGTTGCTTTCGTAGTCCCAGATGGCGGTCAGACTGCCGCTACCAGTGATCAGGCTGCTGTACTGCGAACGGTAAACTTCACTGAGAGCTGTAATGTCGACTGTCTCGCGGTTGGTGTTTAGTTCGTAGCTAACAACGTCCCCCAGCACACGCGCCACTGGGCTGTCCATCGAAACGCTGATCGGGATATTTCGTGCAATCGCTACAAGGTCAATACGGTTTGCGTTTTTTAGTGCGTCATCAAACGTGCTGTGCAAAGTAATTCCGTTTAGTTCGTCGACGTGGATGTACCAGGAGCCGGCGGTTTGAACGGTGGAGTTAGCCCAGCCGCTTGCGGCCACAAAATCCAGTGTTGTTCCGTCGGTTGTTGCGATCTGGATTCGATCACCAGTCAGCAAATAACCTTCTTGGAAGTCAAAGCTAAAACGGTTTTTAGTCGCGTTTACGTCTGAAGGATTGACAAGCGACGTCAGCGGAGCTTCAGTCCCCTGGCGTTGTAACTCGATGCTGCCTGTGTAGCCGAGGTAAACGCCCATCAGAGTGTCACCGCAGTTAACGCGCCAGTTGCTTGGAAGTTGATTTGAGCGCTACTGACTTCCCCAACGCCAACGCTGGTGCTGACGCTAGTGACGTAAGCCGTCATCCGAATATCGTTCGTTATGGTGCCGTCAACAAAACGTAGGCGCAAGTCAACGGTGTCGGTGTTGCTGATGCCTGCGGTCTTGATAACTTTTTTCAGCAGTGTGGCAGCGTCGTTGCGGCCAGTGTCGTCTTTGTAGTACAGCAACGTGGCTGAACCAGTAAAACCTTGGACGCCGGGGGTATAGCTGCGCTGACTGTCGCCAAGCGTGGTGGTCTCCAGCATCTCGGCGTCAGCTTGGATGCTCCAGTTGGTGACTTTGATCTGGGTCGTGCCGTCGATCAGTAGCTGACCGTCCCGACCGGAATATGCCTTAGCCATGAGTCAGCCTCCTTGTTCTAGTTTAGAGAACGGCAACAAGTTTGACTGTCACGCTGCTGCGACCTGGACGCACACTGGAAATTTCCGGTGGTCCTGAGTAACGCCAGTTATTGCCAGTGCCGGCATTGATGCTGCCCGGCGTCCAACCGGATGTGGTGTTGCCAGCAAGGCTGAAAGTGGAGTACGTGCCCTTTGTTTCGTCAAAGTGTGTGACAAAAGCGTTGGCGTCTGTGTCGCTGATGTTGTCGAAACTCAACGAAAGTTGTGCTCCAGTGCGGCGGCTGCCGTAAAGGATTCTGGATTCGACGCCGGACTGGCTGCGAAACGTCTTAAGTGGATAATCACCAGCATCAAACGATCGAGACGAAGGCTTGAGGTTCGGAAATGGCATCGTTAACCCTCCACTACAAAGGCACTGGTGGACACCAGATCCGAGGCGATAACACTACGGTAGCTACTGTCTGTTGGGAAATGGCTCGCCACGATTTCCACCAAACCTTCACCGTCAAGCGTTAGTTGTTCCACGATGTAGGTATTGGTTGAAGTTGAGGCGTTAACAACAGTGAAGATGGAGCCGTACAGTTCCGACTGAGTTGTAACACCGCCGCTTACGGTCAGGGTCCCAGAGATCGGTGCTTCCGACGGCGGCTTGTAATACAACACCGAGTAACTGCCGTTAGCTAGTGGTGTTGCCGATGTAATTACGCCGGCCTCGGATACGACGCCGTTATTAATACCGCTGTAAGGACTGGATTGAGTAACAACGCGGATATACGAGCCCGGTGCCAAGCTCAATCCTTGCGGTGTGGTTTTGAACCGGACGGAGTGTGTAATGCGCTTGCGGATAGACAGGATGTACTTTGCTGCCAGCAACGCATGATCGCGGCTGGTGCAGTACTGCGTCATATCGAATGTTTCAATCCGGTTTTCGGTTGCGCCAGCAGCATCCCAACGGACACTCAAGGTCCGCTCAACAGGAAGCTGATTTTTAGCGCCTTCCCGGTAACGCATCAACGCTTGAATGTTGTTGCGCTCCTCGCTGTTTAGATATTCAATCGAGAACGTATCTTCGATGATGTTGCCGCCGGTAAAGATGGCACTGATGGGTATTGCGTCTGTGCTGATGGCTCCGCTGGCTGTTGTGGGTAAAGCGGGAACCAAACTAAATAATCCGTCGCGGATCACAAAGTTGCACAGGAAAAATGGCGCGGTGCTTGTGATGAAGTCCCGGATATTGGTGGGATCTGTAATTGCACCATCGAAGAACAGTTTGTTGGTGCGTAGGAAGCGGGCGACGGCAGCAAAATCAGCAGTCTTGATCTGGCTTGCAGAAATAAGATTGCCTGCGCCAGCGGTTTTATCGGTCAACAAGTAGTAGATCAGATCGCACAGTAGATTGCTCGCCCCAGTTGTGTTGGCCTCGTCCGGATGGAACCGCAATACGGGGATGCCATCGTCTTTCCAGATGCGGACTTGATCGAGCTGGGCGTATGTCTTAGAAGCTTTCAACGCCAAACCCATCATTACCATGTTGGTGTACTGGGGTGTTGTCGGGTTATCAACGATCTCGTTGACGTAAACGATTTCGTGCTCTGGCGCGTCGTTATTGCTCTTCTGCAGCAGGTCGCTGTAAAAACTTACGTCGGCTAGTTGAGACTTATCTTCAAAAATCCTGTCTGCATTAAGACCAGCGGGAATCAAAACCGTCTGCAGAGAATCAATACGGACTTTCGGACCAAAAATTAGACCACTAAGGTTTGGAACAGCTCCAGTTGTCAGCAGCGGGTTGCCGGCTGATGCAGTTTGTTCAGCAACAAATGTCTCGTTTACTGACCACGAACCAGTAGAACCAGCAGCATTAACCGTAATACCAAGATCACTCCAGACCCGACCGAATACATCAGAAGGCAAAAAGTCAAAGGTATTTGTGACCAGTGTTGCCGACCATGTAACACTTATTGATTTTGTTCCGACGGTGTAAACACGTGTGCGTGTTGCGGTTTGTCCCAAGTCGTAACTACCACCGCCGCTCTTGTAATACGGACCAAATTGTTCCCACAGGAACGCTTGGCGTAGACGTTTCTGGATTGTCAGATCGTTTTGATAGTTTTCTGGTGTCCAGACTGCAATGCTGCCGCCATTCGGCAAGGAATAAGTAACGGGCGTTTCTGTGATCTCACCGTTTTGCGTCATTTCAAGATTGAATTCCAGCTCGGTTACATCGCGCTGTTTGCCGACGCCGTAAATCTTGAAGTCGCCGTAGGCCGTTGATACCGTCTTGGCTAACAGTGCTCCAGGGTCAGTCAGGTAACGCTGGTCCAGTTGCCAGAAAACATCGCCTACGCTCATGTGCCTGATGGTGTTTGCGCCAGAACGAGGCACAAAACGAAACTCCCATTGTTTCGCAACAAATGCGCCGGAGCTGGGATGCTCGAAGCGGAGGAAGTTGTACAGGTCAATCGGTTGATCGCCTGTAATACAGAAGCTGGCGCCCATCAAGGACCAGGCATATTCACTGCCGTTGGCGTCCAGTTCTGCGGGGCGTACTTGCACAGCGAACACCGATGTGCGCTGGAAATACTGGGTCATCTGACCGTTTTGCGTGATAATTTTCTTTTTCTGTAGACGCACAAAATCGTCTGGTTTAGGTAGGTTGCTGAAATTACACAAACCGTTGGCATAGTTAAATACGCGGCTCTTGAAGCCAACTTCCGTACAGTCGCAGACTCGTGTGTTACGTACCAATCCAATCTGGGTACGCATTAAGGGATAGAAAGAAATCGGAATTATGGATGTACTTCCTTCGTTTGTGTCGGGATCACTGGTAATACCGTTTGTTAGGTAATACTCGTTGAGGATTCCGATCTTGCGATTATCTCCTGGCAGACCAAGTACATCAACGCAACGCAAAGTTATGTCTTGCGTCATATTTTTACGCGGCATCCATATTGCCTGCGTGCGACCGGTAACTTTCCAGACAGTGAAGCCGATCTGTATTGTCTCGCCAAGTTGTAGTTGTGAATCTGCGGAAATTGCTTGGGAATCTAGTTCACTATTAATGTCGTCAACTTTTACGTTTTTGAGTCTGTACCCATCGTTGTCGTTACGGTCAGAATAATAGAGATCTTTTCTTAAGCGATCTGGCGCGATACGAAACACACATGTGTCGTCAACAGCGGCTTGTATTTCAGTAAATTTTGTGCTGCCTGTAGCCCTATAAACTGTGCCGCCACGCTGCAGGGAGATAATGCCCATGCGGCGACTATAGGCTCGGCCAGAGCCTTTCTGACCTTGATTACGCACTTTATTTTCCCAGTCGTCTGTTTTACCTTTTAAGTCATAATCACCAGTTATTTTTACTTGGTCAAGCACTACCGGCTTGATGTCGTCATCTTCAGAACCGGTTTCGATTGCAGGGTGAAGCTTAAAGTTGACGCGGTAATCAGTGCCGTTATAGATAGGCGAGTAAACGCCAAACTGTGTATTTGACGGAGGTGTATACGCCTGGCAGAAAGCGGTGTCAGTGAGGCTTTCGCGTGTTGGCGCGACAAAAATATCGTCTACGTTTTCAGGGTCGCCGGCATCGAGTGTGCCTCTTGAGCCATATCTGAAATTGCCAGCCTTAATGCGTGACGTACCGTTAAACGTACCACTGCGCCAGTAGAAAGCATACAGATGTGCGTATGCAGCGTCCAACGGTGTGCTGCCCAGAAAAATGCCAGCTAGGTCAGGACGGTCAATACCGGCTGTTCCAACACCCTGTTCGCTAATGATGTAAAGCTGTTTGATTGCTTGAGTTGTGCCATAGCTAAACGCACGCGACCATACCATTTTTGGTGTAATCAACATGCCACCAGTAGCACCTGTATAGCGACCAAAAATGATCGGTACGGCGTCTGCGTAGCTAGACAGTTCAGCTAACGAATCAAATCCGCTTGTTGGTGCAAAACGGCTAGCACCAGTGATATTGGATAACCTGCGCTGGCGCGTTGGATCTTGCGCCCCCGGCATTTGGGGTTTTGGCGTTAAAAAGTAACTAGCTGCCGTAAGTAAACCGCCAACAAGCAAACTAATCAATATGCTTTCTAATACACCAGTAGCTTGTATGTCCGGTATGTGTTCATACTCTGCGGGCCGTAGTAATCCCCTGCGGGCTACCTCAGCCGCAAATTCTCGATACTCTTCCTCGCTGATTCCAGCAATTTCAATTAACTGCCTTTCAAACGGAAGCAGTGGTAATTCGTAGCGCACGATGCCGGGCACCAAGCCACCTTTTTCAGGTCGCTGTTGATGTACAGAATCCCGGTCTGCCATGTGACTGCAAAAGCTTGTGTGTCCTGCTTCATTAGCAGTACGTCACCATCGTACTCAGCCCGGTCAATACGGTCGCCCCAGCTCAACAGGTCACGGGCGATCTGGCGTTTGGTTGCCGTATACCAGGAAGGGTTGAACGGTGGAGTTGGGATGCTCAACCCATTTAATACTGTGTAAACCAGATGGATGCAGTCGATTTCGCCGTTTGTACCGTCTGCACCAAGTCGGAAGCGATAGCCGATCAGCTCAGCGAAGTCGGACATTGCTGCTTGTTGGTAACGCCCCAACCAACACCTGCGAAATGCGGCGCATCGGTACATCTGAGCCAACAGCGTCCAGCACCGTATTTAACGTCAAGGTCAGTGTGGTTTCGTCCCACTTACCCTCGGCAACGCTGCCGGTATAGCTGTGCATCAGTGTGCCACCGCTGCTGGAATCTGGGTTGAGTGCCAGGACGTAGACCGTGGCGAGCCAGCGATTTTCCAAGGCTTCAATACCCCAAGAGCGGGCAAGTTGGTTGCTGGGAAAAATCAACGAGGCATCCGTGTTATCGCCGCTGCGGTTGATGCTGACACCAGAAAAACCGAACGGTAAAAAGCTGTACGTCTGTCCGCCGTAGGTTGCGGTTTCGTTGATGTAAAAGTTTTGGTAACGGTACGTGTTGTTCAGGATTAAGTAGTTGCCGATTGCAAGCGTGGTGCTCATACGCCAATCCTCCGGCGGGTGCTAGGTGACTGCTGCAGGCGGCGTAGTGTTTGACGTTGACCTTCGGCGGCGCCCTTCGCTGCGGCTTCCTGCATACCAGCTTGGAATTGGTCGGCGGTCACGTAGTCCACGTTGTTGATGCGTTCCACGCTGTAACGAACGTCAATCGTGGTTGCGCCCATTGTGGCAGTGCCGCCCATAGTGCCGCCATCACCGCCGGACGGAATAACACTGGAACCACGAGCACCAGCAGCGTAACGTCCCATCGCTGTACGCATTTTGCTGGCTGGGATGACATATTCGGGCTCGCCGCCTTCGCCAATAACGGCGCGGGTTGGACCGGTAACAAAACCGCCTTCTGCCATAAGCGACGGCATATTGAAACCACCGGCAAAACCACCGCCCGAAGGCAGCGCGTAAGGCCCAGCGCCACTAAATAAACCTGTACTACCACCACCAAAGATACCGAGTAAAGTTTTAAATGCAAACATAGTTACCATTTGAGCAATAATTTCAGTCGCCATATTTATAAAAGCTTCTCCAACTCCTTTGAAGAAATTGCTAAGGGCCTCTTGAGTAGATTGAGTTCCCGTAATAATTCCTTGGAAAGCTGTACTGAAAGCACTTCCTATAGCCTGCGCACCTTTTTCAGCCATATTTATTGGATCAGCCAGTTCTTCTAGTTTTCTCTTCATTTCGTCGTATTTCTGTGCGGCTTTATCATTGGGATCTAGATTCATTCCACGATCAAATCCAGCGATACCGATACGTTCAAGGCCTGGGATATTACCCCCAGCTGCTTTTTCTAGTCTCTTTTGTACATCTGCATTAAGTATTCCGGAGGCACCTAATTGTGCATATAGTTCTGCTGTTTGTTTTTTCTGGATTTCTAAAATTGTATTTTCGTTAGTTACTTGTTCTTTAAGTACTTCTGCGTATTGTGTACTTACAATAAATGCCCGCTCTTCATCGCTCAGTGCTTTACGAAGAAGCTCAGCGTATTTAAACATTCTTTGTGTGCGATTTTTATCGTACTCAGCTTGTGCTTTGCGGATAGGATCTTCATAGGAAACTACATCAAGTTCTGCTTCTGCTAACACGTAATTTTGTTGCGCTGTATTTAACTGCTCTACGCGAAGTTTGGCAATGCGCTCCAGCTCTCTACGTTGTTTTTCTAGCTCTTGGTTTATTTTGCGTTCTTGTTCTACTTGATTACGCTGCACTTCAGCAGCCACTTGTCTATCGCTATTAATCTTTATAGTTTCAGCCCTATTTTTGTACAGAAGTTCATTTTGTTTTATTAGGCCTTGTACTATCTCAGTAGATGCCTTAGCGTTTTCCTGTCGAATTTTTACTCTGGCATCTATCTCTTCTTGGAACAAGAGATCTAGTTCTTTCTGTGTTTGAAGTTGTATGTTTTTTACTTTGTCTGCGGAAGTTACTCCAGGTGTGAGCTGTCTTGTGGTTTGTAGTTCTATAGCAGACTGCACGACAGATTGATTAAGGGTTGCACGAAATTGCGATGCCTGTGCGTTTGCCTCAGCAAGACCAGAGTTCATACGATCCAGTCCGTTATTTATGGCATCTAAAGCGCCTTGTCCAGCAACAAGTTGTACAACAAACTCCCCTATTGTTTTTAGCCCTTTTCCTAAAAGACTAAATACACCGTTTATTAACCTAAATATCGCATTTACTGCTTCTAGTATTGCCGCTAAGGCAACGGCAAACGGTGCGCCAATAATCCCTACTGTGGAACTTACAGCGTTTACAACTTTACGCCAAGAATCGCTAAGTATGTTAACACTATTAGCTACATCTTCTGTAACTCCAGGTAAAGTTCCTGTCTCATTAGCTATTTCCTGACTTAGAATTTTTTGGGCAGTTAATTTATCTCCTACCTGTGTTAGAAGTTCAAGTTGCCCTTGAATTTCAGCTGAAAGACGAATACCAGACTCCGTTAAAGTTTTAAAGTCAAGTGTTTTTATTGCATTTCCTATATCTTTAATTTTAACTAGTGCTTGGTCCAAGGCTTGTCCTAAAGCGCCACCAAGAATTTGACCGCCAAAACCTGTACCTACAAAAGAACCAAGTACAGAACCAATGACACTACCGGCACCGCCCCCAAAAAGAAGGGGAAAACCTGCGCCTAGAGCCAGGTTTTCTCCAAAACGACCGATATTTTTTTGCATTCCCCGAAAACCGGGGCTAGTCATAGGACCTTCTGTTGGAAACCCTCCGGCTGGACCTGCTGTTGGTTTACCGGCTAGACGAACCTTACGTAAAAGCTGTTCTCTATCAGCAAGCACTTCATTTAACTGTGTTTCAGCACGTATAAGTTGATAAGCTGCTGCCGTGGCCTCTTGTGTGCCAATTACAGCTCTATTTAAATTGTTACGGGCATCTTGCACGGCATCAGAAATGTTATTAAATGAACGCGAAATACCATTGCCAAATGTTTCTAGATAACCATTCAATCCATCTACTAGGTTGCTGACGTTGCTTATGTCTCGCGTAAGTTGTTTGAGCTGTTGCGCTCCACGTACCGCAATTTCGATATCGGCTCTGTAGGCCACGGCTACACGTCGCACTCTGGTACTTCAGTTTACGGTGTAAAAAAGCCGCCGGGTTAGCGGCGGCGTCGAGCCTTGTCCATTTCCTTCTGCTGGTCTTCGTTCAGGATTTGGAAGTAGGCGCTCCAGCCGAGTAATTCCTCGGCGGTCATGGTCGTCCGAACTTCGGTAAGAGTCAGGCCCAGTTCCTTGGCAACGCCAAATTGGAGCATGAGCCAGTTGTCCTTGCGGAGTTCGGCGCTCAGGATTTTGGGTCGATGGGCTCGGCGTCGTCGGTCAGGATCGCCAGCATCAGAGCTTGAAGGTCTTTGTCCTTCACTTCGTTTTTCAGCACATCAACCTCGCCGACGCTGAACAGCTTGGCGCCAGACTCATCTAGGGCTTTAGCGATCAGCAGTTGAAGTGCGAAGGCGTTGGCGTCGTCAGACTTGGCTTGTTTCTGAGCGCGTTCGCGCTCAGCCATCGTCAGCGGTGCCACCCACATTTCAAATTTGCTGCCGTCGGACAGCTCTACTACTTTTTTCGCCGGCTCCAGGTTGGCGGCCTTGCGGAGACGGTCGATTGCGCGTACAGGAACGGGCATACCAATGCTTGGGGTATGCGATTAGTGTAGCGGAGTAGAAATAAAAAACCCCGGCTGTGGGCCGGGGCTTGCTGAACTGACTGCGACAGCAGACTATCAAGCAGAAGTGCTGAAGTCGAAGGTCGGGGTGCCAGCGGGACGGAAGTTGACGGTCACCGATTGGGCGTCGTCGGGGTTGATGTTCAGGCTGGCTGAGGTCAGCACGGCATCGAACGAGATGGAACGGCTCAGACTCTCGCTCAGGGTGCCGCCGCTGAACACGCGGTCGGTGTAGAGCTTGAAGGCAGCGCCGTTTTGCTGGCGCTGGAGCACGTCTTCGATCATGCGGTTGGACAGGGCGGCGTCCTCGTTGGTCATGTAGACCGTTGCGGTGCCGGTGCCATCGCCGAAGCCGCTGATGTAGCTGCGGAAAGGCACATACTGGCCGGGGGTTTGACCGATGGTGGTTACGTCGATTTCAGCGCGGCTGATCTCGAAGCTCCAGTCGCGGACTTGGCCGACAACGGCGAAGTCGGCGTAGTACACCTCGAACTCGTTGGGGGCAGCCACGGTGCCATCGTCGGTGATGGGCAGGATGATGCCGCCGGCAGAAGTCGACACGGTGAGTGCACCAGTCGCAGCGGTGTAGCTCAGGACGTAGTAGGTGGTGGCGTCAGAGATGGGCGCAGGCAGGGTGCCGGTGCCGGAGCCGCCGGTCTGGCTATTCACCACGCGGAATTTCACCGGGTCGCCTGCCTTGAAGTTCAGGTAGGGGGCGACGGTGATCACATCGGTGCCAGTGTTGACGCCGGCTTCGCCGAAGGTGCCGGTGGTGCCGGCGGGTTTGTAGTAAAGAGCGCCGGACGTGCCGGACAGAACGGTGGTGGCCATAGGGCGTACCAAGTGAACGTTGTTGGGCGGGCACTGCCCGGCTTAATACAGGTTAGCGCCTGTTGTTAAGCACTACCTATGACAGGACAGTTGCAACGTAGGAGGTATCAATCCTCCCAACAAAATGTGGGGCTTCCTCTGTTGCTGAAAAAGTTGGACCATTAATTTCACCGACGCGGAAAAATACACCGCTTGTTGTTTTGGCGGTGTTGTTGAGTGTTTCCAGTGCGTTGACTGCTGTAGTGATCAGAGTTTGGTTGCGGGCTGGGCCTTTGCCTTTTTCCGTGAAAATGCGGATAACAATCGCTCCACGGGCGTTGTCAACGCTGCTGGTAAGCGTGGGTTCGTTGGTAATACCGAAAGTAACATTGACGCGAACGTACTCAGTTGTAGTGTTAGGTGGGACTGCTGTGATGTTGTCAAAGTAAACGGGTACTGCAGGGACCAGTGCTCCAAATGCTGTGAGCAGCGGATTTTCGACGGCAGCGCGGATTGCTTGGTAGTTCATAGCTTGATACTACGAAGAGTCTGGTCCATGTACAAACTTATAGTCTTGTCTATTTTGCCTCCGCGCAAATACGTTGCGTACCAATCCAGTGGAGCTGTGCGTCTATTTGGACCGTTTGCTTGTAGTGATAAGTCGCCCCTAGTACCTGTAATACGGTTACCTCTCTCTGCCTCTTTAATAGGCTCAAAACCTGGATACCTATACGTGCTTTCAACCAAATCTAGCGCTACATCCGCGTGCGGGGCTTTATTTGCAATATAGTACTTTACTTCTGGTTTAAGTTTATACTCTTTAGGCGTAAGAATAGGGGCCAATATTCTTTGCGGCGCACCAGGAGATCCGCTTCCGCTAGATACTTTACTCTCACTAGCTATTTCCCAAGAATTAGAGAACTCTCCGGACCATGCAGGGCCTAGCTCTTGTAGATCTTTTACGACTCCTTGTGCTGAGCGAGCAGCTCCCAAAATAAGCGGTGCTAAAACTGCCGCCTCTAATTTTTCAGCAAGTTTCATAAAATCGTTGCGGCGGCGTGCCATTACTGGGGCCTCACGATTAGAGAGTGGTAAACCGGGTTATCGCCGCGATAGGTGGTGATGGCGATAATCTTTGCCTCGCGGGTTGCTCCAGCCTGTTGGTATTGGATGCGGTCGGCTTCGGTTGGATAGTAGGTGCCAAGTTCGCTGGCGCCGATGATGACTTTGAGATCAGTTGTTTGATAAAGACCTTCAGCCTCACGAGGTGTCACACGAGTAATGACGGCTTTGACCGTGACGGTGGTGTCGGCACCAGTGACCGCTCCAGTTGTTGGGTTGTAGGTGCGGGGTGTCGCGGTTTTGATGTACGTAATGTTTTGGCCCCAGTCGGCGAGGACTGAGGTAGGAATTGGGGCGAAGGTGGTGTCGATCAGGCCCATATCAACCCCGGAATAGACGGACGGCGTAGTTTGCTGCGCCGCCCATGCAATACGGACCGAGGTAGGTCTGGAGCCAGGGGTAAACGTCGAATACGTTGTTGATAACGCCGCTGGTCTGGCTGGTTTTGTTGTATTTGACTTTCAGTTCGCCAAGTTCAACTTGGTCGTAGATGCCCGTAGTGCCTGTGTTGCCGGTGATGGCGTCGGTGTCGTTGGCCAGAGCACGCGCTAATTCGTAGGTGGCTACTTCGATGCCAACGGGGATCAGTGTGCAGGCAAGGTCTATGCCGTCGACTGTGTAGTCCTCACGCGGCCATTTCAGGGCTTGTGTGGTGCTGCAACGGGCGCCGTAAAAACTCAGTGCGTCGATCCAGCGGGTGGCTGAAATCAAAGCGCGGTTTTTCTGGTCGTTGGTCTTATCGGTCCACGTCGAAGAGTCGGGTGTGGTCTCGAAATAGGCGTCGGCGTCTGCCAGCGTCACATACGAGTTGGCCGAAGCCCCACCCAGAGTGGCGTCGATGACAGCAGCCACGGTCAATACATCCTTTGTTTGAGTCTAGCGCCAGTGCGGGATTTCCTTTGTTTAGCTGGTTCGCTTAAAACCATCGAGTGGTAAACCTGGGCGCCAAACATCTCCAGCTCGGCTTGGGCTTCGGCGTGTTGGCCGTAAGGAACGTCAATAAAGCTGCGACAGTTATCCTGTAGTACGAAGAGACGAACACGTTTCATGTCGCCACGTAAAAGCGCTTCACTTGAGGCCAGCGTAGAACCTGCAATTCAAGTTGAACAGAAGAAAAGCGATCTTTCGTCAGTGCGCGAGTGGAGCGCTGTGGCCAAGGAGATCCAAGCCCTGCGTACTGAAGGCGCCACCGTGCCCGAAATCTGCGAACAGTTGCAGGTTTCCTATGTACTTGTGAACCAGCTGATCCTGCAGTCGTACAAGATGGCGATTGACTCGGCGGCTGTGTTTGAACGCCAAGAACAGATGCGACTTGGCATTGAGGAATAAAAAAGGGGCCGCAAGGCCCCTTTGATTTCGATTGGGCTACTGAATCAGTAGACGGTGGAATCGAAGGGAGTGTTCACCAGCAGACGTGCGATAGGCACTTGCTTGGTGGAGCTGTACACGAGGTTCCAGCTGGCGGTGGCGGCCAGGTTGCCAGTGGTGGAGGCGTTGGTGGGGTTGTCGCCAGCGGCGGCCCACTTGGTGCCAGTCACGTGGTAACCGTAGTGGTAATCCACAGCGATCACATCCTGCATGGACAGGATGTTGCGGTCTGCAGCAAGACGCAGATCCTGCTGGATACCTTCGGAAATGACACCGGACTTGAACAGATAGACCGGATACTTCACCAGATGGGTGGCAGTACCACCAGCCAGGTAGGTCAGCTGGTCGTCGATCACAACCTTCAGACCAGCGAACATCGCCACTTCGGGTTGGGTCACGCCCACACCACCACCGCCCCAAGTCACGGCGCCTGCAGCTGCAAGAGCTGAGGTGCTGAAGGTCAGCATCCCAACCTGCTGGAGGTAGTAAGCAACGGCAGAGTGCATTGCGATGGAATCCAGTTCCTCGCCGCGCTCACCCAGCTTGTTCTTGGTCTTGATGACGTTGGCGACCGAGATGTAGTTAGCCTCGGTAGCGGTGGTGGTGCCAGTGGCATCCACTTGGTTGGGGCCAAGAACACCAGCGCCGGAGATGCCACCGAACAGACCCAGCAGTTGGGCCTTCAGGGTGGAGGTCTTCAGCTTGTTGATAGCGGCGGTCAGCTGATTGCGCACGTGGGCGAGGGGATCAGCGCCGGAGCCGAGTTTGCTGAGGTCATCCGCTGCATACGCAAATCCACGATGCAGAATCGTCATGATCTGCTCGTCGGCGGTCGACTTCTGAGGAGTCAGATAGCCAGCGCCAGAGGTGCCCCAAGCAGCCGAAGAGAGGATTTGCTCTTCGGTGGGGTTGATGGGATCGAAGAAAGGAACGCGGACGCGAGTACCGCCGCTGCGGGCATCAAGAGCAGCGTTGCGCTGCACAATGCCGCTTTGGATCCACTTCGATTGCTCGAAGATGCCCTCGCTGGTGTAAGCGAGGAACTCGGGACGTGCGACGAGATCCGACAGGAATGTTCCGCCGGAATAGTTTTCGAGAGAAGCAGCCATTGTGGGCTCCTAGGTGGGTTTGCGGAGGTCGCCCCACAGGGGCTAGTTGATGCCGGCTTCAGCTTTCAATAACCGGGCTTTATCGGGGTCGCTGGCAAGCATCATCATTTGCTGAGTGATGTTCCAGCCGTCCTTAGACCAGGGATTGGCTTGGCCGGGGAAGGCGCTGGTACGGGCACTACCCGTAACGCCTATGCCGGAGCGGTTCGTGGCGGCAAAATGATGCTCGTAACCGCTGCCGGGGTTTTTTAAGTTGGCGATGTATTCACCAACTGGAACTTCCACGCCGCCGACAACAGCCACAGGCTGTCCTTCTTTAGCGCGTAGGTTCTCCTGAAGTAAACGATACAGCTGATCAGGTGCCAGTGCACCAGCCTGGGATAGTTGTGCAATCGCAGCGGACTTCACTTGTTCTTGTGTGAATCCTTGGCGGATTTGTTCCACTTCGGATTCTTTTGCTGCGAGCTGTTGCTTAAGTTCGGCGACTGTTTCTTGGGCTTGTTCCCATAAAGTTTTGAACTCGCCAGATTCGGCCAACTTGGCAGTTTGCGCGGTTTCTTGTGCAATACGAAGTTCTTCAATCTGCTTTTGAAGGGTTTCGCGGTTTTCGCGGTCTTTACGGCGTTCGGCGATCAACTCTTGGTTTTTCGCACGAAGCGCTTCGAGTTGGGTGGCCAGATCGGAGCTTTCAGCCACAGGCTGAGGGGCAACAGACTCCACAGGAGCGGCTGTTGCTTGCTGTTCTTCGGGCACAGTTGTGTATTACTTGGACGTTTCTAGTCTACAAGGGAAGAGTTAATACGTTCCATCATTAGTCGAGGCGGGATCGCCTTGGTCCCCTTTAGGGATAGTGAAGTTCAAGATTGCTGCTGTGCTAGTGCCGCTGTTTGTGACAATCACGTTTGTACCAGCAGATCCTGTGTTGACGGAACCGATTGTGATGGTGGCGGCAGTGCCGGGGTCACCTTGAGGGCCTTGGGCGCCAGTTGATCCAGTGGGACCCGTTGGACCTGCCGGGCCGGTTTCGCCTTGGGGACCCTGTTCGCCTTGAGGGCCCGCTTCGCCTTGTATACCTTGGATGCCTTGTGGACCAGTCGGTCCCGTGGATCCAGCAGGGCCTTGTTCGCCTTGCGGACCTTGGGGGCCTGTGGCACCTGTAGGTCCAGCTGGTCCGGTAGCGCCGGTGGGACCTGTCGCTCCAACTGCGCCACGGGGAATGGTGAAATTAAAAATGGCAGCGGATGAGGTGCCAACGTTGGTGACGGTGGCGTCGGTGCCAGGATTGCCAGTTGTGGTGGTGCCAACTGCGATGGTTGCAGCGGTGCCATCGCCGCCTCCACCGGAACCCGGTAGGGCACCGCCAACTGTTAGCCCGGTGATTTGCGTGCGCGTGGCGAGTTCAATGCCGCTGCCCCAGTCGTCGTTGGCTTTGGGGCCGTAGATAATCAGTGGGTCAAGGCTGATGTACCAGTCGCCGTCGGTGCCAAGAGTGGCGCGAGGTGGACCGTCGCCGGAGTGGATCGTGTTAAGTGCGTCAACACGCTGGGTTAAACGCACCAGGGCGGTGACTTGGGCGAGCGTTAGTTGCTCTGTTTGGGTGGCCATCAGCGGGACAGCAGTTCGATCAGGCGGTCCACGCGGTCTGGAGTCATTTCGGCGCGGTCGTTCATGTCATCCTCGCCGGTGTTCTCGTTTGCCTCAATCAGTTCAGGGGCTTCCATATCGCTGCGGGCTTCATCTGCCTCGTCTTCGACGTTGATGTTGTCGGGTAACACTTCGCCGCGACGCAGAATCTCCAGCAACATGGCGTCGCTGATTTTGCCCATCTGGTTCAGTTGTGCCAGCACGGAAACGTCTTGGCCGATCAGGCGGTAGTAGTCGAAATCACGGTCAATCGTGATTTCTGGGGCTTCCATGCCCACGTACTGGGCAGCAAAATTAAAGGCTTGCTGTAGTGCGCTTTCCAGTTCTTGGCTGATGATTGAAAGCACACTGTTGGATTGGGCTTGGTCGATGCGCTTGGCCTCGGCGGACTCGGCTACAAATTTTTGACCAAAAAGTTTGGTGACGCCGAGTGTGGACATTTGGCCCTCCAGTGACTGGAGTTCGGCCATTTGTGCGTCGAAACTGGTGGCGTCTGCCTGCACGTAGTACGCCTTGTTGCCAGGCTGCATGGCGATGGCGTAGTTCACACCCATCGTTGCCGAACCAGTTGTGTCGTCCCAGCCCTCTAGGACAAGGGTGGGCATGGCAGCGATGTGGAGGGCGTGGATAAGGTCGGCTTGGCGTTGATAGTGCGTGATATTCAGGTTGGCAATGTCCAGCAGTGGGGGCTGGGATACCAGCAGGCCACGGCGATTGCTGTAAATAGGGACCAGGGGGATTTCGTTGAGGCTGTAGCCGCCGGTCTGCGTAAACTCGACAACCTCTTGGCCCAAGGTGTACTTATCGAAGCGACCTGGGTAAATAACCAGCATCTCTTCGACTTGTTCTTCGCCAAACTCGTTCAGTGGGCGGACGTCGTAGTCGTGGATGCGGACCTGCAGCAGGCGGTTGGTGCCAGACTCCTTGCGCCAGCCCCAGATCTGGGGGGCGTCGACGTGCACAAAGTAGGGCCGGCGGCCCATGGCACGCTCTTCGGCCAAATTCCGGGCTTCGCTTGCTGCCGGGTAGTCGACAAGAATGGCGCTATGGCCGTAGGTAAGACTACTTACTAGGGCGCGGCGGGCGTATTCGTTGATGTTTGAGCCGAGGCCGTCAATGTTCTGCGCTAGCTCCAGCCAGTAGGGATCGCCTTCGATGTGGATGGGTTTGCGAAGGATGGCGCCGGCGGCGGTTTCAATGAGGCGGCTGGTGTAAGGGCTTAGGACGCTGCGGTCGACGCGGGTTTCGTAGGCGTCGTCGTCTTCACGCGGTTCCTGAGGAAGATAGGTCTCACAGAGATCGCGGATATAGTTGGTGCCCTTGGTGACAGCAGCCATTACGCTCCAGTCCGGCATCATGCCGATGACTTCAAGGCTGCGGACGAACGGCGATTCGCTGACTACAGCTCCAGTTGGCGGGACGTTGGCGCTGTAGACCACGGCTAGGCTCCTACTTTGTACTTATTTTGGCAGAGAGTCACCACTTGGTCTTGTTTGCCCAGTAGGCCGCAGACATTTTTCCTTTGGCGATGTTCTCTGCGTGGCGTGCTTTGAAGGCTTCGCGGCGTGCTTTATTTGCGGCGGATTCACCCTCGCGTTTGGGTGATCCAGAGACTCCTTGTTGGCCGAAGCGAATAAGTTTTACTTTGTCGCCTTCTTTTGCTAAAACGACGTGTGATTTGTTGGGGTGGTTTGGCGTGCGCTTGGGCTTGTTGTAGCCCGAAAATTTTTCGCCGCGATACTCAATCATCGTCGTCTTCCTCGTCGTCGGGATCGGAAATTGGTACCAGTACTTCGATGCCTTGGGCGAGCATTGCTACGAAGCCTCCCAAGATTTCGGGGTTTTGGGGTGATTTGAAAACGAATGTGGCATGGGTGAGGCCATCTTCAGCATCAATTTCGATGTGAACACAGCCCCCATTCACTGTTTGGATTGCCATTAGCCGTGATAAGCGACTGCAATGTGGGGGACAACAGTGGGCGTGCCAGAGCTGATGGAGTCGATACGCATACGAATCTTGGCGGCAGGTTTGCCGTCATAGAAGTAGACGTATTGGCCGTTGGAGTTGATGGTTTTACCGTTGTCAATGGTGAACCAGTTGCCGTTGCCGTTGAAGCTGCACTCCAAGGCAAGCTGGAAGTTGGCGCCGCCGGTGACAGTTGCGGCAAATGTATAGCTGGAGGACTGGGCGGGAACTTCCATCCAGTCGTTTACGGCGGTCAAGTTTGCGCCTGTGTATTCGACGATGTTGGTGAAGTGGTCTTTGGCAGTGATTGCTTTGGCAGCCATGGTTATTTCCTCCGTTTTTTAGCTGTTTTGGCGGCTGCTTTGAAGGCAGCAGCGGTGGGGGCACCTTTTGTGCCGGGTTTGCGCATTTTTTCGCCGCTGCCGGCTGCGATGCGCTTGCGTTTTGCCTGGATGTTGGCGTAGAGGCCGCGTTTTGCCATTACTTTTTCCTCTTTTTGCGGGCCATACCAGCCTCGGACATGGCAATAGCAATCGCCTGCTTGCGGCTGGTTACTTTTTTGCCCGAGCTGGACTTAAGCGCGCCAGATTTATACTCTGACATCACTTTTTCGACCTTCTTTTGGCCTTTAGTGGGCTTTTTAGCCATATCTGCAAGGCAACTAAACACAGCTTACGGGGGTTGACGGATTTATGCCGTTCCTGTACCCTAAGGCATCTACCTAGCGCATCCAATGGACCGGATAACAGTGGGTGAGCATGAGTATTACTGGGACGGGCGGTACTACGCGAGGCACAAAGGACTTGTTGCGCCACGGAGGCTTCATGTAGATGTGTGGGAAGCCCATAACGGCCCCGTCCCAGCTGGCCACCACGTGCATCACATCGACCAAAACCGGCGAAATAATGCAATCGACAACTTGCAGCTTGTAGATGGAAAGGAGCACGTACGCGCGCACAGTTCCACGGAAAAAGCAAAAGAACATATGCGTACTATTCAACAATTAGGTAAAGAGGCAGCAAAAGCTTGGCATAAATCGGAAGAGGGCAGTAAATGGCATAAAGAGCATTTTGACGCGCTTATGGCAAGCAAGGGCATCCTTCAGTGCACGGAGTGCTTCAGCGAGTTTAAGCCTACTAATTTTAGGCAAAAATTTTGCTGCACACGGTGCAATAACAGGGCCAAAATGCGTGCGTGGCGTGCTAGACAAAAAGAGGTAAATGCTACCAAACTCGATAGTTAGTTTTTCCGATGTTTTCACCTTTTGCGAGGTTAAATACCTGCAAACACATATAGCCCAGAGCGTCAAAACTATGATCTACACCTAAATTTTTGTTGGGTAGTTGTGAATTGGGTGCGTATGTGAGTGTGCGTAGAGACTTAATTAACTCTTTGCATTTTGGATTTATAAATAACCGGCGGCGTCCAGACGCATCTAGCAGCGCTGTGTTGACAGCCGTGATTTTGTCACGAATGGCCCAGGGAGATCGGGGGCTAGAGACCGTGAAACCGGATTTGCGGAGGATGTTGTGGTCGGTTGCGCCAACGCCTGAGGTCTTCCTGGCGCCTCCTGTAGGGTCCGGGCAGGCGATCACACGGCGCTCTACGCCAAAGCGGTTCTGGACCTCCTCGCAGAGGTCCCAGGTGGTCGCTCCACCAGTCAGTACGATCTCGTCAAATACCCACAAGTCTTCGCCTTTTTTGACGGCGCAGACAGCCGTCATCGGACTCACATTGAAGTCCACCCCAAGCAACAGGGGTAGAACGGGTAGGTCTTGGACCGTTTTGTCGATGTTGTCGTCGCCAAATGAGACGGCAACGAGACCGCTGAGATTCTCGAAGCTGGCCTCGAACTCTTGGCGGAAAGTCCGGGGGTCGAGTTGGGCGCGGGCGGCTTCAATCTCTTCCGGGGGGACGTTATCGCCGTCGATTGTTGTGAATTGCCAGCGGCTCCAGTCCTTGTCGCCGCTATCCGCGTATTGCCAGAGTTCGTAGAACCAGCTGGCGGTGCCGTCCGGGGTGGAGATAAATAGTGCCCAGCCTTGTTTGTCCGCGAGTGCGGGGCGGATCACCTCGAACCAGACTTCCGAGTCCATAAAGGCGGCTTCGTCGAGCACCACGCCAGCGAGGCTTCTGCCTCGCAGGGCCATGGCGTTTTCAGTGCCCTTCAGTTCGATCGTCGAGCCGTTCACTAGCTCGATCTTGAGGTCTGTTTCGTTCTTTGCCTTGATCCAGGCTTTTGGGACTAGGCGTTTCAGGACTTTCCAGGCAATGTCTTTCGCCATCCGGTATGTAGGGGCGGCATAGAAAAAGGTTTCGCCCGGCCTTTCGATCGCCCCACGCAATAACTCGATACATGACAGGTAACTTTTGCCGAACCTTCGGCCAGCTACCAATACTCTGAAGCGTTTTCGGCTGGAGAAAACTTCGCCTTGCGCATAGCGAAGGGTGAGTGCTCCAGCAGAATCGGGCATTTTTTGGGGTATGGGTACCTTCTAGGGTAGTACAGGAATTGAACCCCTGCCCCCGGTGTAGTACAGAAGAAGGAATTGAGGATATGTCAGTAGGTTCCCTGGGTGCCGCCCACGGCACAAAAAAGCCGGAGGTCACCCCCCGGCTCGGTGTGATTAGAACAGGAGCCCTAGGCAGAAAGCGACGATAGCGATGATTAACGCTGTAGTGGCTTGCTCCTGGCTCTGGGCTGCGGTGTGCAGTGCGCGGTTTCTTTGCTCGATTGTGGCGGAGAGAATCTCGCACAGTTGAGCCTTGGTGGCGCGGCTGGGAACTGAGGTCATGGTTCGCTGGGTTTGCGTTACTGTGTGAGTCTAGTCGATCTGGTGGCCGATTGCGAGCGATCCGGCAGCATCTGTACCAAATCGCCAATCGGCACAAGCCGCGCTAGCGACCGAGCACCACGAGCCGGCATTCGGCAGCCGAGCGACCGGCAGACTCGCAGCGTGCCAGCTGGTTAGCGTTGTCGGCGCCCATAGCGACAATGCCGCACGCGGTGAGCAGAGCGGCCAGGGTGAGAAGGCGATCCATCAGGGAAGCGTGGTGGGCTTACCTCCCATTGTTGCACACTATCGGCCGGATGGCTAGCCCTGGCGCTTATCCTCCACAACGATATTCAGCTGCGGTGCAGCGGCTGCCTGTTGCTCTGGCGCGGCCTCACCGATCACCGCGCCCATGTCTTTGAGCAGCATCGCCACAGTTTGCAGCTGACCTTTCCTGAGAGCTTTCTGAACCGTAGCTAGGCGTAATGCCTGTATTTGGTTTAGTAAATTCTCACGAGTCTCGATTTGCTCCGTTTTAAGAATCTGCATCGCAGCTGAATAATCCCTTCCAGCTGTAACTTCCGACACTCCAAAGCGATCCATCACTTTCTGCAGGACCTGGCGCCTAGTGCCACCCTCCAGCATCGCCGCATAGGCGAAATTCATCCGCTCGTCCATCCGAACCGACGAGCCCTTGCCACCACGCCAGCGCTTGGTAGGATCATTGGCAACGGTAAGCGGTTTATTCTCTACAGTTTCCGCCGCAACTTCCGGCGCTTCGTTGTTAGCTTCCGGATTGTCCGACATTGTTAGATTCCCTGGCCGTTTGGTTCAATACTAGCGCCACCACTGCGGCACAATAAAAGCCCGGCATGAATGGCCGGGCCGTTGATCGGTAAGGGTTCCAGTCAGCAGAAGGTGAACACGTAGCCTTTATCGGTGCTCGCCTTGCTGATCAGGCTGTAAGCCGGCGCACCGTTAAGACTGCTCAGATGCTGCATCCACGCCACGGCAGCGGCCACATGGTTCTGGCCGGTAGTGAGCGCGTGGCGCCAGCTATAGGCTTTGCTGCCCTTGCGATCGCCTACAAACGAGACCAACACGCGGGAGCCCTTGGTGTTGGTAGGTCCTACGTAGCGAGTCTCGACTGTCCAGCAATAGCCAGTGGTGGCGTCCAGCTCCCGGACGTCCAGCACTGATAGTTCGGCATCGGCCGGGAAGCTCCAGCCGTTGCGGGATGCGGGGGTGAGAATCATGATTCGAGCCTATGGGTTGGGCTTGTGTGTGAGTGTAGAACCAGATCCGGCCCTGCGTCAAGCCGGCACCGGATTAAGGTGCGAGTCCACATCGTCGCGCCAGCGCAGACCGGCAGAACCGCCGGTCCCGGTAGCACGCCAACGGCTCCAGCAGAACTGGGCGTAAACCTCAGCATCGGTGAAGCGTCCGAACGTCTCGTGGCTCTCCCAATACTTGACCGCGCAACCGTTGAACCGCTCGAAACAAGACGGGGACGCGCCATCAGGCCATACGCTCCAGCTGTAGGCAATCAGCCGGACGCGGTAGCCATCATCAAGGTCCCGGACAATCTCCATCTCAGCAGCCAAGCCCATATAGTCGTGCTGGCTCCAGGGGTGCTGATAGATAGAAGTGCTGGCGCCTTCCGGGTAGCCGTATTGGTTTTCGTATTGCAGCAGCAGGAAGTCGTCCGGCTGAGCGGGAGCGGGGTGAATCCAGAGATCGCGTGCCATGGGTCGGCGTATCGGTGATCAGCCCCAATCATGGCAGCAGCACCAGCCGTATCTGCCCTTACTGTTACAGTTCTTCAAACGGTCGGCGCCGCTTGCCCTTGGTGCTATTGTTAGAGGGTAACCCTCACCCATAGGGCACCATGACCACACAATCACGCAGCCTCCGGTTGGCTGATCAGCTCAGCTCCAGTCCGTATTCATCGGTAGGTAGCTACCCACTTTTCGGCGTCTTTCACGATGGTGGCGCCTGCTGCCATCGTTGCGCCAAGGCCGAGCGCGAATCAATCGCCACCACAACCGGCACCGACGGTTGGGGTCTGGTGGCGGTCGAGGCTAACTGGGAGGATCCAGTCCTCTACTGCGACTGCTGCGGTGCTCGCATCGAGTCGGCCTATGCGGAGCCCCAAGAATGACCGGCGGCGAGTGGACAACAAAGGGACGCCAGCGTGAAGCCCGCGAAGCTGAGCGCGAACAGTTGCGCCTGGAGAAACGGCACCTACGCGACCTCCGCTGGGCCATAGAGCGCTCCAGCGTGGAGGCTTCGGATTGGGCAGATCTGCTCACCCTGCAGGCTGCCCACGGCAAAGAGGGTCCGCTCCAGCTGTGGCGGGAGCTTGTGCCGTATTGGAGTGCTTGCCAAAAAATTAACGGCGGCGCCCCATGCCCAAAACACTTGATACCGGAAGGCGAGTCGGGTATCCTTGATAATTATTCGCAAAAAATTGCGCGCACAAAACCCAAAAGTCGCAAGGCTCCAGGGCAACCGCGCAAAAAACGCACCGATGCAGGCCAACCACGCGGACCTTACAAGCCACGCTCCAATCCCTGAAGCTTGGCTGCTGTTTACCCAAAACCCCGGGCTGCTGTCCTTTCAGCAGTTCCGGGCAACAAAGCGCCATCAGTCCGAAGCCTACGTTTACGCATGGCTCGGCTCTGATGGCTTACCTGTTTATGTAGGTAGCGGCGTCAAAGCGCGGGCCGTTGCCAGAACACGCTCCAGGCTGGGAAGAACCATCCCTAGTGAGGACGCTATCGCAGTTCTGCCGTGCCAATCGGTTGATCACGCACGGGCGGTTGAGGCGGCACTGATTCAGCAGTTACCTGAGGGTTGGCTCCAGTGGCAGGCTTATGAAAGGGCTCTGTTAAATCCTGAGCGCCCCAGGCGGGCCGTGCCTAAGCAGCGCCGCTTAAACGTTCGCGCAGATGCCGGAATCGCCCGCAAGCGCTCCAGCTGATACGCTCCAGGCTCCCCCCTACCGGGAGCCTTTCTGCTGCCCTTGGCTTGATAAGGATTCTCATTCCCCTTCTCAGTGAGACTCACGAGACCCAGGCCAAGACGCCCCAGTAGAAAGGGGCCAAGCGGTAAGCTCAGCCCCAGGTGGCTTTCACTGTTCCAGTCTGATAGTGAATGGCGTTCCAGCTAGTCCTATGAATGGAAATTATTGTTAAACAGCAGCATGAATGGCCGTTTGTAGATTTTCAAAATACCTGTAACAGCGTTCCATGAATGACTTTTCTGCCTGTTCCAGCTCTGCTGCATCCATGTAGTGGACGTTTGGGGTGCCACAGCGGCGTGCCAGCACAATGACGGCTCCGGATGCTTTTAAGCCGGTTAAATGTTTGAGTCCCAGTGAATACGCTCCACACTGGTCGATGTATGAATGACCGCTGGGAAGCCTGTCGTCGCGGTCGGTTTTACGTCCCACGCTAGTTTTCCAGTCGACAACATGAATGCCTTGTTTACCTTTTACAGTGAGTAGGGCGTCTGCTGTTCCAGCAAAACCTGCGGGGTGGTGAATGGAAAATTCCGATGCAAAAATCTCGGTGACGTTATCAGCGATCCAGTCAGATAACCCTCTTGCGTAACCTTTAGCGCTGAATCCTACGGGGGGAACATTGGGGCGTACCCTTTTGAGTGCCCACTGCGTAATCGGGACAGGAATACGCGCCAGTCCTTGTTCGTCCCAGCGGATAGAGTTTCTTTTGTTTGCTGTAGAACGGGCTAATTGCATTGAGGTTTTTAATAAATACTCTGCTTGATTGTGTGCCATATTGCCTCTATTTGCGGCAACATTGCGCTGGCATGTAGCTTCTGCTTCTCCAAGGCGGGCGGCCCAGCGTTCCAGTCCGGTAGTATCGCTGGTCTCCTTTAGTACACGAGTAACTGAATGGTAGATGTTGCCGTTAATGTCCCGGTAAATCCTGCCGCCGGGGTCGGATTCATCGTCACGTTCCAGTCTCCAACGCCTTAATCCAGCAAGTGTGTCTTGTGTATTAGGCATTGAAGGTACTATTTCCCTTCTGGATTCTAGTGCAAGTGTCAAGCTGCGAAATCGCCGTGCAAGCGCCTCCTGGCTTTTAGGTATGCGGCATGGGCCTCTTCAGGCGTGTCATACGTGCCAAGGTAAACAGCCTTCCCTTCGGTTATAAGGCGAGCCTTGAAACGCCCGTTTGCCTTGCACCAACCTTTCATCCCAAGAATGTTGGCGCGGTTTTGTACATCACTACATAACCGTAGGTTCCAGATGCGGTTGTTTGCCTTGTTCTGGTCTTTGTGGTCAATCTGCACAGCACCGGGATCGGCACCTGTGACCCATGCCCACACAAGGCGATGGGCTCTTAACTGAAAATTACCGAGCTTGATAGACCTGTAGCCGCAGGCGTCTACAAAACCAACAGGTACATCCAAGCGTGTTTGAGAGCTACGGCGAACACGCCAAAAAAGCTCTCCAGTAAGAGGGTTAAACGAAAACAGCTCCCATAACTCCGCCGTGGAGGGAAGGGGCCTGTATGCTCGTGCCATCGCCTATTGCAGGTAGGTGGTCGGGGGCAGGGTGTTGGAAGCACCGCTGCCCCACCATTTTACCTATCAGGCAGGCTTAAACGGGTTTCCACCTGTGAGCAAGCGCGAAATATCGAAGCCTTCAGCTTTGGCTTCAATCCATGCGGAATCAATGTGCTCTTGGCTGCCCTTTTTGCGGGGGACTGGGCGGACGGTGTACTCGGTGGTAAGGCCGCTGCCTTTCTTGCTGATGGTGAAGTCCCACTCCAGCAGGTTGGAGTAATCCTCCATTTGGGAGATCTGGTCGATTTCCTTCAGGATCGACTTTTGGGTGATCTGCAGGACTTGAACTTTGCCGGACTCGTAGTTGTAAACCGGGCAGGCGATGGCGAACTTCACGTCTGCTGTTCCAGGGCCGCCGCGTCCTTCGCGGGGTTCGAACTCGCCCATTTCGGCAACCACGTCCTCGTAGGTGGGCTCGAAGTCGAAGCGGAAAGGCTTGTTGGCGCCGTTGGCAGCGCCCCAGGCTTCGTAGAACTCCAGAGGCTCGTCAGTGAGTAGGGCGAAGCGGACGGATCCACCATCGGGGAGTTTGCTGAGGCTCAGGTAGCCGCCGCCGCTGTTGCCGCCGTTGACGTTTGCAGATGCGGATTTTGAAAGGAAGGCCATGGTTTAGGTGTTTGGTGTGGTCGGCAGGAGTGCCAACGTCTTACACAGTAACACGTGCTTGACCGGCTGGCTACCATGAAAAAACGCCCCTACAGCTGAGCTGCGGGGGCGTGGTGAACATTCTCGTGTGAGACTCTAACATGTCGCAAAGTAAGACGCAGGACCTGCTGGCTTTTGTGCGCCAGCTGCCTGTGGGGATGGCGTATGCACCGATTTACGCCAAGGGTGAGAAGCTGCCGTCTGGCTCCGTAAGCAAGGGCAAGACCCCTACAAAGCGCAGTCATGACGAGGTGATGAGTCCGGCTGACGTCGCTCTGCAGATTGAGCGCCAGCCGAAGGTGTTCCAGGCGGTCGGCGTCTTCACGGGCGGTCGCAGCATGGGACTCGTGATTCTCGACGTGGATCGGAATCTCAGTCGTCTCAAAAAGAAATGGGGGGACTCGCTGGAGGGTGCTCCAGTTGTTACGTCGACCAAGGCAAACGCTGCGAAGTACCTGTTCCGTGTCCCTGAGGCCCTGTGGGGCTCGGTGCAGGGTTTTGGGCTGTCGGATACCGGAGCTGGGTACGAGGTGCTCTGGGGCCGTCAGGGCGTCATCTACGGGGCTTATCCGGGCTCCAGTGATGGAAAGGCACCAGAGGGCTCTTATGGCTTTGAAGGGGACTTGGAGGCGATTCCAGAGGCTCCTGCGTGGCTGATTGCTGAGATGAAGGAGCGGGCCGGTAAAGGCGTTGAGGATGCCGGCTTCATCAGGAACCGCAAGGCGCTCGATTTCTCTGATCGAGACCCAGCTGAGGTGGCTGAGATCATCCAGTCGGCCTTGAAGGTCATTCCAGGGCAGGGAGCTGGCAGCCGGGACCACTGGGTGAAGGTGGGGATGGCGATCCACTCGGAACTGCCGACTGACCTAGGGCTAACGCTTTGGTCTGCGTGGTCTGCGGAAGATCCAGAGTTTTCACAGGAATGGGAGGAGGGCAATCCCTGCGAAGCCGCTTGGAGGAGCTTCAGGAAGGGGCCTGTAAGCCTCGGGACGCTCTTCTGGATGGCGGACCAGCAGATGCCTGGGCGGCTGTGGCTTGCGGAGGATCTGCGGAAGGTTGTTGAGGAGGTTGAAGGCGATAACGTCACCCGGATTCGGCAAGTCGTCATCACCTACGCCGAGGTGATCCGCCGGGCCAAGGAGATCCAGCAGATTCAAAACCCGGCGGAAGCGGCGCACGCCATGAACGTGCTGGCCTTGGAAGCTGGTTATCGGGATGCGGGGGCGCTGGAGCGGTTGCTGATCGCCCAGATGCAGTTCGAGCAGCAAGATGACGAAATGGCGATGGACAGCTTGCTGAACAAGGATCTGAAGTTTGAGTACCTGATCCCGGATCTGCTGCCTTGCCCTGGGACCGTGATGATCCACGGCGCTGGCGGGGATGGAAAATCCATGTCCGCTTGGACGATTGCCAAGCACGTTGCCCGTGGGATTCCGTTCTCCGTGCGGGGTGATCTTGTTCCAGTGGAAGCCGGTCCCGTTCTGATCCTTAACGGCGACCAGTCAGAAGTGCAGGTTCAGCAGCAGCTTCGGGATCTGGAGTTCCAGCCGTCGGATCCGGTGACGGTGGTGATGGGGTGGGACCTGAACTGGTACTACCGCTTCGTGAAGCTGATTGAGAAGCACCAGCCGAAGCTGGTGATCATCGACTCGATCACTGGCTGCAGCAGGGGTTCGGCATTCGACGAAAACAAAAAAGAGTTTGCGAGCCCGATCTACTGGCTGGCAAACAACAACGGACGGATGTTCCCGGCGTGCACCATCCTGCTGATCCACCACGCCAACAAGACCGGCGGGTTTAGGGGCTCCACAGCCATTCGGGATGCTGTTGACGAGGTGTGGGGGCTGCGGAGGCCGGACAAAAAGCAGGTTGAGCAGACCGGCTACAACGCTCGCCTCATCACCGTCGAAAAATCCAGGGCGGGGCGTGATGGCTCCAAGCTGCTGATGAAGCTGGAAAGCGACCTGACGTTCTCGCTGGCGGACTACGTGGAGCTGGATACCGACAGCGCCAGCCCGGCTTCCATTGTCGACAGGGTGCTCCAGCGCCTTAGGGCTGCGTATCCACGCTCTCTGAGCCGCTCTGACCTCGCTGCGGACGCGCTTTGCGGTGGAAGTGTGGCCGCTATCGGCAAGGCGCTCCAGAGGCTTGCTTCGAGGGGCCTGGTTGAGGTGGTCGGTCAGACCTCCACAGGTGCCAGGCCTTCCAATTTGTACCAGGCTGTTCTCTCGCGTGATATGTGTGTGAATAAGTGTCCTGAATTAGGAAAACCCAGTCAGGGACTGGAAAGTAAAAAAGGACAGCCCCTAAGCGTGTCCTCTTTTGATGGGGAGACTGGAGCAAAAGAGGACAGCCCTACACCGTGTCCCGATTTACTTCCCAGTCATACCAATGGATCTGGCATAACGGGACAGGTTTTTGAACCCTCCCCAAGGGAAGAACGCACTCCTCAAGAGCTGGAGCAGCTGATGCAGGAAGCCGCACGGCTGTGGGACTGATGGGCCACTTCACCCCGCCTAACTTTTTCCTAGGGCTCATGCGGGTTGCCGCGTGGGTGTTTTGGAGAGATCCAGTGAAGTCGGAACCGCCCCAGCCGAAACGCCCCAGGAAGCCCACCCTGGGGTACAACGTCGGCGACATTCCATACGAGCTGCTCGCCGTGGTCCGCGTCTCGTGGTTCCGCAAGGGCATGGCCTACGAGGTGGAGGAGTACCAGATCGAGGAGTCCGACGACGCCCCAAAACAGTTCGCCTACATCGTTGGGACAGCACTCCGCCAAGGCGCTGACGTCTGCGTGCTCACGCAGTACCAGCCAGAAGCCTTAGGTGTGCAACAATAGAAAGGTTCCCGCTCTGCGCCTCGTTCGCATCGGGCTCCGGTTCAGGAGGCGTCCGTTAACGTCTCCCCTTACTCCACATCCACTGGTACGACTAGCTTTCGTACCTAACATAAAAACTTTTAAGTAATGACACAAGAGCATCCCATCACCCCACCGCCCAAGCTTGCTGCCAGGTGGGTCAACGAAATCTACGGCGATGACGGTTTTGGCTTCGACGTTCCCCTTCACCCCATCACGCTTCGGCTGGTAGAACGCGCCGCCCAATGGGGCGCAGACCAGGAGCTGGAGGCGTGCTGTGAAGAAATGAAAAGCATCCCCAGCCCGCTCGGTATTCCCTTCGGAAAGATGGCATCCAACGCCCTCCGCGCCGCCCGCCGCCCAAAGCCGCCGAGCTTGAAGGAGCAAGCGCTAGTTGCGCTCCACGCTGTTGCGACAGGCGCTAATGACATGCGAGAGCAGTGCCAAGACTTTGAGACGATCCGCCTCGCCTTGGAGCAGCTCAATGACTGACCGCGTTCCAGATTTCGGAGAAACAGTCCTGCCGCCTGAAGGTGCGGTGGAGCTTGAGGCCGACGAGCAGGAAGGCCCCAGTGACTTTGAGCTGTGCAAGGTATACCGGGAGGCGTACTTTGTCCACCCAATCCGCCAAGGGCCGTTTGCGCAGGCGGCAGGGCTTCGTGCTGTGCTGGCGCGTTACGGCAAATAGGGTGCCCGGTGGCTGGTCCGCACGAGGTGCCAGCCTCGCCGCTGCCGGGCGCAGCGGACGACTGAGATCCGAAGATCAACAGGCCCAGAGCCTAGCGTCCGCGATTGTAAAGATGTGCAACAGCCTGGCCTTGCGCTTGGGCTGCTTGTGTGCAACACTAAGAGCACGTTCGGGGGACCGGACGCTTTTCTACTGTATTTCAAATGGACACCTTGCATACCAAAGTCGAAAACACAAAGCTCAGTCCGTGGTTCTTCGCGGTCAACTGGGGCATCATCGCGCTCCAGCAGAAAATCGCTGAGCAGGAGATGCGCGGCCTCAATCCCGTCTACGACATACACCAGCTGGAGAATCTCCAAGATTTGGAGCAGTTCCTCAAAATGAGCTGGGATCAGTGGATGGATCGCATGACCACCGACAAGACTGAGCAGGAGGTCAAGTGAGCCAGGTACAAAGCATTGAGGAGTTGCGTTTTGAAGGCGACCATCTTGTTGTCGATGCCGTTGTTGACGACATGGTTTTGGTCTATGCGCAAACGCAGCTCGACCCGCCCGAGTGGGGGCCTGCCCTGTGCCGAGGCACCCTCTACCTTTCAGATGAAGACTTGATTCCAGCGACAGATGCCGAACTCCGGGCCATGCTCACAGATCGGGTCGACGACTGGACTCCACTCGACACGTCTGATTGGGACGTCTGAAGCTCGTGACCTACGTAACC
>JACCDY011477072.1_pt1 | contig 33919 bp, 40 predicted proteins | sample 7446391 | NCBI WGS metagenome assembly JACCDY01 (sample SAMN15323451, study PRJNA562643) | freshwater metagenome | isolation source: river surface water | place: USA:Blue River Watershed | collected 2017-08-18 | reverse complement strand
TTAAGCAGGGCGGCGGCCATGGCGGCCACAACGGGATCCGAGATATTGAATCCCATCTGGGCTCGCCCGATTTCTGGCGGCTACGAATTGGAATTGGGCACCCCCGAACGCTAAATCTGAATCAAGACGTCGCCGCATTTGTTTTAAATGCACCACGGCTTGAAGAGAAGATCTCCCTTGACCGTGCAATCGATGCGATTACAAAAGAAATTCCATCGCTCGTCAGCGGCGATATCGCCGCCGCACAACGACGGCTGCATTCGTTCTAGAGCTTAGACGTTAAACCGGAAGTGCATGACATCGCCATCTTTTACGAGATACTCCTTACCCTCTAGCCGCATCTTGCCTGCCTCCTTGGCGCCATGCTCGCCCTTGCAGGCGATAAAGTCGTCATAGGCGATCACCTCGGCACGGATAAACCCTCGTTCAAAATCCGTGTGAATAACGCCCGCAGCAGCGGGGGCTGTCGCGCCAATTCTTACCGTCCAGGCGCGGACCTCTTTTACGCCTGCAGTGAAGTAGGTCTGTAATCCAAGCAGAGAAAATCCTGCGCGAATCAGCCGGTTCAGCCCTGGCTCCTGCATTCCCATATCAGCCAGAAACACGGCCTTATCCTCGTCGGGCATATCGCCGATCTCTGCCTCTATGGCTGCGCATATGGCAACGACGGGCGCATGCTGAGACCTGGCATAGGCCTCGAGTTTTTCAAGATAGGGATTATTTTTAAATCCGCTCTCGGCTACATTGCCCACAAACATTGCGGGCTTTGCAGTGATGAGGCAGAAAGGTTGAATCAATGCCTTCTCTTCTGCGTCTAAACCTAATGCACGAATGGGCCTAGCCTGATCAAGCTGTGCACGGCATTTCTCAAGCACCGGCAATAGCCGTGAAGCCTCTTTGTCATTACCTGATTTGGCGAGCTTTGCAGTTTTGGTGATCTGCTTTTCCACATTCGCTAGGTCAGCCAAGGCCAATTCTGTTTCTATAGTTTCGATATCGGCTAGCGGATCCACCTTGCCGTTGACGTGCACCACGTTGTCATCGTCGAAACAACGAACGACATTCACAATGGCATCCGTTTCGCGAATATTGGCCAGAAACTGATTGCCTAGGCCCTCCCCTTTACTGGCCCCGGCCACGAGGCCTGCAATGTCTACAAACTCGACGGTGGCCGGCATGATGCGCTCAGGCTTGACGATCGCGGCTAGAGCGGAAAGTCGTAAGTCCGGAACCTCGACGATGCCGACATTGGGCTCAATCGTGCAGAAGGGATAGTTCTCTGCCGCGATCCCGGCCTTGGTGAGCGCATTAAAGAGAGTTGATTTGCCGACGTTCGGCAGGCCGACAATGCCGCATTGGAGAGCCATGAAGATCGCTTTAGAGTAACGAAAGCGTCAATTATCGCTTTTTACGGCCGACAGCGTTCCAAGCGCGGCCACCTTAGCGAGCAGCTGATCCTTGGTTTCAATCCAGTTGGGGCTAATCTCAATACAGGCGACAGGGCAGACCACCTGGCATTGAGGCTCATCAAAATGCCCCACACACTCGGTACAACGCTCGGGCGCGATCTGATAGATCTCCTCACCCATCGAGATCGCCGTATTCGGGCAGACTGGTTCACAGACATCGCAGTTAATGCATTGATCGGTGATTAGAAGCGCCATGAACCACCCGAGGCCCTTTCGTTGCGCAAAGCCTCCACCTACTCTTGGCCTGGATTGGTCAGCCGCTCGACCAACCACTTCTCGACCGAGGGAAATACAAATTTACTGACATCGCCACCCAGCTGTGCGATCTCGCGCACAATCGTTCCCGAGATGAACTGGTATTGATCGGATGGCGTGAGAAAGAGTGTTTCAACGTCGGGTAACAGGTAGCGATTCATTCCAGCCATCTGAAACTCATATTCAAAATCTGAGACAGCCCGCAGACCCCGGATAATTACTTTTGCCTCATGGGCCCGTACAAAATCTTTTAAAAGCCCGGTGAACCCCGCAACCTCAACATTGGGATAGTGCCCAAGCACTTCCGTTGCAATCTCAACACGCTCTTGCATTGAGAAAAATGGTTTCTTGGATCGGCTGTCTGCAACGCCAACAATCAATCGATCAAATAGCTTACTGGCCCGACGTACAAGGTCTTCATGGCCCCGTGTCATCGGATCAAAGGTTCCCGGATAAACCGCTTTCATCATCTTGTTCTCCCTCTCCCGCAAAGCGCGGTTGGAGCAGATGATAATGAACCGCGCCCGCCTTGTCTGCGCGCCGACAGATGAGGCCTTGCTGGGCAGCCCACTCGGGCGACAGGGGTCGATCTGTTTCGACGTAGATCAGGCCCTCTGGGGCTAGATGCTCAAGCGCCAGGGGTAGTGTCTTCTCGAGCAGGCCGCTTGCAAAGGGCGGATCCATGAAAATCAGATCAAAACGCTGGGGTATTGACCGGGCCCGAAGGAAATCCTCGGCTGTGGATTTGACGACTTTTAGGCGATCGGTCGCCTGTAGCCTGGTGATGATCTGTTCAAGCGCGCGGCAGGCCTGAGGGTTTATCTCCACCAGCGTCACTCGCTCGGCACCGCGCGAGCCCGCCTCAAGACCAAGACTTCCAGCGCCTGCAAAAAGATCAAGGCAGTTCCAGCCATGTATCCATTGGCCCAACCAGTTAAAAAGCGTCTCGCGAACACGGTCAGGTGTTGGTCGCAATCCCCGTGCATCACGCACAACGATGGGCGTGCGCTTCCATTGGCCACCAATAATACGAAGCTCTCCCATAGCCCTTGCTTACGGTGTGAATCCCTCTGGGCCCGCCACCACGACAACCGATAAACGATCAAGCTGGACCACCCGTGACATCGCTTTGCGTATATCTGCAGCACTAACGGCGGAGACTTTCTTTGTCCATGTCTGCAGATAGTCAAGCGGCAGGTCGTAATAATTAATCTGTGCGAGGTTATCGAGGAGCTTGCGGTTGGAATCAACACGCAGCGCGAATCCACCCACCAGATTTTGCTTGGCTGCCCTGAGCTCTTTTTCCGTTGGGCCATCTCTTAAAAACCGCCGCAATGTGTCTTCTACCACCGATAGGGCTTGAGGCGCCTTCGCATTCTGTGTCTGCAGGCCAATTAGAAATGGACCCGGCTGAACCAGCGGCTGAAAGGCACTAAATACGCTATAAGACAGCCCACGCTTTTCACGAATCTCTTCGGTGAGCCTCGATACAAAACCACCACCACCTAAGATGTAATTGCCCACCGTGATTGCAAAGAAATCTGGATCATCACGGGCGAGTGCAGGCAGGCCCATCCAGACGTGGCTCTGTGTCGCGGGGTGTGGGATTGCCTGCCGTTTTAAACTCATCCCACTGCTTTGGGTGCTAACAGCAGGACCAGGTTTCTGCATCGACGGCCGCAAGGGCGCTGTAGCTTGCTTAGGTGAATAGATCATTAAGCGCTCCACCAACTCTCTGGCCTCCTCCTCAGAGAGGGCACCTACGATGGTGATGCGCATCCGCTGGGGCTGCCAATAGGTTTGATGAAACCTTGCCAGATCATCTGCCGTGATTGCTGCAATCGATTCCGGTGTTGACGACTGGCCGTAGGGATGATTGGGATACATCGACTTCCATAACGCCTTAGTCGCAATCGACTGAGGCTGTGTCATGGATTCCCGAATCGAGGCAATTGAGCGCTGTTTTTCACGATCAAGAATATTGGCATCAAAGACTGGATGGTTCATCAGGCGCGATACCAGCATCGCTGCAGATTGTCGGACCTCGCGATCAGCGAGAGCCCGCAGCGTGATTGTTGCCCGATCAAGCGAGACACTGCCGCCACGCTGCGCGGCCAACTCGGCAAATGCTTCGCTGATTGCTGTTTCAGAAAGTGCGGGCTGGCCCGACTGCGCGGCAACGCCCTTTGCGAGCATGGCCAGTGTCATTGATGCAAGACCCGATCGGCCCTCTGGGTCCCAGCGGCTGCCGGCATCGAGATCGATGGAGACATCCACCATCGGGATTTCCTTCGCAGCAAGAAAGACGACCTGCGTGCCATAGGGCGTAACCCACTGTGTAATGGCAGCCGATGCGGTCGTGGTTGTGATCAGCACTGCGCCCAGACAGAAGGCCCAACGCAGAGCCCTCTGGGCTTTTAAAAGGAGTCTGGTCATCTCAGTCGGGTTGTAATTCAGTTTCAACTCACATCTCCTTAATGTCGCGTGCCTGTGCTCGCGCCGAAGGCGGAAGGAGCCTTCCCACGCTTGGCACTGCCGTCAAGCGGCAGCGGCTCAAACTCTAATGCGGTTAATTGATCATCAATAAAGTAGCGTGCCGCAACACGCTTGAGATCATCACTACGAATATCCTCAAGCACCGTTAGCCAAGCATCTGAATCTGCAAGCGTGCGGCCAGCAAGCAGCAGCCGGGCCGCCTCCATCGCAAGTGAAAATGCAGAATCCTGTCGAAAGACCTGGCTTGCCTTAGCCTGTCGTTTCACGCGCGTAAGTTCTTGTTCATCAACGCCGTCTTTGGCGATACGGGCGATCTCTTGCTTGACCTTGGCCTCCAGTGAGGGCAGGGTCACGCCAGGCGAGGCTGTGACATCAATATAAAAAAGCCCGGGCCCGCGGCTGATACCCTCGCTGCCGGCACCCACCGAGATTGCGCTGCGCTCCTGCTGCACGAGTCGCTTGGTAAGCCTGCCCGTTCCGGGGTCATCTAAGAGAGTGCTGAGGACATCTAAGGCCACGAGATCTCGCGCTGCAGTCTGCGTCACACCCAGCGGGCCGAGACTTTCTCGAAGTGTGGGTGCCTTATAGGCCAGCATTAGAAATGCGTTCTGTGCAGGCGCCTTGAGTGCTACCCGACGTACACCATTTTGCTCAGGCTCGGACTGTGGTTTTCTTGTGGGCAGCGGTCTTGCCCTCATCGAGCCATAAAACTCCTTGGCCCAGGCGAGAACCTGCTGTGCTTTGACATCACCTGCAACCACGAGAATCAGATTGTTAGGCGCATACCAGGTGGCGTACCACTGACGGACATCATGAATCGTGAGGTTTTCGAGATCGTTCATCCAACCAATAATGGGGTTACGCACGGGGCTTACCTGGAAGGCCTGACTCACGAGCATCTCGTGGGCAAGACTGCTCGGGTTGTCGTCGGTGCGCAGCCGACGCTCTTCCATCACGACCTGGATTTCTTTTTTGAACTCTGCCTCGTCGATTTTTAGGAATCGTTGACGTTCAGCTTCTAGCCGCATGACCTCGCGCAGAGAATCCCTGTGAACCTGTTGAAAATACCCGGTGTAATCTTTGGCGGTGAAGGCATTCTCCCGCCCACCAAGGGCTGCAATGCGCCTGCTGAATTCTCCCGGCGCAAGGGTTTTGGTGCCTTTAAACATCATGTGCTCGAGAACATGGGCAAGGCCAGTTGCACCACTGGATTCATCGATCGATCCCGCCTTTACCCAGACCATATGCAGTGCGGTAGGCGCACGACGGTTTTCATAGACCAAGACCCGCAATCCATTGGCAAGGGTCTGATCCAGTGTAGGCTGACTTGTACTGGCCCATAGGGTCGGTGTGAGCATTATTGCCCCGATGAGGCCCACGATAACCCCGGCAGCCCGCTGCGCGCGCTCTTTAAATCTAAACCCGATTGTCATACTGCCTCACCTCGTAAACGAAAAAAATAACGCCCTCGCGGCAAACACCAGCCGGCGCAATATCAGGCGATAGAATCCAGCCCATGACGCCACACGCTAACAGACTGCCAAACCCATGAGTGGTTTCCTGGGCCTAGGCCGAGCCCTTGATCGCTTAAGACTTGGCCGTCTCAAAGAGGGCCTCACCAAGACACGGGCTCACCTTGGTGCAATCTTTGCGGGCCGCAGGCTCGATGATGCCTGGTTTGACGATGTCGAAACCGCCCTACTCACGGCCGATGCGGGAACATTCGCCGCCCAAGAACTTCTGGCCGATATTCGCCAAGAAGTAAAGGCTCGCAGCCTCAATAACGATAGCCCCGCCGAAGCCCTCCAGGCGGTGGTTGCAGACTGTATTACACGCGCGCTGAGCCCACTGATCGTCTCAGAAACAGAGACTAACCGTCTACCAAAAGTCGTGATGGTGGCTGGGGTTAATGGGGCCGGAAAAACAACCTCAATCGGAAAGCTGGCCCATACATGGAAGGCCGAGGGTAAAAAGATTCTGCTCGGCGCAGGCGACACCTTTCGGGCGGCCGCCCGGGAGCAATTGATTGTCTGGGGCGAGCGCAATGCAGTCGATGTGATCTCGCAGACCCAGGGCGACCCTGCAGCCGTTGCCTACGACTGCGTTAGCGCTGGTGTCGCCCGAGGGGTAGACATCGTGCTCATCGATACCGCAGGCCGTCTGCCGACACAGCTCCATCTGATGGAGGAGCTAAAAAAGGTTAAGCGGGTCATGGCCAAGGCCTTGGTCGATGCGCCCCACGAAATCTGGCTCGTGATTGATGGCGGCACCGGACAGAATGCCATTGCTCAGGTCAAGGCCTTTGACGATGCCTTGGGGCTTACGGGGCTCATTGTGACCAAGCTCGACGGCACAGCAAAGGGTGGCGTGCTACTTGCGATCGCAAAACAACGGCCCATCCCAGTGCAGTACATCGGGGTGGGAGAGGCCATCGAGGATTTACAGCCCTTTGATGCGCGGGCCTTTGCTTTGGCGCTTGTAGGTGATCTATAAGGCGCGCTCTAACGCGGTGCGCAATCCACAAAGTACTCGACCTTACCCTCGACTTCCTGCTGTACTAGGCCATGGATATCGGCCTCAAAGCCCGGAAATTTCTCATTAAATCCGCGAGCAAACTGCAGGTACTGAATAATCGTTTTGTTAAATCGCTCACCGGGAATGAGCAAGGGTATGCCAGGCGGATAGGGCGTGAGAAGGCTCGTGGTGATGCGACCTTCGAGATCATCAATGGCAATCCGCTCGGTTTTACGATGCGCCAGACAGGCAAAGGCCTCCGCCGGCTTCATCGCGGGGCTCATGTTGGAGAGATACATCTCCGTGGTGAGGCGGGCAATATCGCCAGCCTTATACATGTCGTGCAGCTGCTGGCATAGATCGGCCAAGCCCACACGTTCATAACGCGGCTGCTTGGCACAGAACTCGGGCAGAACACGCCACATGGGCTGGTTCTTATCGTAATCATCTTTGAATTGTTGGAGCGCGGTGAGCAGCGTGTTCCAGCGGCCTTTGGTGATGCCGATTGTGAACATAATAAAAAATGAATAAAGGCCTGTCTTCTCAACGATCACGCCATGTTCAGAGAGATACTTGGTAACGATTGATGCAGGAATACCCCGGGCATCAAACTCGCCTTTAATATTTAAGCCCGGTGTAATCACCGTCGACTTGATCGGGTCGAGCATGTTAAAGCCCGGCACGAGTCCATCGAATCCGTGCCAATCATCATCGGGTTTTAACTCCCAATCGCCACGGTTGGCCATGCCATGGGTGTCGGCAGTGATGTCTTCTGGGCCCCAGACCTTAAACCACCAATCCGCACCAAACTCTTCATCGACCTTACGCATAGCACGCCGGAAATCGAGCGCCTCAACGATCGACTCTTCCACCAATGCAGTACCGCCCGGGGGCTCCATCATCGCTGCAGCGACATCGAGTGAGGCGATGATCGAATACTGCGGGCTCGTTGAGGTGTGCATCAAATACGCTTCATTGAAAATATCCCGATCCAATGTTCGGGTCTCTGATTCCTGCACCAGAATCTGTGAAGCCTGGGATAGGCCCGCCAATAGCTTGTGAATTGATTGGGTTGAAAATACCAAGGGGTCGCGGGGCCTGGGGCGATCCTTGCCAATGGCGTGCATGTTTTTGTAGAAATCATGGAAGGCCGCATGCGGAATCCAGGCCTCATCAAAATGTAATGTATCAATTGAGGTTGCAAGCACCTCTTTAATCATTTCAACGTTATAGAGCACGCCGTCATAGGTGCTCTGGGTGATGGTGAGGATGCGTGGCTTTGCCCGACCATTACCTGCCTTTAAGGCCTCACGGGCAAAGGGGTTGGCCTCGATTTTCTTTTGAATTGTTTCGGGCCGGAACTCGTTGAGCGGAATTGGGCCGATGATTCCGAGGTGATTTCGGGTGGGCATCAGAAATACCGGGATCGCACCCGTCATGATGATCGCGTGCAGGACGCTCTTGTGGCAGTTGCGATCAACCACAACAATATCGCCAGGCGCAACCGAGGAGTGCCAGACAATTTTATTTGAGGTGGAGGTACCGTTGGTCACAAAAAAGCAGTGGTCGGCATTGAAAATTCGGGCGGCATTTCGCTCGGATGCCGCAACTGGGCCGGTGTGATCTAAGAGCTGGCCAAGCTCATCCACAGCGTTGCAGACATCCGCCCGCAGCATGTTCTCGCCAAAGAACTGGTGAAACATCTGACCCACGGGCGACTTGAGAAATGCGACTCCGCCCGAGTGCCCCGGACAGTGCCAAGAGTACGAGCCATCCTGAGCGTATTCCAGTAGGGCGCGGAAAAATGGTGGCGCCAGGGAGTCCATATAGGATTTAACCTCACGCAGAATATGGCGGGCCACGAACTCCGGCGTATCTTCAAACATATGAATAAAGCCGTGGAGCTCGCGCAGAACATCGTTAGGAATGTGGCGTGAGGTGCGGGTTTCGCCATAGATGTAGATTGGGATCTCAGCATTGCGAAACCGAATTTCACCTACAAATGCTCGGAGGTTCTTTAACGCCGCATCGATCTCTTCCTTTGATCCGGCGCCGAACTCCTCATCATCGATGGAGAGAATGAACGCTGAGGCGCGGCTTTGCTGCTGGGCGAATTGGGAGAGGTCGCCATAACTGGTCACGCCCAAGACTTCCGTACCCTCTTTTTCAAAGGCCGATGCGAGTGCGCGGATCCCAAGGCCCGAGACATTCTCGGAGCGGAAATCTTCATCGATGATCACCACAGGAAACCGGAACTTCATAGCAGCGCCCTTCCCAAAAATAGAGACGCGATAGTAGGTCAAAAAGGCAGAGGGCGGGAACCCCTGGGGGGGAAGTAAAATCCACACCGGACCCCCTTAGCACTCGGGAACCTAGAGTGCTAAAATGGGTCTATTGCTCAGAGATAAGGGGGTTTTTGCATATGACTGCACAGGCCATCGCTGCCGATAACGCCTTAACCGCCCTGGCGCTCACGCCAGGAGGGAATCTGGACGCCTATGTACGGGCCGTTCAGCAGTTTCCTATGCTGAGTCAGGCGCGCGAGGAAGAGCTCGCCCTGCGCTTTCGAACCCTCAATGATCTGGAATCCGCCCGCGAACTAGTGCTGTCTCATCTTCGGCTTGTTGTCGCGGTTTCCCGACAATTTAAGGGCTATGGCCTGCCCCAGGCTGACCTGATCCAGGAAGGCAATATCGGCCTGATGAAGGCCGTCAAACGCTTTGACCCCACCCGGGGGGTTCGGCTGGTCTCGTTTGCGATGCTCTGGATCAAGGCGGAAATCCATGAATACATTCTGCGCAACTGGCAGTTGGTAAAGGTTGCCACCACCAAGGCACAACGGAAGTTGTTTTTTAATCTCCGCTCGCTGAAGCAATCGCTGGGTGTGCAGGAAGGCGTCTCGGAAGATCAGGCCAACACGATTGCCAAATACCTGAACGTTCCTGCGCGCGATGTCATGGAGATGGACCAACGAATGTCGGGCGGCGATGTCGCAATCGAAGGCCGCATCGAAGACGGCGAAGAGACCTATGCGCCGATTGCCTACCTTGCAGCAAGCGATGCCGATCCGGCACAGATGGTTGAGGCCTCCCAATCGCAGGCCTTGCAATCAGAAGGCTTATTGCGGGCCCTGCAGTCGCTTGATGCACGGAGCCGAGAGATTGTCACTGCCCGGTGGCTGCGCGAAGACGATGAAAGCAATGTCACCTTGCACGACCTGGCTGCAAAATTCGGAATCTCTGCAGAGCGCGTGCGGCAGATTGAGGCAGCTGCCCTAAAGAAACTCCGTACCCAGCTGTCATAATTTGCATGGCTTTTATGCGGGTCGGACGCTACTTGCGCAGCACGCTTTACCGAGTGCTCCCACTGATGGCATTGGGTGTTGCGGCAAGCTCTCCAGCCATCGCACAGGCCCAGAGCCCTGCCATCGGGGCGACCGCCAAGATCCACGGTATTGAATGGGACCTCCACGAGGTAACCATCGGTCAGGTTAAGACTGTTGCAAAATCGATCCGATTTGTCAGCCGAGCCGAGCAAGAAGGCGGCGGCTATATCTACGAGTCTGGCTGGACTAAAAAATCTAATTGGAACTGGCGACAGCCCTTTGGTGTGCCCGGTCAGGATTCGGAACCTGCAGTCCATCTTACTTTTGATGAAGCCCAATCAATCTGCAGATTTTTCGGCAAACGACTACCAACCGATCAGGAGTGGACGCAGGCAGCGTATCTCGAGCAACGCGATCGACCACCCACAGGTTTTGTAAAAGGCAAACGCTATCTCTATCCGAATGGTGATTCGGCAAAATCTAGCCACTGCTTATCGGGTTGCGGCAACTACTCTGGAACTGCACCGGCGGGCGCTCTCCAGCGCGGCGTTGGTCATGTGCCCGTGATGACCACACCCGCCGGTGTCAATGGCCTCTATGAGATGGGCGGCAATGCCTGGGAGTGGATCGACACGACACCTGGGCCGCTATCCAGTAACGAAAGAATTACACGCAGCAGTTCGTGGTGGTATGAGGGGGATCGACAGCGTGAAAGCGATGTAGCGAGCAAACCGCGAGAGACTCGTGTTGGGTATATCGGGTTTCGTTGCGTTCGTTAGATGTTCGTTAGGCAGTCGCTACCAGCCACTGCGGCTTAATCTCGCGCAGGCTCGCCGATGGCGCTTTGATCACCAGAGATAGTGATCGATCAGCAAAACAGCAAAGAGTAGCGCGAGATAATTAATCGAATACTTGAAAGTCTTTTTAGCAAGCGGCTCAGAGTAGTCTTTATAGAGTAGCCAACTCAGCCACAAGAAATAGCCCCCAAGAATCAGGGCGCCTGCCAGATAAAAAAGTCCGCTCATTCCGATCAAGGTGGGCAGAATCGTAGTGGCCACCAGAAGTAGGGTGTAGAGAAGAATGTGCAGACGTGTAAATTGAGGGCCATGGGTCACGGGCAGCATTGGTAGGCCCGACTTTGCATATTCATCTGATCGATACAGCGCAAGAGCCCAGAAGTGGGGCGGTGTCCAGACAAAAATAATCAGAAACAACACCCAGGCCTCTATCGGAGCCTGGCCGGTAACAGCGGCCCAGCCCAGCACAGGGGGCATCGCACCAGATGCGCCACCGATCACAATATTCTGCGGCGTTAGTGGCTTAAGAATCACGGTGTAAATAATTGCGTAGCCGACAAACGTGGCCAGTGTTAGCCAGGTTGTTAGCGGGTTAACAAAGTTATAGAGAAGAAATGTACCAACCCCTCCGAGTAGGCCCGAGAAAATCAAGGTCTGTTGGGCGGTGAGGGTCCCGGAGGGCAAAGGCCGCCATTGGGTGCGTGCCATCTTGGCATCAATGTGGCTTTCCACTAAGCAGTTGACTGCAGCAGCGGCACCGGCAATGAGGGTGATACCAAGAGTAGCGCTAACCAAAACACCAAGTGGCACCCCGCTATGGGTTGAGAGGAACATGCCGATCACTGCACAAAATGTAATCAGCATGACGACCCGGGGCTTCGTTAGCGCAAGGTATTGTCGTGCGACAGATGTCGACGTAATCGTGAAATCATTCATCGCAGTTGAAATTGATTTCAGAGACAGAGCGTGGCTGGCGCTTAACCAATTCGTGATGCCTTTAGGAGACGGTTCAAATCTTTTTTCATTCCGTTGGGATCGGGACTATCAGGGAATCGCATCATTAGGTTACCTAAGGGATCGACTATCCAGATGTTACTCGCGCCTGCGTTTCGCGCTGCCGACTGGGCAGCGACCGAGAACCAATTATCAATCAAAGCCTCTGACTTCGTCTGCGGCATGAGCCGTATGACCCACAGGCCCTCATGTTCGGCGAGCACTGCAGGATCTGGGGTTCCCGAATCCGTCAGAATCCAGAGCCGCTCTACCCGCTCTCGTTCCCGGCCCGTCGTGAGACGCACCTGACGCATAAGATAAAGCTCTTGCTGGCACGCCTTATCGCAGGCCGCTGGGCCTATCCGTACCATTAACCATCGGCCCTGCCAGTCTCCGAGCTGGGTGAGTGATTTCTTATTTGCTGCGCCTTGTTGAAACGCCACAAACGCACTCTCGGCCCTCGGTGTGATGACAGGCGCTACACGAACTGTGGTGAGTGTGACCTGAGGCTCAACAAAGTCACCATAGTTCACTCGGCCTTCGGGCTTGACGCCGTAATACATCGCATAGGAGGCAATCACCGGCGCGATGGTCACGGCGAGAACCGCCCAGAGCGGCCAGAGGTTTCGACGCTGACCACGCTGCTGTGGGGCGGCCGGACCCGGCTCCACCTGGGGCCTGGAGGCCTGAGGATCTGGTCGCTCGGGTTGATCCGATGAATTCGATAGGTTCATTAAATAGTTGCGCCAATAAATAGTGATGGTGTGATTAAGGCCTTGGTTTTAAACGCCAAGCAAAAAAGAGTGCGACAGCACTCATTAAAAACCATTGAAGTGCATAACCCAGGTGTTTCGGAACATCGCTTGCAACTTCAGGCACTCTGCGCAGTAAGCCGTCGGCATTGTCACTGGTCTGCCAAACAATAACTGGCCAGACGTTTCCGCTCACCCACTGCTGGGCAAGCGTCCAATCAAAGTTCTGCCACACCAGGCCCTGACGTAGCTGCTGCGGGTCATCTGAGAGCTCGATACGCCGCATCACCGAGGCCAGTGCCACACCCGTCATTGCATGGGGGTCATTGGCGAGCGGCGGTGTCTTAAACTCCCCCGGCGCCACTGCGCCAGGTGCCTTGGGGGCCCAGCCCCGATTAACCCAGACCAGGCTCTTATCAGGAAGTTGAAGCGGTGTTAAGACATGGACACCGGCCCGCCCCTCCCAGGCGCGATTATCCAAGACGATAGACTTGTCGTGCCGCCATTGGCCTGTGAGCGTCACGACCTGCTGATCCAAGCTCTGTGCAGAAAGGCCTGGCTTCCAGGGCTGATCAAGGCCCAGGGCCAGCGCTAACTGACGCTCCGAGCGGGCATTCACCATGCTGCGCTTATCGTCGGCCCGGCCAAGCTGCCAGACGCCGAGCCCGACCCCAAGAATTGCCAGGCTAAGCGCCACTGCCACTGCAATCCAGGCTTTAGGGCTTCTTTTAGTTACCATTGATTCACGATTCCTGGAGCTGTGATGCGAATTCTCGTTGCCGTAGTATTTTTAATCATCCTTGCGAGCCTAGGGTCAGCCCTGTTTTATCTGATGCGAGACAAAGGTGCCACCGACAAAACCGTCAAAGCCCTAAGTATTCGGGTGGGCGTCTCGGTCGGACTCTTTTTGTTTCTGATCCTTGCCCACCAGCTTGGGTGGATAGAGTCAACTGGGATCCGTTACTAAAACAACAAAGGCCGCTCGTTGACGGCCTTTGTTTCGGACACCCAGAGACGCTTACATCCAGTAGACAACGATGTAGAGACCCAGCCAGACCACATCAACAAAGTGCCAGTACCAGGCAGCACCTTCAAAGGCGAAATGATGATTTGGCTTGAAATGGCCCTTCAAAGAACGGCCAAAAACGACCGACAGCATAATGGCGCCCACGCAGACGTGAAAACCATGAAAGCCAGTGAGGAGATAAAACGTCGAGCCGTAGATACCCGAGGTGAGCTTAAGATTTAGATCAGAGTATGCGTGTACGTACTCGTAGGCCTGAAAGCCAACAAACACGAAGCCCAGAATAATCGTAAGTGCAAGGTAGAGGTTAAGTTTTGCGCGGTTGTTATCACGTAGCGCATGGTGGGCAATCGTGAGCGTGACGCCCGAGGTCAACAGTAAGGCCGTGTTGATGGTAGGAATCCAGAAGGGGCCCATGGTCTTGAATTCTTCGACCAGACCCGCAGGGCCGGTTCCTGTTCCCCATACGGCCTGAAAGTCTGGCCAGAGAATTGATTTGTGATCTAGGTCGCCTAACCATGGCATTGCCAGCACGCGGGCGTAGAACAAGGCCCCGAAGAACGCGGCGAAAAACATGACCTCAGAGAAAATAAACCAGCTCATGCTCCAGCGGAAACTGACATCGACCCGATGGTTGTATTGGCCACCCTCCGATTCTGAGATCACCACGCCAAACCAGCCGAAAAACATATAGACAAGGATCGCAAAGCCGATCAACAAGGCCCACGGACCATAGGCCTGGCTGTTTAGCGCACCAGCGGCACCAAACAGTGTAAAGAGCATTGCCAATGACCCAACAGCGGGCCACTTGCTTGGCGCGGGCACGAAATAATATGGTGCGTGGCTACTTGAACTCATGAATCTCCCCTATTCGAATCTAATGCTCAATTGATGACGCTTTTGACAATCATCAATAATGTCAACACAAACAAAACCCCAAAAACAACGCCGGTAATCACGACATGCACCGGATTTAACTGAGCCATGTCACGGTCGTGATCACGGCCCTTTCTCACTCCAAAAAAAGACCAGAGCACTGCTGAAGCCGTCTGAAGCAGATTAGGCCTTCGGGCGGCGGCCTGCTTTAATTCCTGCACCGCTTAGCTCCCCGCCCGAATCAGAGTGGGCGCCTGCGCACGACCTGCGACCTCAAAAAATGTATAGCTCAGAGTAATTGTCGAAATATCAGCGGGCAGTTTCGGATCAATTACAAAGACCACCGGAAACTCACGACGCTCACGACCCTTGAGTTCCTGCTGCTGAAAACAAAAACATTCAAGCTTTTTAAAGTGCGTCGCTGAGTGGCGCGGTGCGTAACTCGGAATGGCCTGGCCCACGAGACTGGCTTGGCTAGCATTGACCAATTCATAGGTGACCGTTGCAAGCTCACCAGGATGCACTGTCATGTAGGCTGTTTTAGGCTTAAAGGCCATCGCACCCTGAACGTTGGCATCAAACTCGATCGTGATTTGTCGCGAGGTATCGACCTGGGTATTCTTTGCGAACTCTCTGGCCTCTGAATAATCGAGCTTGTCTTTTCGGGCCAGGATATTAATACCCGTAACCTCACAGATCTTTTCGTAAAACGGAACCAGCGCAAATCCAAAGCCAAACATCAGAATCGCCGCCATCAGCAGCTTGCCCATCATGCGGCTGTTATCTCGAGGCTGATCGCTATCGTGCTGCATCACTGAAGCAGGGTGTACTTCGCCACGATGCCGGCGAAAAATACGGCCGCCACTGATGCCAAGATCAGGGCGAGCCGAAGATTCGATCCTCGAGAGTCTTTGCTCTGCATGGAGGCCGTTCTGCCTTGTTCGGGGTCGAGCGAGACCAAGCCTACTTCACAACCGGCGGAGTTTCAAAGGTATGGAACGGTGCTGGCGACGGCACACTCCACTCGAGGCCATACTGACTTCCCCAGGGGTTATCAGCCGCCTTAGGGCCACCCTTGATGCACTTGATCACGACATAGACCAAGAGCAGCTGGCTTAAGCCAAACCCGAACGCCCCTACGGATGCCAGGGCGTTGAAGTCGGCAAACTGCATGTTGTAGTCGGCGTAACGACGCGGCATTCCTGCCAACCCTAGGAAATGCATAGGGAAGAAGGTGACGTTAAAGAAAATCATCGACAGCCAGAAGTGCCATTTGCCGAGAGTCTCGTCGTACATGTGGCCTGTCCACTTCGGAAGCCAGAAGTAGAGGCCCGAAAAGAGCGCGAAGAGCGAGCCTGCGACCAAGACGTAGTGGAAGTGGGCCACCACATAATAGGTGTCATGGAGCTGGATATCGATCGGCGCGACCGAAAGAATAATTCCCGTAAATCCGCCCATGGTGAATACAAAGATAAAACCGACGGCAAATAACATCGGGGTCTCAAAGGAAAGCGAGCCCTTCCACATTGTTGCAAGCCAGTTGAAAATCTTTGCGGCCGTGGGTACTGCGATCAACATCGTTGCGTACATGAAAAAGAGCTGGCCAGTGACCGGCATCCCCACAGTGAACATATGGTGGGCCCAGACGACGAAGGAGAGAATTGCAATCGATGCCGTGGCATACACCATTGAGCTGTAGCCAAAGAGCTTTTTGCGTGAGAAGGTGGGTACGACCTCTGAGATGATTCCAAAGGCCGGCAGAATCATGATGTAGACCTCAGGGTGACCAAAGAACCAGAAAATATGCTGGTACATCACAGGGTCTCCGCCGCCTGCCGCATTAAAAAATGCAGTACCAAAGTGGCGATCGGTCAGCAGCATGGTGATCGCACCCGCTAACACCGGCATCACCGCGATCAGCAGGTAGGCGGTAATCAGCCAGGTCCAGACGAACATCGGCATTTTAAAGAGCGTCATGCCGGGAGCGCGCATGTTCAGAATTGTTGTGATGATGTTGATGGAGCCCATGATCGAACTTGCACCCAGGATGTGAACCGCAAAAATTGCGAGATCCATACCAATGCCCATCTGGGTTGAGAGCGGTGCGTAGAGCGTCCAGCCGGCTGCTGTTGCACCGCCGGGAACAAAAAATGACACCACCAACAAGAGTGCGGCGGGAATCAGGAGCCAGAAACTAAAATTATTCATCCGCGCAAAAGCCATATCGCTTGCGCCGATCTGCAGGGGGATCATCCAGTTAGCGAAACCTACAAACGCCGGCATGATGGCCCCAAAGACCATGATCAGGCCATGCATGGTCGTGAACTGGTTAAAGAGTTCTGGGTTTAAAAGCTGAAGACCCGGCTGAAAGAGCTCTGTACGGATACCAAGAGCAAGAATTCCGCCTACAAAAAACATCGAGAGGCTAAACCACAGGTACATCGTGCCGATATCTTTGTGGTTGGTTGCAAACAACCAGCGACGCCAGCCATGCGGATGATCGTGGGCATGATCATCGTGGCCTGCGATTCCATGTTGAGGTCCTAAAACTGCACTCATCGTGTTCTCCTTGGATTCTGGGTTTACAACACTATTTAGTTAGAGGCGGGCTTTGACGCGGCATCCGCTGCTAAGGCGGCTGTTTTGACGGGAGCCGCCTTAGGCTGTGCGGCGACCCACTTGGTGTAATCCTCGGCCGATACCACTCTCACCACAATCGGCATAAAAGCATGATTCTTACCGCAGAGCTCTGCACAGTGTCCACGGAAGGTGCCAATTTTATCGGCCTTAAACCATGTGTCTCGAACAAAACCAGGGATCGCATCTTGCTTGACGCCAAACGCGGGCACCATCCAGGCATGGATCACATCGTTGGCCGTGGTGACGACACGAATCTTTTTGCCAACGGGGACCACCAACTCCTTGTCCACCTCTGAGAGGTAGTGCTCGCCCTTAGGCGCAATTCCTCTGATCTGATCTTCCGGTGTAGAGAGCGTCGATAAAAACGAGATTCCTTCTCCCTCGCCCTTGAGGTAATCGTAGCCCCACTTCCACTGATAGCCCGTTGCTTTAATGGTGATGTCTGCACCAGTTGTATTTTTCTGGGCAATAACAACCGGTGTCGCATAGACGCCAATCACAATCACGATCAGCAGCGGAATCAGTGTCCAGGCGATTTCAACGGCCGTACTCTCGTGGAAGGTTGCTGCCTGATGCCCCTTTGATTTGCGATGGGCATAAATGGAATAAAACATTACGGCAAACACCGCAATGAAAATTATCGTACACAGCACCAACATAAACGTATGCAGGCTATAAAGATCTGCCGCCATGCCGCTTGCCGGCGTTTGTAGGTTGTAACGACCGTCCATTGAAATGATCTCCCCAATCTTCAATGTTATTTATTGATTCAACACGTCTTACCGCAACTGCGTTTTCCAGCTCTGCAGCGCCTAACCCGAAAGCGCTGCTTTAAATTCTTTTACAAACCGCTCGCGGCCTACTTGGCTCACAAACTGTCCAACTGCAACCTCGCGCTTCTGACTCGCCAGCCTCACCAAGCCCTTCTTGGTCTCATCGATCTGACAGCGCAACCACTCTCGCGGAAGTTCATGCCAATCATGCTGAGAACCACGGACCACCTCAACCCGAACAAGATCCGACTCTAAGGTCACGGTCTCATGGTCCGTCGCATGACGCGAATAGACCAGAAAAGCCAGCGTTAGCGCGACCCATTCCAGCAACATAAAGGGGATAACGACCCAGGCGCCCGACCATGCCCAGGCCAACGAGACAGCCGTTGTGCTGGCGCCGACCAATAAAAACGCGCCTAACAGCTGCCGGGGTGTCAAAGCACAATTGCGCTTGAGCACCCATGATCTCGACTCCGTCTCCATGCTCCCCCTAGACTGCCTAAGCCTGACGACCGATTGCCCGCGATTATATGTCGCTAGACAGATTTTTGGGCGTCTTCCCCACCCAACGAATGGTCTGGACCTGATCTTGAGAAATTTCTCCCTCCGGGGGTTGCGCTGGCCCAGCCCAGCCGTGGCCGAATACCAGTTCCACAGGGATGCTGATCTTTCCGTCTACCTGAAGCGATTCAATTGCCTCAAGGACTCGGGCCCGCCACGACCTCGCCTTTAGCCCCCGGGGCCTATCGGAGAGCGGGTTGCCCGCGAGAAACCTTAGATCATTGAGCGCCGACTCTGGCGTTGAATAGCTCAGGCTAAGCCACTCCGCATCCATTACAGGATTGTTGATCTTCAATGCCACGAGGGCATCTCCTATGTCGTGCATGTCGGGGTAGCCCGCGACATGCCGCTCTTGGGCGGAGTCCCCGAGTGCCAAGGCAAGGGTCCGAAAGCTATCCGGCCCGAGCGTCGCGAACATTAAAAGACCGCCCGGCCGAAGCGCCGACACCCAATAGTCAAGGGTTGTACGCAGGTTCGAGAGGTAGGCCAACAGTCCCACCGACCAGATCATGTCAAGCGAAGCCCGCGGGTGGTGAACCGCCTGGCCGAACTGGGCAATCCCGTGATCAAGCCGCGACTTTGGATCGATCCGGACGTAGGAGAGACGATCCAAGAGTCGGGCCTCGGCCTCACGCCACAAGGGATGCTGGGCAAGGCCGTGAGGGTCGCGACGGCTTAGCTGAAGCCGCATACTTTTAGGGTCGACCGGACGGACGAGGGGATCTTTTTGCACTGGCTCAGTATAGTGAACCGATGCATCTGCGCTGCTGGTTTAACCAAACCCTTCGTCAACTGGTCCGATCCCCCTGCATGCTCTGCGCAGCCTATGCAGGGGGATCGGAGATTTGTCAGGCCTGCGCGCAGCAGGTCAAGAGCACACCCTGGGGTGTCTCAAGCCTTGGGTTTTCCGGCAGGCGAATTCCTGTTTTATGGCGAGAGCACTATGGTGGACCGCTGACCCCAATCATCTATGGGGCAAAGTATCGAGGTGACTGGGGCCAGGCCCGCTTACTTGGCGCCTGCCTTGGTGCCTTGCCCAAACCCTGGCTCGGCAACCCCCCTGTTGTGATCCCCGTACCACTTACGAACAAGCGACTTGGCGCGCGCGGCTACAACCAATCCCAGATGATCGCGGCTGAGGCCGCCAGGCATTGGGGCCTCGCGCTCAAACCCCGTTGGCTAAAGAAAACAAAACACACCCGACGACAGGCGACCTTGTCGCTCCCGCAACGCGGACAGAACCTCTGCGAGAGTTTTCATGCCCACGCCAATCTGGCGGGACAACGTGTTTTATTAATCGATGACATCATGACCACCGGCGCGACCCTTCGAGAGGCCATGCGGGCCATCGACAAGGCGGGCGGAACCGTGATTAGTGCTGCCGTAATTGCCCACGTTCCCAAGGATCAACGCAAGAACAACTCGTTTCAACGGCCATTCAAACCCCTTAGAGCCTCTTCGAAATCCTTTAACACGACTCCTGCGCCGAAACACCGTCCATGCTCAATGTCGTTTTAGTCGAACCCGAAATTCCACCGAATACGGGCAATATCATTCGGCTCTGCGCAAACACGGGGGCCCGCTTACATCTGATTGAACCCCTCGGGTTTCCAATCGATCACAGCAAAATGCGCCGCGCTGGGCTTGATTATCATGAGCTTGCATTACTTAAAACACACGCGAGCTGGGATGCGTTTTGCGCAACGCAGGCCCCAAACCCAGATCGTTGCTTTGCCATCACCACAAAGGGTAAGCAACGCCCCGACCAGATTCGATTTCAAGAGAACGACTGGTTAATTTTTGGCTCCGAAACCAAGGGGCTCGGTGATTTATTGGAGCATTTCCCCATACCCCAGCGCCTTCGCATTCCTATGCGGCCGGGCAACCGCAGCCTAAATCTGTCAAACGCCGTTGCGGTGGTTGTCTACGAGGCTTGGCGGCAGCTTGATTTCGGCATGGAGCACTAGACCATCAGGCCGCATCGTCTGCCCCAAGCAGCTAAGCATGCAAGAGAAAATCAATCGCCTGATCAACTGTCGTCGCAACTTTCAAATGGTCGTGGTGCTTCGGGTTGAGAAACCCATGATCAACGGACTGCCGCAGAAACTGCAAAAGCGGCGTATAAAAATCAAACGCATTAAGCAGCACAATGGGCTTGTCATGCAGTCCGATTTGATTCCAAGTCCACATTTCAAAGAATTCCTCATAGGTACCAATGCCACCGGGCAGCACCAGAAAGGCGTCGGCCCGCTCAGCCATAATCGATTTACGGGTGTGCATGGAATCCACGACCAGGAGCTCTGTCAGGCCCTGCATCGCTGGCTCGATCGCAAGCAGGCTCTCAGGAATAACGCCCGTCGCCTGCCCCTTTGATTCCATCGCCGCTCGGGCCACTGCGCCCATCAATCCATTGCACCCGCCCCCATAAACCAGGGCCAAACCATGGGCCGCCAGGCTGCGACCACAGGCCGACGCAACCGACACCCACTGCGCGTTCTTTCCTGATCGAGAGCCACAAAATACGGTAACGGTCTTAACCGGCATATTCATCCCTTGGTTCGCGCGACATAAGATTATCGATCGCTTGTTTGGCACTGCATTGGCCTGACAACAGCTGAGCCACGGATTGCGTGATGGGAACATCAACCGAATGGGCCTGCGCGAGCTTCAGTAGGGCGGGTGCCGTTGTTACCCCTTCAGCCACGTGCCCAAGATCGCGAAGGATTGTTTCAATTTTTTCTCCGGCCGCTAACGCAAGACCTACCCGACGATTGCGCGACAAGTCTCCGGTCGCTGTGAGAATCAAGTCGCCCAGTGTCGCAAGCCCCATGAAAGTCGAGGCCTGTGCACCAATGGCAACCCCCAGACGTGACATCTCAGCCAAGCCTCGGGTGAGCAGGGCTGCGCGTGCGTTCGCGCCTAAGGCGAGCCCATCACAGACACCCGCTGCAATCGCTAAGACATTTTTCATGGCACCACCGAGTTCAACGCCCACCAAATCATTGGTGACGTAGACCCGCAATCCTGCGCCATGACAGGCCTGCGCGACTGTTCTCGCCCAGACGAGATCCTGACTCGCAAGGGTCAGTGCAACCGGTAGACCCGCCGCAACCTCTTGGGCAAAACTCGGGCCTGACAAAGCACCACTTGGCCAACCCTTGCATTGCGCCGACACAATCTGATGTGGCCATTGAAACCCGCCCGCCAATCGCAGGCCCTTTGCGAGCCATAGCAATCCCTCTCCTGACCGGGGCGGGCCAAGGAGCCTAAAGACCTCAGCAGCCGATGCCTCAAGGCCTGATAAGGGGGTTGCCAGAATGAGAAGGCCTGCGCCTGTTGCCTGCGCCTGCGCACGCCAGTCAACACAGGCCGCCGAAAGGTCGGAGGTGACCTGAAGCGTTGCGGGCAGGATAACCCCGGGCAGGTATTTTTTATTCTCTCGATGGGCATTAACCGCAAGCATCTGATCGGCATCGCGGCCGGCCAGAATTACCCAACCCTGGTCAGTACGGCGAGCAAAATGGACTGCAATCGCCGTGCCCCATGCACCCGCACCGATCACCAGAACAGGGAGCCGCATGGGGTTCTTACCCATTATTGAGTTGGAAGAATCAGGCCGCTCTCAGAGGCGTGATTGGCGGACTGTTGTGAGGCCTGGCCCTGGCGCTGCTGATAGAAGGCCTCCCAATTGAGTTCGGCCAAATGGACCGGCGGAAAGCTCGCCCGCTGGATTACATCCGCAAGGTTTGCGCGCAGATAAGGGTAAATAATGCTCGGGCAAGAAATTCCCTTAAGCAAGGCGAGTTGGTCTGCCGATACGCCCAGGATTTCAAAAATCGCTGCCTGGGTCGCCTCAACAAGAAAGCCTACCCTGTCATTTAGGCGGCAGGTCACGGTACAGCGGACTCCGACTTCATAAAGACCGGGCTGCAGCTCTTTTTCCATCGTGTCGATCTGGAACTCAAGCTTCGGCTCTGCCTGATCAAGAAACACCGCTGGCGCGTCTGGAATCTCAAGCGAGAGGTCCTTCAGGTAGACCCGCTGCAGGTTAAATTGGGGAGCGATTGCGTCAGCGTTGGCTGCGCCTACTGATTCAGTCATAACACTCTCTCAGTTGGATAAACGTAAGTGGGAAAAGCGAGGGCTAATCATCCAGCCAGCAGGGGGGCGAGTGCCCCTTGCCGGTCAAGCGCAGCAAGATCATCGAACCCGCCAACATGGCGCTCGCCAATATAAATCTGCGGAACTGTTCGGCGACCCGTCTTTTGCATCATGGCATCACGCTGGGCGGAGTCGAGGTCAATACGGATTTTCTCGATCTCAGTGACTCCGCGTTGCTTAAGTAACATCTCCGCCCTCTGGCAGTAAGGGCAGACGGCCGTGCTGTACATCACTACCTTCGCCATAGGATCCCTTTCAGCTGCGCTTGGTCACGGGGAGTCCGGCCTGCTGCCAGGCGTCAAAGCCTCCCTCAAGATTAAACACAGCCGCAACACCAGCCTTTTTCAATAAACGACCAGCCTTCATGCCTCGCCAGCCGCTCTGACACATGAGAATAACGGGTGCCTGTTCCTTGCCTTGATTAATTCGTTTCTTTATCTCTTCCATCTGGGCGGCAAGCGCGTCCGAAGGGACATGCATGGCCTGAGGCGCCATGCCTCGGGCGGTTTCTTTCGCCTCGCGAAGATCGATGAGCAAGGCATCTTGATTATTGAGAAGCTGGGTTGCCCCCAAGGTATTGATGTTGATCGCGCTTGAGCCCCGGGTGACGACCGGCCAGAGCAAGAGGCCGCCACTCAGAAAGGCCGCCGCAAGCAAAATAATGTTATCGATGAAAAATTGCACTCAGGCCTCTGCTTTTCAGTTCAATGGATTCGGAATCCCGAAATTATAGAATGGCGAGTATGCGCAAAACCTTTTCCCTCGTTTTATTACGCCACGGGCAGAGCCAGTGGAACCTTGAGAATCGCTTCACCGGCTGGGTTGACGTGGACCTGACCCCTCAGGGCCGCGCAGAGGCACAGGCTGCGGGTGACCTGCTAAGAGCCAAGGGCTACCGTTTCGATAGGGCCTATACCTCTGTGCTCAAACGGGCTATTCGGACCCTATGGATCACCCTTGACCGCCTGGATCAGATGTGGCTGCCCGTCGATAAGGAATGGCGGCTTAACGAGCGCCACTACGGCGCCCTGACAGGGCTTAATAAGGCCGAGACCGCCGCACACTATGGAGAGGAGCAGGTCCTGCAATGGCGCAGAGCCTATGACATTCGGCCCGGCGAACTCACACCCGACCACGCCCATTGGCCTGCGAAAGATCCTCGCTATGCCGGAATCGACCCATCGCTACTGCCCGCCACCGAGTGCCTCAAAGACACGATTGAGCGGGTGCTTCCCCTCTGGGAGGGCAGCATTGCGCCCCGAGTACGCCAGGGCGAACGAATTCTGATTACCGCCCACGGGAACTCGCTTCGGGCGCTGATTAAGGTTCTTGAAGGGTTATCAGAGCACGCGATTTTGGATCTCAACATTCCAACCGCCCAGCCCCTGGTCATCCGTCTCGATGAAAACCTGAGGTTTGTCGATCGCGAATACCTTGCAGACCCTGCGGTCATTGCAGCCGCGCTTTCGGCAGTGGCCAATCAGGGCAAAGCCCAGCCGGCGTAAGCTGTGAAATTCAGCCATCAAATTCAGCCTAAACGTTCCAACCTTGGGTTAGCCTAACGTCATCTAGATCGTTTTTGCTCCGAGGAGCTCGAGAGTCGCTATGTCGAAGAGATTTCAAGTCGTAGGTTGGGTAGCCGTTGGCCTGGTCAGCGGTGTACTGGTTAGCATGGGCTTTAACGCCGTCGCGCAGCGCGAGACCAAACTCTCATTGCCGATTGATGAATTGCGTCAGTTCGCCGATGTCTACGGGGCCATTAAATCTAACTACGTTGAAACCGTTGAAGATAAAAAACTCATCACTGAGGCCATCAGCGGCATGCTTACCGGACTGGATCCGCACTCCGCCTATCTTGATGCCGATGCATTCAAGGAATTACAGGTCGGCACACAAGGCGAATTCGGCGGGCTTGGTCTCGAGGTGGGCACAGAAGATGGATTCGTGCGTGTGGTTGCCCCGATTGAGGGAACGCCTGCCGAAAAAGCAGGCGTCAAGGCGGGCGATCTCATTATAAAAATCGACGAAAAGGCGACCAAGGGCCTTCCCTTAAACGATGCCGTAAAACTCATGCGCGGCAAACCAAAAACAACGGTCACCTTAACCGTCAGCCGCAAGGGCGAAAATAAGCCACTGATTTTCAAAATCGTGCGCGACGTTATTCAGATTCAAAGCGTACGCTCCAAAATGCTAGAGCCGGGCTACGGCTACATTCGGATCACCCAGTTTCAAGAACACACAGTTGAGAACCTGGTTAAACATTTCAACCAGCTGGCCGATCAGGGGCCAATGAAGGCCTTGGTGCTCGACCTGCGCAATGATCCGGGTGGGCTACTCACTGGCGCAATCGGCGTGTCTGCCGCATTTCTTCCAGAAAAAACACTTGTTGTCTCAACCGATGGCCGACAAGAAGATGCTAAGCGTAAATACTTTGCTTCGGTGGGCGACTATCACCGCGGCCGTGATGATCCTCTTGCAAAAATTTCTGCGCAATCAAAGAAGGTGCCGATGGTAGTGCTTGTCAATAGCGGCTCTGCATCGGCCTCTGAGATTGTTGCGGGTGCATTGCAGGATCATCAGCGCGCCAAAATTCTTGGCACGCAGACCTTTGGTAAGGGCTCGGTCCAAACGATATTGCCTCTGACAAGTAACACCGCAATCAAGCTCACCACCGCCCGTTACTACACCCCGAAAGGCCAATCAATTCAGGCCAAAGGCATCACGCCCGACCTCTGGGTCGAGGAGACGGCCGATGGCTCTATCGTTGATCGACTCCGTGTGCGAGAGGCCGATTTAAATCGTCACCTTGCAGGACAAGAACCGGGTGGTGCGAAATCCAAAGATGCTGATAAGAAAAAAGCAGATCCCAAATCGCCAGCCAGATCGACAACGACGGCTGATCAGAAAGATACAAAGCCCATCGAGTTTGGAAGCGCCGATGATTACCAGTTACAACAGGCTATGAATCACCTAAAAGGTAAGCCGGTCGCGACAACCGCAAGGCCCGACAACAGCTAACTCTTGCGCGGTAAATTACCGATCACTGGACACGCCGTGAGCGATCATGAACTTCTGCGGCATAGCCGTCATGCCTTACTCGAAGGCTTTGACGATGCCGGTGTGGAGGCCGTTCAAAATGCTCGGGTGTTGATTGTCGGTGCGGGCGGCCTTGGCTGCCCTGCGGCAACCTATCTCACCGCGAGCGGGGTTGGCACCATTGAGTGGATTGATGGCGATACGGTTGACGCCACTAACCTTGCGCGACAGACCCTATTTGGCCCAGCTGATATTGGAGAGGCCAAGGTACTGGCCGGAGCCCGTGCGCTTGTAAGACTTAATCCCAATACGAGGGTCATCACGACACAGGCATTTGCCGATGAGGTAATGCTTAGTCGTGCGGTTGCCCATGCCGATGTTGTATTGGACTGCACGGATCAGTGGGCGATTCGCCAGCTGATTAATGCAGCCTGTGTCAGACACGCTGTGCCGCTCGTGAGTGCTGCAGCAATTGAATGGTCGGGCCAGTTAATGACGATCGATCCAAGGCGCCCTGACAGTGCGTGCTACGCCTGTGTGTTCGACCCGCAGGCCGAGCCCGAGGCCCATGCCTGCGGCGCCTTTGGTGTTCTGAGCCCCTTGGTGGGATCAATGGGCTGCCTGCAGGCGGCTGAAGCACTGAAGATTCTTATCTCAATCAACCGCTCGTTAGCAACGACTGGGGCCACACCGGTGGCCCAGAATTTATCGCTTCTGGATATGAAAACCGGCATCTGGCAACAGCTTGCCGTATCGAGAAACCCAGACTGTCCAGTTTGTGGCGCTGGTCTTGCTCACGTGCCAAGCGGCTCACGTCAAACGAAATCGTAAGGCTAGCTGATTCGGGCGGGATCGGGGAAGAGGAGTTTCACGAGCGGCTCGGCCGCCTCGGATGGACGCTTACGAAAACCACTCTTCGCAAACTGAAGCCAACGGCCTTGAACAAAGGCAATGGCAAGCCCCGACTGAAGACCCGTCTCTGCGGTGCTGGCCGCTGAGATGGTTTCCGCAGATTGCAGCCGGGCACATTGTCGCAGCGAGGCCTCCACACGATCGATTAGCTGATTCACGCGCTGCTGCAGCCGGGGTTCTTCATTAACAATGGCATCACCAATTAAGACGCGTGTCATGCCGGGATTCTTCTCTGCAAAATTTAGAAGCATCAAAATAATCTCTCGACCCTTCGCATGCGCTGAGTTCTGTCGCGCCTCGATCTGGTTAATCAGAGAGAAAATTGTCTCTTCAATGAAATCGAGTAGGCCTTCAAACATCTGGGCCTTGCTCGCAAAATGTCGATAGAGGGCCGCCTCAGACAGGGATAATCGGCCGGCGAGGGCGGCCGTTGTGACTTTCTCTGCAACGCTGTCTTGAAGCATTGCGGCAATCGTTTGGAGAATCTGTAGGCGACGCTCACCAGGCTTTGGCCGTTTGCGTCCGGTACCAGGGCTCTGCTCAGGAGTCGTTGCGTAGGCATCCATGGTTAGATTTATCTCGTGAATTTTATTTTCTGCTTAACCGGTGCTGGTGGCGCACAAGCAATGCAAGAGAGTTTACTTGAAGCTGCACATAACTTGGACGCCGGATGGATAGGGGGCGACCCGAATGCCGTGCTCGGGCACTGGCGGTTGGAGAGGCCCAGATCCGTGCGGTCTGAATCCCAATCCGATGGGCCGTACGCAGATTCTCAGAGTGATCGTCAACGAAGATGATCTGGCTGGGGGCGCGACCCGAACACTTGATGACATGGCGCATGATCAACTCTGAGGGCTTTGGGCATAGCCTGCCGCAGAGTCGCATTGTCTCAATCGTGATGATGCGGGCGAACATGTGCTTTAGGCCAATCAGCTCGAGCACGTGGCAGGCATAGTGTTGGGGGGCGTTGGTCAACAACCACCGCTCACCCCGAAGCTGCTCTAAACGCCGCCGCTCGCCCTGAACCCGTCGCACGAACTCTGGGAGCTCTGGGCCAGGGTGGGTCTTGCTTAGAAAATCCCCTGGGTCAACCCCGTGATGGCGGACAAGACCCAGGAGTGTTGCGCCATATCGCTGCCAATAGTGTTGTCTTACTGCGCTCGCCTGATCGTCGGGCAGCCGAAGATGATCCGCAACATAACGCGTCATGCGCTGGTTGATCTCGCCCATTACGCGCCACGAGGCGTCATAGAGGGTGTTGTCAAGGTCGAGGAGCCAGAGTGGCCGTCGCCCACCTTGCCTGGGCTCACGGGCCTTTTGAGAAGGTTGAAGACGCAAACGGCTTGTTGTCTAGTGCGACCGGATCATCGTGCCAACACCTTCATTGGTCAGAATCTCGAGCAGCAGGCAATGCGGCACCCGACCATCAACCACGTGAACAGACTGAACGCCACTTTTTGCAGCCTCAAGGGCAGATGAGATTTTCGGCAACATGCCCCCAGAGATCGTTCCATCTTCAAAAAGCCCATCAATTTCTCTTGCTGTTAACCCCGTAATGAGCTTGCCGTCTTTATCCAAAACGCCTGGCGTGTTTGTCATCAGAATCAGTTTTTCAGCCTTCAGTATTTCTGCAATCTTTCCCGCCACAAGGTCCGCATTGATGTTGTAGGTCTCACCCTCCTGACCGGAGCCAATCGGGGCGATCACGGGCACAAATCCGCTGGCCAACAGTGAATGAATGATGGCGGGATCCACTGAATCGATCTCGCCAACGTGCCCAAGGTCAAACAACTCATCAGAGGTCCCGGGTGCCTTCATCATCATCTTGCGCGCCCTGATGAGTCCGCCATCTTGGCCCGTCAGGCCCACCGCTTTACCTCCGGCGTGATTGATCAGCTCAACGATTTCCTTGTTGACTTGGCCCGCTAAAACCATCTCGACAATGTCCATGGTTTCGGTATCCGTGACCCGCATGCCTTGAATAAACTCGCCTTTCTTGCCGATCTTAGAGAGCAAGGATTCAATCTGGGGCCCTCCGCCATGCACGACCACAGGAAGAATGCCCACCAAACGCAACAAAATAATGTCTCTCGCAAATGATTGCTTTAGGTTCTCTTGCGTCATGGCATTACCGCCATACTTAATCACGACGGTCTTGCCATGAAAGCGGCGGATGTAGGGCAGCGCCTCGGCCAATACTGCAGCCTTTACTGCGCCATCCGGCGACCGTTGCGATGAGCTTGTGGGATCATTCATAGTTCTGCGTTACCTAAGCCTAAGAGATTAATAATCGTCTACACTTCGCCGGATTGTAAGCACCTGCGGGCCAGTTGTCGTTCCCATTACGTTCCGATTGCGTTTCTATTGCTTCCCATAACTCGTGAAAAAATTCCTCTTAGCAATCGCTCAACAAGCCCCCTGGCATAACCGCGCCTGCGCCCAACACTCTCTCGGGGCCACCGCCGAGACGCCCGCCCGCCTGGCCCTGCCAGCAAGCGCAATAATGGGCTTGTTCGGCGGGCTTGCTGCCGCCTTAGTCTTTTTACTGACTTCCGTGCTGCTCGCAACTCGACCCGCTTTGGTATTGGGTCTGCTCGTCGGCATCTGGTTTGCGATACCCAAGCCAACCCACCCCGGATGGTCTCAGCCACTGGGCTCAAAGTCGGCCATTGCGATCGGGCTGCTTGCCCTCTTAAAGTTAGAAATCCTCGCCGAAATTGATCCAGCCTGGATTCCTGTTGTCTTGATCTGCGGCGCGGCCTGGGCCAGAGTTGCCACGCTCGCTGCGCGTCAAGACCCAGTCATCGGACTCGGCCGAGCAGAGCCCTCGGCGCGCTGGATCAGCCTGCTGATCGGAGCCCTACCACTTTGCTTTTTTGGGCTCTGGCCAGAGCCCGTATGGGGCCTCTGGGTCGCTGCCGGCATTGCACTGGTCTTTGCAAGACTACTGCGACCCGATCACTGGGCCGCACCGATTGCCGTCAGATGGATGGCCTGCGAGGTGGTCTACTGCCTCTGCGCCTTGGCCCTGATGAGTGCTGCCTCGCTGTCGGAATTCGCCGAAGAAGCTCTCCCCGGCTCATAGATTACGATTAATCGCCGAACTGACGCTGGCGGAGTTCCCGACGCTGCTGGGCTTCAATGGTGAGTGTTGCAGTAGGCCTGGCAAGTAAGCGCTGCAGGCCGATCGGGTCGCCTGTCTCTTCGCAGTAGCCGTATTCTCCTGAGTCGATCCGCGCAAGGGCCTGCTGCACTTTTCTGATCAGCTTGCGCTCGCGATCCCGAGTGCGCAATTCCAGTGCGTGCTCCTCTTCGATCGTCGCCCGGTCGGCCGGGTCGGGAACCAAGACAGTCTCCCGCAGATGCTCGGTAGTTTCTTCAGCATTGGCCCGTAACTCAGCCTCGAGCTCGACCAGTTTTCTTTTAAAAAAATCGAGCTGGGCCGAGCTCATGTAATGGTCGGCGGGCTGTGCAAGTAATTCTTTTTCAGTTGCGATTGATTTAACTGCTGCAGTCTTCATGCGGTCTTACTTTCTTGAATCAGGTACTTTAAAAAATTCATATTAGACATTGCTCTAATCCCTTAACAATTGTATCGCGTGGAAGCTTTCTGCCAATAAAGACAAGCTTTGATTCACGCTGCTCGCCCGCCCCCCAGGGCCTACCCGCTGAGCCCCCCATCAGCATGTGGACGCCTTGAAATACCATCTGGCTGTCACTGCCCTTAATATGAAGAACACCTTTGTAGCGCAGAAGCTGCGGGCCGTAGGCCTGGGACACCGCACTCATGAAGCCCTCAAAACGGTCCGAATCGAAGGGGCGCGTCGATTTAAAGACAAAGGAATGCACATCGTCAATGTGGCTGTGGCCGGCGTCTGTATCCAAAAAAGAGGGATCGATTTCCAGCGCAGCGTTGAGATTGAATCCTCGAATATCGAGGATGTTTTTAATTGGGGTCTGTCCAAAATTCACAGCTTCGATGCTGGCACGCAGATTCATCCGGGCCAGACGCTGACGCAGGGCGTCGAGTGCCTCAGCCTCAACAAGATCGCTTTTTGAAATCAGGAGTCGATCGGCGAACCCAACCTGAGACTGGGCCTCGGCGTGTTGGCTGAGTTGCTCGGGGCCATGCAGCGCATCCACAACCGTCACCACCGCATCGAGGAGGAAATGCTCTGCGACCTCATCATCGACAAAAAATGTCTGCGCAACCGGACCAGGTTCGGCGAGTCCTGTCGTTTCAATAATGACACGATCAAACTGAATCGCCCCTGATGCCCTCTTCTCACGCAGACGATTGAGCATCTCAATGAGATCGCCGCGCACGGTGCAACAGATGCAGCCGTTATTCATCTCGACAATGCGCTCTTTAGTGTCCTCAAACAAGAGTTCGTTATCGATACTCTCTTCACCGAATTCATTCTCAATCACGGCGATTTTCTCGCCATGTGGCTCGTTCAGAATTCGCTTCAAAAGGGTCGTTTTCCCCGCCCCTAGAAAACCGGTCAAGATCGTCACGGGAATAAGCGGGGCGACTGTTTTTGTTGCAACGGGTGCTGACATGGGTACTCCAGAAATCAATCAGGCAGATCGGATGAATCGGTCGAGGGCTTACGTTTTGCTCTCGGGTGGGCTGCATCATAAACCTGTGCGAGCCGCTGAAAGTCGAGGTGGGTATAAACCTGTGTTGTCGCGATCTGGGCATGCCCCAACATCTCCTGCACTGCGCGCAGGTCGCCACTCGATTGCAGCACATGGCTTGCAAATGAGTGCCTCAGCATATGGGGATGGACGTGGGTCGGCATTCCTGTCTTTAGGGCATGCTGGGCGAATCGACGCTGAACAGTACGGCCCGAGAGACGGGTTCCATTTCGGTTCACAAATAGGGCCTCTGCAGCATGATCCCCTCGGGCACTCAGCCATTGATCGACCGCTTCCAAGGCGGGCCGGCCTACGGGGATACGCCGGGATTTGCCGCCCTTGCCCACCACAAAGACCTCCTGGGCATCGCGATCGATCCATCCCTGTGTGGCCGTCTGCCCAATTGGTGCGCAACGATTGAGGCCCACCAGCTCAGAGAGCCTTAGACCGCAGGAATACATCAACTCCAGCATGGCGCGATCTCGGGCGACAAGAAAGGAGTCCCCCTCGAGCTGAGATGACACAAACTCCACTGCCCAGTCGGTCGAGAGCGCCTTTGGTAACCGCTTGCCTGATTTCGGCGCACGAATGCTTTTGGCAGGATTTGACGATAGGGCAACCCGCTGTGCGGTCCAGTCAAAAAACGACCTCCAGGCCGAGAGCGTGCGAGCAATGCTTTTTGCCGACAGCCCCTTCGATCGCCACTGCGCCATTTGTTGACGAACATCAGCGGAGCGAATCTCATCGATACCATGCTGCGCAAAGGCGAGGCTTAATTTTCTTAAATCCCGTCTGTAGTGCGTAACCGTGACAGGCGAATAGCGTCGCTCATAGGCGATTGACTCGAGAAACGCTTGAATCAGGCCGTTAAGTGATGAATCTTGCGATGGCATCTTGATTGCCGAGATCGCTATTCATGAGCAGCACGATCCGATGGCTGGACAATCGGCGATAAGGCCGCACTCGCGATCTCGCAGATTCGCTCAAGGAATGCAACGCCGAGATCGGGCGCAAATCGCCGGGCATCAGACGAGCCCAAGACAAGAACACCGAAGGCATCGGGTGCAGCGCCTACCCGAAGGGGTAATACTGCAATTGATTGCGCATCTCGGCCTGACTCAGCCAGAAGGCGAACGGCTGAGGAGATGTTGGCTGCTCCGCAGACCGGCAGGCGCAGGCCATCGATCTGCTCCACATAGTCGGCTGTCGCCGAGCCCGACCAGGCCTCGTTGCGATAAGAGTCCTTCGCGCACCAGACCGAGATTGCGACCATTGGAACAGAAAAGATTTTGGCCAGTGAGTCCGCGAGAAATATAGGCAGTGATCTCTGATCCGTGTGTAAAAACAATCCACGGACCCAATGCTGAATGGATGCAGAGATTGCATCATTTTCTTGTCCGTTACGCAGGAGCTCGGCCAGCTTTAGCTCCATTGATTTAATTCGCTCCCGCAGCACTGAGGCCTGACGCTCAACCAGAGAGATCGCCTGGCCGGATTGCGGATGCGGTACGTTGATCTCCGACAGCAAGCCCGGGCTTTTATCAAAAAAATCCGGGTGTGCCTTTAAGTACTCCGCGACCTGTTTGGCCGTGGGGGTCGATCCGAGATCAATCGTGGGTTCTTTTTGGCTCACAATACAATTACTCCTTCGTATACCGGTTCTGCAGACCCCGTCATCATGACGGAGTCGGAGAGTTCTCCCGACCATTGAATCGAGAGTGTGCCACCACGGGTCTGCACCTCAATGGGCCTGCCGGCCACCAGCCGTCCCTGCCGAATACCTGCAGCCACTGCCGCGCAGGCGCCTGTCCCGCAGGCGAGAGTCTCCCCCGATCCGCGCTCGTAGACCCTGAGTCTGATCCCGCAGTCGGACTGCCACTGCGCAAACCCAGCATTCACCCGTCGGGCAAACCTTGGGTGAGACTCGCACCAGGCGCCGACCTCGGCCACGGGGTACTGATCAACATCAGCCACCCATTGAACCGCGTGGGGGTTGCCCATCGACACGACGGTCACCCAAAAGGCTGCCCCGCCCGGAGCGGTGAGCTGCCAGAGGTCAGCGCTGCCCTCTCGTTGATGGGGCAGGGTTGCAGAATCAAATCCACTCTCGCTTAACGAAAATCGAGGAGGGCCCATATCGACGGTAACCAGACCATCGTCATGAATCGTGGGGGTAATAATGCCCGCCTTGGTACTGACCCGGATCATGCGGGCGGCAGATAGGCCAGCATCCCGGACAAAACGGGCAAAGCAACGGGCACCATTTCCGCATTGCTCAACCTCTTGGCCATCGGCATTGAAGATGCGGTACACAAAATCTGCTTCGCTTTTATGCCCTGCCGATTGAACCAAGAGAATCTGATCGGCGCCAATGCCAAATCGACGATCCGCTAGGCGACGCCAGTCTGCTGCCGACAGGCTGCCCGATGCAATTGCTTCAAGCACGGCTGGCTGGGTAATCGTATTGATCACAATAAAATCGTTGCCCGTACCCTGCATTTTGGTGAAATGAATCTTCATAGCTGTGGATTATCCATAGACCGCAGGCATTCCAGGTGGACGGGATTTAAATCGTCGATGGGTCCAGAGGTATTGACCCGGTGACTCGAGAATCCGCTGCTCAATAAACGTATTCATCTTCGTGACCCCCTCGATCAGGGTCTCCTTCGCATCATCATTAGGATGCTGCCAGCC
>JACCDY010325203.1_pt1 | contig 33919 bp, 59 predicted proteins | sample 7446391 | NCBI WGS metagenome assembly JACCDY01 (sample SAMN15323451, study PRJNA562643) | freshwater metagenome | isolation source: river surface water | place: USA:Blue River Watershed | collected 2017-08-18 | reverse complement strand
TTTCACGAACCAGTGAAGAAGTAACCAGAGAACCGTGCATCGCAGAGAACAGTGAACCACCGAACACACCAGCCACACCAAGCATGTGGAAGGGGTGCATCAGGATGTTGTGTTCTGCCTGGAACACAAGCATGTAGTTGAAAGTACCAGAGATACCCAGAGGCATCGCATCAGAGAAAGAACCTTGACCGAAAGGATAAACCAGGAATACAGCAGAAGCAGCAGCAACAGGAGCACTGTAAGCAACGCAGATCCAAGGACGCATACCTAAACGGTAAGAGAGTTCCCATTCACGACCCATATAAGCATAGATGCCGATGAGGAAGTGGAAAACTACAAGTTGGAAAGGACCACCATTATAGAGCCACTCATCAAGAGAAGCAGCTTCCCAAATGGGGTAGAAATGAAGTCCGATTGCGTTAGAAGAAGGAATAACAGCACCAGAGATGATGTTGTTTCCATACATCAGAGAACCAGCAACTGGTTCGCGGATGCCATCAATGTCCACAGGAGGAGCACCGATGAATGCGATGATGAAACAAGTTGTAGCAGCAAGGAGGCAAGGAATCATCAGGACTCCGAACCAACCAACATAAAGACGATTGTCGGTTGAGGTAACCCAGTTGCAAAACTGGTCCCAAATATTAGATTGTGATTTTTGACGTGAAATTGTAGCAGTCATTTGTTTTAAAAGGGTAAGTATTAGTTCAGGGGGGTCTGAACGGTTACAGTATTTCCCACGACACCCTCCATCGTGGGTATGAGAGACGTAATTTATACTCCCATAGGTCTCGGTTAGCGGGAGTTACAAAGATTAAAGAACTGTAATATTCCTTAACCTTTTGATGTATTTATCATAGCATTGTTAGGAAATCCTGTCAATACCCAAAATACTCGTGTATCATAAGCATCTCTAATATAAAAATGCACTAGAGTAAATAAACCTTACATTTGTCCTAAGCGATTTCTAATTTCTTTATTCCTCATTTCATTGATTTCCAGTTCTTCTTTAAGTTTAAGATCTCGTGTTGGGTGCGCTTCTGGATGAATGAATGTATAATAGAAGTCATACATTCCGCGAGCAAAATTCAAAGAACTTACAGCAAAGAGAACAAATAGAAAATATTTAATAAATTTAATTTCATTATCAATTCTAATATCATTCTTAATTCTGTTAAGAATACTCTTTTGATGGAGTTTAGGAAGTTCTGAGTCTTCTCTTGACTGATAAGTCCAGGTACTCGATTCAAAGTCAAACTCAGCAAGATCGGTATGCGAATGCTCTGTTAAAATTGGTTCGCAAATATAAGGAACTTGAGGGTCGATATGACCGACACTCAAGTCAATAAGAATTGGAATTTTAGTTTTTGTGACGCAAACTACATGATTATCAATTTTTTGATTTGTGCCAATAGTATTTTCCATAAAACCCTTATATCCAACAAGGACAAGTCCTGGAGGGTGTTTAGTCATTACCATCAGATTACATTCGACCATCTCAGCACTAATACCTTCTTTATGAAGAAGTTTGAGAATAACATCGCTCATACTTAAACAATATCCAGAACCAAATCTAGTCATTCCAGATTCCACGAGATCCTCAACAATCTCCTTGATTTTAAGATAATATTCTTCTTTTAATTCTACGTTTGTATTCATTTCCAAATTCCAGTAATCGTATCAATATCTGCTTGCCTGAACCACCAATAAGAACTTGGTTGGTAGTTATAAGACATTACAGTATCGTTTGTAGATTCACCATATACAACATCACCATCCGTATCATCGAATGGGTGCTCCATTCCAATGAAGTGCCCAAACTCGTGGAGATAAATCCATTCCTTTGAATATGAAGTGTCTGATTTTACATAAAGATTCCAAGTATTACCTACACGAGAAGTGTAAGGAAAGGCAAGTCCAAGATAAGTTGGATCATTTGTAATTAGTGGAATTTCATAAAACCTAAGTTCTGCATTTTTTCCTTTCTTTACAAGTTTAAAATCAACACCAATTAGATTTTCCGTAAAGGAAAGAATACTTTTAATAAATGCTTTCGGTTCGCAAGACTTATGAATGAATGCGGTTACTATACCATCACTAAGAATAGGATAAGTGAAACCATAATATTCTTGTGAGAAAAGTTCGTACATCAGGAATCACCTTTAACAACGACATGATCCCATGCTTCTTTATATTTTTTATCCCAGTTGTCACAATAAACTGGATAAAAAGCATTTAATGCTGCAGTGATATTTACAATACTATCAGTATCATTAGAATTCACTGCTTCCTGCAATTGTCCAAGCATAAAACTAAATGAAGTAATTTCAGAGAATGCCTCTTCAAGTTCATTCATCACAATCCAAGTTTTGTTCATCATTTTTTTGTATAAGGAGAAGGTGTTATTTCATTAGAATTTACTAATTCTTCAAGATCTTCAAGATCTTCAAGTCTGTTCCAGTTCCAAGTATATTCAATAAATCCAATATCAAATCCAAACTTGTATGCCCAAAAAATAATGCTTAGAACACTACCAGTTCCAGATTTAATTTGAATATAAGGCCAACCAGGAAAATCATTCCAACTTACGGAACCTTGAAAAAGTGCCCATCGTTTTGTGAAAAGAACCTGAACATACCATTCGTGTCCAAAGTCTTCACGATGAGAAAAATTAATCAGTTTCATTTTTCCAATCCTCAAGTGTTTTCAGGTCTTGTTCAAAGTCCTCTATATTGTAATCAATACATTCGACTTCACCCCTATCAATTTTATCTACCATATCTTGAAGATATTCAAGAAACTCTTTTGAATAAGTATCATCAAGATTAATTGATGTCCAGAACCATTCATAACATTCAGTGTAAGGATCATCTGTTGGAAGTAATCCATATGCTTCATAGTTTCCTGTTATCAAATCCCTCCACATTCTAAAGTTAGAGTTAAATGAATGAAACCAAGTTGGAATTAAATGCGTTGTAATGTATTTAAACCAAGTCATCGCTTCCCCTTAGTTAAGATTTCATAGTTTTGGAGAATGCCATATTTAAAATGAATACGACAATCTGGCCAGTCTTCCCAATCACCTTTCCAATTCTCTGGATATATTGTTACATATTTGGTAATAAGGTGAGGTCTCACTTTACCATGAGTTCCATTCGGAATCCACCTAAAGTTTAAGAGTGCTAACTTATCATTATACCCATCATCACCTTCTTTGAGTTCTACAAAGTCGGCAGTTTGAGAGTAGTCGATCTTATAGAGTTGACCATCTGGAGCAATCCAGTATTGAGTCATTGTACCACCAATACCATCTTCAATATCTTTTGTCTGGCATTGCCCATAGAAGTGCTCACCCAAAGGATAAGAACTTCTCATATAATCAAACATTCCCATTATGCTACCCCATTCGCACTATCTACATCTTCAGAATAGAGAGTATCATACATAGTTCTCATCTTCACCAAATCATTATCAGTGTATTTAGAAAATCCTTTGAATCGGTGATAGAGTTGCCAGTAGCGTTCTGCCCAAGATTGATGATTCATACACTCTTCATCTGAATGAAGAACAGTACCCATAGGACCTTTGGGAGCATTCGTCAGACGAGCAATATCTTCATCACGGACTTTCCATTCACTGAATTTACCATCAAGGTCTTCATCCATCGTCAGTTCATACTCTTTACAAACCTTACGCTGCTCTTCTTCACGAACACTATCATTGAAAACCAAAGACATTGCACCACTACGAATGTTCTCTGGGCACATACCAACGCAGAGCATAAACTTCTCAAACAGTTTGAAGTACTGCTTACAATTCAGGTCTGCTGCTGGTGCCGTAATCAGATAATGCTCCTCTGGAACAAATTCATCATCAGAGAAAGATGAACTATAACTAGGAGTCCAGGTCGCATCAAACTTAAACTGAACTTCTGCTTCGTAAGTCATTGTTGTTTGTGAATCATATGACTATTATAGAGCACACAGACCGTTTTGGGAAGTGGTTGGTCCAGTTCTCAAAGTGTCACAGTTCAGAACATCTTAATTTTGCGTAATCAAAAACTTTTTGAGGAATGTTAATATTTAATGCTGCTTCAAATCCTTTGAACCCTGGTGACGAATTTGCTTCGCAGATTTTGTATCCATCACTATGAAATAAGAGATCAACACCAGCAATATCAAGATCAAGAACTTTTGCAGTTTGAATAGCAAGTAACTCCATTTGGTCATCAACATCGTATGCTTCACCTATACCCCCACGAGAAATATTAGCTTTAAATGAACCGTCAGTGGATTTTCGTTGCATAGCACCAACAACTCTACCACCAATAACAATAACTCTAAGATCTTTTCCTTCAGATTCCTTAATATACTCCTGAACAATCATAGAGTTTTTAAAGTCTAATGAAGAAATAAGTTCTGATAAATCTTCAAATTGTTTTGGAGTTTCACACAGATAAACTCCTGCTCCGTGCGAACCAGTAACTACCTTAATAACACAAGGAAATCCTACTACACTCTCAACCAATTCTGCTTTACAAGGAAACCTAGTAAGCATAGTTTTAGGAATAGGAAGTCCTGCCTGAGCCATAATCTGGTTGGCATACATCTTATCCTTAGATGCTTCTATTGATTGAGAATTTGGTATAGTGGGGACATTTAATCTTTCAAACTGTCTGAGAACAGATAAGTTAAAGTAACCAGTACCGCTGCCAGTGCGAGCAAGTACACTATCTGGGAGAGAAACAATATCATTACAATATCTGATAGATTTGCGGTCATCTCTAGAAACAATTAAATCAATTTCATCTGCAAAAACTAATGAGAAATCTATATTTTCTTTTGCCGCTTCTTCAATAAATCTCTCTCGCTCATAAACCTCTGTAGTGAGACGATTTCCAAGCATCCAAAGTTTCATATATTATTTTTTCTTTCCGCCATTCTTGGCCTTATTTGCTGTTGCGTTGCCACTATTCTGTTTGGCGTTGGCAGACTTCCCCTTCTTGTTCTTGGGTTTGCCCATCGTCTTGCATCTCCTGAAATGCTAATATTAGTATATATGCTATACAATAAGAGGTAAATAACAATCCGCAACAGAGAAGTATAATCACACTCCAAGTTGGATCACTAATATCATTAAGAGAATGCAGTATTAGATTCATTTGAGTTTTTATACTCCAAATCTTGACCTTTGTGCATTAAAGTTTTGTCTTACTTCTGCTGCTGTGAGTGCTCTGTTGTATATTTGAGTTTGAGCAATTCTACCACCCCAAAACCAATTATTATCATCATATCCAATTCTAACTTGATTTGAATTTGCAGTTATAGGACCAGAACCAGCAGTAGTACTGTATATACTGGAACCATTTATGTATACAGTTTGAGAACCAGTTGTTCCTGTGCCACTATAAGTATAGACAATATTCACCCAAGTATTTAAAGGTATTGTATACCCAGTATCATAAAAAGTCCAACTCGTTCCTGGTGCAACTTGAAGTGTTCCTAGATACTGACTAACTGCCCATCCAACTTCTTTTCTACATATTCCTTGTTGAGATGCTGTTGATGTTTTATATACCCAAGTACTTACCGTTAAATATGAAACACTAAAAGTTCCACAATCAATTCTATCATCAGTACCATCAAAACTCATATATCCAGCAGTTCCATTAGCATTGTTTCCAATAAGATGGTATGGACCGTTGACAAGAGTTCCATTATTAGTGCTAGTTAAATCATACCAAGTTGTCAAGTTTGGCATAGAACGAAAATTACCAGTTCCAGTATCGACACTAGAAAATTCAACTCTTGGATTTCTGTAATAAATGGTTCCAGAGTCTGCTAACCTACTACTAGAACAAGCACCTGGATATAAGTAAGCATTTAAAGTCCCAGCAACACTTGTTGGACCTGCACTAAAAGATCTTCTTTGCCAAACATTCTGTAAGTTATTTGCAGTTGCTATTGCAGCATTTAAAGCATTTTCAAAGTTAGCAAGATAATCACCTTGTGGATAAGTAGTTGCCCCAGTTACAAGATAATCAAAAGTAAAAGTTGCACTAACTCCTGCAGGTATTGGTATGCTATTACCGTGATAGTGACATCCAAGTCCTCCCAATGCATAACTATAAACTACATCACTCACTTTAACAGTATATCCACCAATTACTGTTCCTGCAGCAACTCTTTGAAAGGTTCCAGTTCCTTGAATAGAAAAAGTAACGTTTTCAGTAACTAATCCACTACCATAAGAAATAAAACGATTAGTAGAATGACTCTTATTATTTCCAGCATCAACTGCTAATACGAGTCCGTTAGAGACTATTCGTGGATTGTAATTTGTTGACATATTATTTCTTTGTTTTTATATTTATAATTATACTCCAAATCTTCCTCTTGAGGCATTAAAGTTTTGTTGAACTTCTGCTTCTGTTAGTTTTTTATTATGAGCAAAAAAAGCAGCAATTTTTCCAGTATAAATTCCACAACAAGCACTCCTAACTAATCCAGGAACAGCTGCTCCATTAAAAGCAGTTTGTGAAACTGCGGTAGCAGAAGCACCTTGATAAACGCCATTTCTATATAAAAGAATTTGTGATGTGCTTCTACTAAAAACAGTAACCACATTATACCAAAGAGATGCAGATAGTGTAGAGGAAAAAGAAACTCCACCTTCTGCATATGTTGGACCAATTAACCAATATATACCATTCAACCCAACGCCAAATCTATATCCATCACCACCACCAGAATTTGAAAAAAGTCCAGTCTGTCCTACTGTTGCATTTGGGTTTTTTATCCAACAAGAAAAAGTAAAATCTCCTGTTGTTTGTATCATATTAGAAGCAAATGTAAATCCCAAAGAAGAACTTGCTGCATTTGCTCCAGTTGCGGTTGCGAAATTAAAGCAAGATGTTACATCAGTTTCAAATGGAACACTACCAAACATAGTAGCATTATTACCATTACCGCTTAAATCGTTCCAAGCAGTTCCAGAACCAGTATAACTTTTTCTATTACCAGCATCAAGTGCTAATACCAAACCATCATTTGTAATCTCAGGTCCAGCATAAACTCCCACTTTATGCTTCCTCCCAGGCTTCATTCACATCTGGAGTTGATGAGTCATCTGCTCTAAAAGTTCCATCTGCATTTCTAGCACGAACCAATACAGGTTCTTCTATTGGAGCAGTCCATTCGGGAGTACTTAAAATCCCTAAAATCTCTTCATAAGAATAAATTCCTTCAAGTGTTGTAAGTTCTTGAATGAAACTTGGTGGTTGTGGTTCTGCTGGTATTACTGTTTCTATTGTATTTGTCTCTGTATTAGTAATCTCATATGGTGTTGGGTCATATTCTACCTGATCCCACTTTATAAAAGTCTTCTCACCATTTACACTCCTGCGAAGAGTTTCTACACTCGTTTCGCATACTTGTGTGAAATCAACTTTATCAATCTCTGTTGTAGAGAATATTGCAAATCGTCTTGAATCGTACATAGTCTTATTAGTTTTTGAAGTATTTAGATTCCATAACGACCACGGAGTGCTTGGAAGTTTTGTGAGATTTCTGATTCTGTGAGTGCTCTGTTGTATATTGAAAAAACTGAAATTCTTCCACTAGTAAATTGTGCGGTACTATGTTGAGATCTCATTAACCACAGATTGGGATTTGCTAAGTCAATATCTGTAGTCATACTAAATGGTGTTCCGACTGAGGTATTATTAATAAAGCAACTTACAGTACCACTCAATCTTCTTAAAACAATATTAAGCCAAACACCAGTAACAGCAGTCCAACTAATTGTTCCTCTTAAGGCACCTTCAGCATAAACTGTAAAATAAGTTGATTCATATCTGAATAATAAAGTATCAGTCCAAGAACCATTTTCAAATATTGTATCAAGACCATCAACAGAATTTAAATAAACCCAACAAGAATAAGTAAAGTCATTAGTTCTTGGAACTAATCCAGAGTTTGGTATTGAAATATAAGTGGTATCACCAGTAATACTAAAATATCCATTTGTAAAAGTGGGACTGCCATTTATAGTTCCATTTCTACCATTACCACTCACATCAGTCCAAGTAGTTCCAGAACCAGGATAAGACTTTAAGTTTGCTGCGTCAAGTGCTAATACAAGTCCGTTTACTGCTATTTTTGGTGAATGAGAAAGTGCCATTATGTATAATTTTTCTTATATTTATTTTTAGATCTATGGTATAAGTATATCAACACTAATGTTTGAAGATTCTAATTGATTATATTTTAGGCAAAGATTTTCACTGGATTCGTGTTCCCATTTATGATATAGTTCTTTCAAATGTTTATGATAATCTTCTCCACTATAATCCATCATCTCCTTCGCAACAATTCTTTTAATTAGCATATCTCTGGTATAAGATACCATTTTTATTCTTTGATATCCAACAAAAAACTTTTATATAGTAGAATCAATAAGTTTTTCTTGGCTGGTCTTTAGAATTAATTATTTATCTGACATACTACTATTTACAATCATCAACCCAAGGAGCACATATCCTCATCGGTGGTGCAAGTGCCTTACATTCATCAGTATAGCATAATGTCTCATCGTTTTCTTCTTCAAGATATTTTGGTTGATATATTTGATCTGCTTCACGAATGATACGATCATACTCTGGCGTTACTTGTTCAATTGCTCTATCAACATCAGATTCAATTCTTGCATCTCTTTCATTTTCACTTTCAATTCTTATAGAGTCTCTATCTAATCCAAAATGTTCAACGATTTGATTATAAAATTTCCAGATATCCTTCTCATCAATCTTCAACCATCCAGATAAAGAAATTACAATCAATATAATAATTGAACCAAAAATAAAACCTCTAATTTTTTTAGAAGTTATATCAGGAATAGCAGTAAATTTACCACCTTTAAATTCAAAAAGTTTAAACATTATTCTTCTCATATTCTTGAATAGAATTGTCTATCACTCTATTAATGCGATATCCTACAAGTTCATCATCACGAATAATATAATCATTTAAAACTTCAATTGTTCCCATCTTTAACTGGAACTCGTCCAATAAATTAAAAACTTTTCTTTTTTCAACTCCAGGAATAATAGAAATCAAATCCAATGACCCGTGAATAATCGCACCGATTTTTATTAATTCTTTAAGTGACTTTTTTTCTTTTCCAGATTTAAACTGAAAAATATTAAACTTACTCATATTCATTAAAGAATTCCTCCAAAGCATCATCTAATATTTCTTCTGGATTGATATTCTTTTTAGGTTCTCTCATCTTCTTAGTATCAAAAGTCAAAGTAGGAGTGATTGAACCATCATCTTCAACTTTTACCTTAGCACCAAATGGAGTTCCTTTTGGTTGTATTTCTACAGAATCGTGAGAGTTGAGTTTAATTTCCCCAAACTCAGTATCCACCCCTAGGTATCCAGCATTCGCAATGATATCAATACCATCTTCTGATTTTTGTGGCAGATTTTCTATCGACATAAAAAAGGGGAGGTCTGCAGCACTCCCCGGTATTTATTAGATTGTGATGTATTATCAAACTTCGGTTAGAACAAGACGATTTGCGTAACCATAAGCAAAGTCAGTTCTTGCTCCGTGATGACCCCAACGAATCCATCTTTTAGCAAGTCGCATATAATCATTGATGGATTTGCCAGGTGTTTTCATTTGGTCCTCAATCATCTTCCAATCACCCTCATGCAGCATGTAATCAAGTTGCGCGTCCATTGAGGAAGGACTTGCACCAATACGAGCAGCATGTGCTCCTAGTCCATAAAAACGAGGAGCATTGGTCCATTGAATTAGACCATAACCACCACTTCTACACCCACTATAAGGCACTCTGGCACCACCTTCACATATGTTGGGGATGAAGGTGGATTCTTGGCGAATATTGCCCATAATGGTTGCTAGGGCGTTTTTGTCAGTGATTCCACGATCTTGAAGAAAATTCAAAGCACGGGACTCATTAATATTACATCCTTTACAAACTAATCGTTTTACTTTAGGTTTTTCGGGAACAACCTCTTTGGTCTCTGTCTCTTGAGTAGGTCCTTCAGGAACAATTGCAAATGGTGATTGTAGTGCTGAAGTTGTTGCCATACTCGGTGCTGGCAGTGTTGCCGCTGATGTTGCAACCGCACCTAAAAGAGCTACGGTTACATTTGTTAGGTTTCTAAGCATTTAGTTAAATTGAATTCGGCATCCGTATAGAAAGGGGGTACACCCTTTTCTCAAAGGGCACTTTCCACGGCTCTAAGTGTCACGATCAAAGACTCATAATGAGTACCCCGCTCATAACGGGGATTTTTTCATAATAAGTTACTATTTAGAATTTGTCAAGATATTAAAAAATATATACATAATTACACTGGACAAAAATAAAATGTATCAGTATAAAATCAAGAAGATCACTAGAGTAGTTGATGGTGATACTATAGATGTAGATATTGATTTAGGATTTGGTATTACACTATCTCACAGAGTTCGTCTTAAAGGAATCAATGCCGCTGAAACAAGAACTCTGGACTTAGAAGAAAAGCAGGCAGGCATTAACGCAAGATTGTGGTTAGAAAAAGAACTTTCCAAAAAAGGCGAGTGGATAATTGAAACTACAAAAGAAGACAAGTATGGAAGAATACTTGGAACTCTTTATCTTGTAGGAGAACCAGTTACAGTGAATGAAAGAATGTTGAACGAAGGTATTGCTAAACCTTATTAAAATGAAAGATATATTCAAAGAAATTAGTGCTTTCACAATAGTTAGATTAATAATCTTGGCTTGGTCAGCATCACTTCTTACACTTGGTTATATGGATTACCTAAAAAAAATGGATGCTACTTTCATAGCATCCGTATTTACTTCTACTTTAGCAACCTTTGGAGTTGATGCTGCAAATAGGAAATCAAAGACCAGCCTTGACAAATCTGTAGACTGTGATACCTGCAGAACCAAGAGTAGCAACGAGAGCACCTAAACTGCTGAAAAATCCAGATAATTTTTCCTCAAGAGGTTTTCTCTCAATGTGAAATAACTCTTTATTTTCATATACCCACTTCCATACAGGGACTCTCATATCTTCAGGAACTAATGGATTAATCCAAGAACTTATTTCACTTTCTCTATCATCAACCAAAATACCTTTACTATTATAAGTACGAATTCTTTGAATATTATACTCACCAGTATAATCTACAGATTTATCGGCAATCTCATCAGCAACCCAAAAGTCTATATCTGCTTGTATTCTTTCATAATGAGTTTTCATAAAAGTAATATCCAATTCAACATCACCATTTTCTGGTCTGTATGGATGCGACACTCCATTTACACAAACTTGTAGTTTACCTGGATGTAATCTATTTTGAGTAGTAAATTCTTGACATACTAATGGCTTTGGAATTAACCAAGATGTTCTGGTTAAAACAAAATATGGAGTACCAATAGAGAGAGTAAGTGGTATTCCTATAGCAAGTATTCTTTTTCTGTGACTATTAATTAATTGTGAGGCAGCTTCACCTAAGTCTTTTGTTCTAGCAGCATGGATTATTAAAAGATTACGAAATGCTTGTAGTCTTTTACGAAATCCAGAGTCGTAATTTGATTCTTCAGCAACAAGTATCATTCTATCCAGCTTCTGTAACAAGACGACATGATCTGTGTCGTTACAGGATTGGGATGACATTTTGGTGTTAGGGGGGGCGCTTTATCTAAAACTATTTATTGGTAAGATGTGTATATTAAATATTACTTAATCCACAATTGCCCTTCGGCAGTTCTTCTTCTTGCTAATCCCGATTCAACTCTTGTTCCTGGATTACGATAAAGATATAAAGCATCAGGGACTTTGGACCACTCTTTATCTTTTAAGACTCTTGTTATCGTATTAAAGTTAGAGCTTCCATAAAAATCAGCGCCAAGATTATAAGCAAAGCTAAGAATTGCGCCTTGTTGATTTTCATTCATCTCTCTCCAATAAGGAATTTTAGAAAGTTTTGGAAGGAACCTATTTTTTAAATCAAACTCAAGTAAAGCATCAGCATACTTTTGAGTGATAACTCTTCCAATTTTAAAGGGAGTTCCATCAAAATCCTTTGTACTTCCCCACCCTATCGTGATTGGAAGACTTTTAGTTAAAGGATCTGGATATGAATTTAAATGGCACCCCTCAAAAGTCTTAATCAAATTAATGCCAACCAACGGCACTTCGTTGGCATTCTTTGCCTCATTGGCATTGTTAGTTGGCGTTTCTACTTTTTTGCATCAAAAATACGACCCCATCCAGTCTTATCTTTTCCCCTTTCTAACCAACGATAAGTAAGGTCTGACTTCTTATATACAGCACCCTTACCATTTGTTACAGGTCCAGTATAACCATCATTCAGAGAACCATAAGGGTCATTAACCACATAATCTTCACCCTTCTTACCAATAACTACAACCATATGTCCACCTGTAGGATTGGATAAAGTACCACGATGATAGATCCCAATAACTACAGGTCTCCCAGCAGCAAGTTCACGGTCAAGATCAGCAAACCCAAGGTTGTAACTGAAACGAGACTTAATTCCATAAGAGTCCAGAACTTTGGTTTGAACAGAGTGATCTGTTGAGTCACCAATAGCAAATACTTTTTGAACGTAGGCATCATCACCCTTTGCCCCTTGAAGAGTGCCTGGTTTAAAATATTCTAGACACATTGCACAGGCAGATGAATTGCAAGTCCTTTGTGCATCTCTGTAATTATCGGTTTGAGGATAATAAGGGACTGGAAGAACTCCAGGAACTGATGGTTTGGTTCTAAAAATTTTCACCCAATTTGAAGTATCCTCAAGTAAATCAGATTGTTTAGAAACAAGATCTACTTCAAGTTGCTCCACTGCAGCAACATGCTTTGGATTTTGAGGATCATAATGTAGAAAAAAGTTATGAAGATCTATTCTCATTATTTTTTCTGCAACTAGCATTCTATTTATTAAAAAAGAGGGTATTGCTACCCTCTCTTATAGTCAGTTTATATTTTTATTATCAAACAGTAGCACCAACTTTCACATTTGCTGAAACGTACTCAAGAACATTTTCTGGAGTGGTTTCCACATATGGATCCGTATCGGAGTTGTCACGCATACCCTCCTCAAGGAAAAGTTTACTGATGACTCCATTGTCCACAACCATAGCATAACGCCAAGAGCGATCTCCGAAACCAAGGTTAGACTTATTGACAAGCATTCCCATAGAACGTGTGAAGTAAGCATTGCCGTCTGGAATGAGTTTTACTTTTTCGATGTTCTGGTCTTGTGCCCAGGCATTCATCACAAACCCATCATTAACAGAGATGCAGTAAATATCGTCGATGCCAAGACCAATAAAGTCGTCGTATTTCTCTTCGAATCCAGGTAGCTGATAGGCACTGCAAGTAGGAGTGAAAGCACCAGGCAAACTAAACACGACCACACGCTTTCCATCGAAGAGTTCTGCAGTTGTACGAGTTACAAACTCACCATTCTCACGAAAAGTAAATTGCACCTGAGGAACTTCATATTTTTCTTTACGCATTTTTACCTCCATAGAAGTCTCCTTCCTCTTAAAAATATTAAACATCAAAATACGCCAGGAATAATTTGACCAGTGGTTACATAAGTTCCGACAGCAATAACAAATCCAACCATTGCCAGTCGTGCGTTGAGGATTTCTGCCTCAGGGGTCCATCCGAATTTCATTTGTTTTCTCCTAAAAAATTAAAGGTTTTCTTCTTGTTCTGTGAGGATTACACAATCACTTGTTGGATATGCAACACAAGTGAGAATAAATCCATCTTCAATTTGCTCATCATCCAGAAAAGATTGCTCACTATTATCAACAGTGCCGCTAACCAGTTTACCAGCACAAGAACTGCAGGCACCAGCACGGCAAGAATAAAGCATATCTAGTCCTGCCTCTTCAGCAGCTTCCAAGATATATTGATCGTCTTCGCACTGAATTACATTCTCAGTGCCATCAGGGTGTTGAAGAGTGATATTGTAGGTAGTCATTAGTAGGTCTTAGAAAGTTGATTTACAGAGTGTGCCAGTAAAACAAAAAAGGCAACACTAGTAATTGTAAAGATAGTCGCGGCCATTGTCAAGTCTCCTTAGAAATGTGGTCCTACTCCAGACATCCACGGTTCCTGATAATTTTCAGATCCACCAATAAAACTTGGAAGAGGATCTAAAGTTAAAGTTGTAGCAACATTTTTAGTTGCGATATCATAAAGAACTTCGTGGATATTTTCTGGTTCTTTGGTTTGATTTTCATTATGAAAATCTTCTTCTTGAAGAATTTGCTCCTTAATAAGTTGCTTTAGTGCGATGGATTTTTCTGTATCTGGAGCAGGTCCAAACCAAGGATCATCCTCAAGGATTTCTGGAGCAGGATAGGTCATTAAAAATTAAACGATTCCAAAGAAGAGTTTACCAGTTGCTGCGTAAGAAATCAAGCCCGCAATGATACCAAGCATCGCCCAGCGTCCATTCATTTTTTCAGCTTTCTCAGCATAAGGTTCAAACCCATAACGTTCGATATCTTCAGCAGACATCCACATTGTAGGTTCTTTGGCAAACATATTCATTTGCCCAAACTCATTTTTTGTTACAGTCATTTTCGTTTTATTACGAATTGTTACACAATTATATAGCAAAAATAAAGGGGCGTCAAGCCCCCCATCAAAGAATTTTGTTTTGATTTACTGACCAATACGCCCAACAGCAATCCTTGCTTTGTTAAGCACAGAACCACTCAAAGGAACATATCCAAGGTCATCAGCAATCGATTGTGCCTTAGAACTCAGAGCATAATTTAGAGCAGCACGGATATCATTTGTCTTTGCGCCATTGCCAGTCTTATAGGCAAGAACCCAAGTCAAAGTAGAGATAGGATAAGCAGTTGCGCCTGCAGGATTTGGATTCTCTCCAGCAAGATTAGCATCAAGAGTAATACCATTCAGAGCGGCAGAACCAGAGGCAGCAGTAGGAAGAACAAACTTACCTGCCTTATTTTGGATTGCTGCTGCCTGGAGTTTGTTTGCTTTCACAAATCCAGTATTGACATAACCAATAGATCCAGGGGTTTGGCGAATGGAACCTGAAACACCTTCATTTCCTTTTGCACCAATACCAGTAGGCCACTTAACTGCCTTACCTACACCAGCAGTCCAACCACCAAAGGCATCCAGAGAGTTGGTAAAGGCAAAGGTAGTTCCAGAACCATCTGCACGATATACGGTGCGAATAGGACCAGCAGCACAACCAAGTGCCTTCCAATCCTTAATGCGACCAGCAAAGATATCTACAGTTTGCTTCTGCGACAGTTTCAGAGTGCATCCTGGTTTGTTATAAGCAACAGCAATCGTTCCGCCTACCATAGGGATCTGAACAACACCACGCTTTACTTTTGCTGCTTCTGCTGGTTTGATTGGTTCGTCGCTTGCTCCGAAGTCAACTGTGCCCGCAATGAATTGACGAACACCAGCACCAGAACCAACGGACTGATAATTAACCCTACTCCCAGAAGTTCGTGCATAATCTTGGAACCATCGTTGATAAATTGGTGCAGGGAAGGTGGCACCAGCACCGTTCAAAGTCGTTCCCGCAAGTGCAGCAGTAGGTGCAGCAAGAAGACCAGCAACAATAAGATTTTTGAGTTTCATAAAAAGTGAATAACTACGAAGTAATTTTAGCAGGAGAAAAAATAAATGTCCACTAAGATTTGGTTAAGATTTAAGTTCCCTCACACCAAGAATTAATGTATTTCTCTTGTTCCTCAGTGAGAGTATCAATTGAAATACCCATCGCAGAAAGTTTCAATTCCGCAATTTCTTCATCCTTCTCAGCAGGAACTGGATAAACACCAGGTTCAAGTTTACCTTGATTTTCAACAAGATACTCAACGGCAAGTGCTTGATTAGCAAAACTCATATCCATCACAGCAGAAGGATGACCTTCAGCAGCACCAAGGTTTACAAGGCGACCATCAGCAATCACTACAACTTCAGTATGCTCAAGTTTATACTGCTTGACAAATGGACGAACTTCTTTGATTTCTGTTGCCCTTTCTTCAAGTGCCCTTACATCAATTTCATTATCAAAGTGACCTGAATTACAGACAATAGCACCAGGTTTCATCCACTTCATATGATCATAAGTAATCACATTTTTATTACCAGTCACAGTAATAAAAATATCTCCAAGGATTGCTGCCTGAACCATAGGCATCACTTTATAACCTTCCAGAGTTGCTTCAATTGCTTTAACTGGATCAATCTCAGTCACAATCACATTTGCTCCCATACCTTTGGCACGAAGAGCAACTCCTTTTCCACACCAACCAAATCCAGCAACAACTACGGTTTTACCAGCAAGAAGAATATTAGTGGCACGAATAATACCATCAAGAGTTGACTGACCAGTTCCGTAACGATTATCAAAGAAATGCTTAGTCTGAGAATCATTCACATTGATAGCAGGATGCTTAAGAACACCATCATTAATCATCGCACGAAGACGGACAATACCTGTCGTAGTTTCTTCAGTTGTTCCAATCAAATCAGAAACTTGTTCTGGACGTTCTTTAATCAGAGTTGCTACAACATCAGAACCATCATCAATAATAATATTAGGACGATGATCAAGAGCAGTATTAATATGTCTAATATAGGTATCGCTATCCTCTCCTTTGATTGCGAACACAGGAATATCCCAGTACTTTACAAGAGCAGCAGCAACATCATCTTGCGTTGAAAGAGGATTACTTGCGATCAACATAGAGTCTGCGCCAGCATTCTTAAGTGCGATACAAAGGTGTGCTGTTTCCGTTGTAACGTGATTACAAGAAACTAGACGAATACCTTCGAGAGGTTTCTCTTCTGCGAATCTTTCTTGAATCTGACGAAGGACAGGCATTTCTCTACCTGCCCATTCGATTCTTTGCTTGCCAAGTTCGGCAAGATTAATATCTTTAATATCGTATTGCATAAATTTCCATAGAAAAGGAGGGGTTTTATCCCCTCCAGTTTATCATACTTTCAGGTTATCAGAAAGTGAACTTGGTCTGGATTACACCACCCCACTTGGAGGCATTGTCATTCAGTCGCTGGTTGTCACTTGCATAGAAGATTGCAGGAGTGATGCTGATATTGTCAGACACCTGATACTTGTAGAAAATTTCAAGCATCGTTGCCTTCTCAAGTTCTTCACCAGTGGGTGCTTGACCTACAGCAATACCTGCAGAGTTGCCCTTGGCAAATACATCAGACCACTGGAGACCTGCCATCCAGGATTGACTATCAGTAGCAGCACTCTCAGTACCACTTACAGTATTCCAACCATAACCAACGGAGATTGAAGGAACAATACCCGACTGCTTAGGTTGCCAGTAAGCGTTTGCAGAGTAACCACTAGAAGTTTGTCCAGGAACAAGAGTACCAGAAGAACCATCGAGACCGTTATAAGTACGAACACGGGTTCCCTGAGTACCATAACGATATCCAAGTCCGATACCCCAGTTAGTACCACGATAACCGATTTGTGCCATAGTATTCAGAGCACCAGTTTCATCAAATACTCCAGTTTCAGAGTTGTCACCATCTTGAGCAACATAGTTTACGCCAGCAACGAAACCTTGCTTACCCTTTTGCTTCCACATAGCACCGAAACCAGCACCAGTTGCCTTGTTGTAGACACCAGGGGCACCAGCAACGGCAAAGAAGTCAAGAATTTCAGACTTGTATACAGAAGGAACCCACGCCATTTCGGTATTACGAACCTTGGCACCAGCAGTCAGAGTAGTGGTGTTGTTGAACGCGGGGAATGAATAGTACAGACGATCAAGTACTACATTATCACCATTATCGCTTGAGAAGTTATCTGCCTTGTCAAGTTTGAACAGGGAAGAAGAAGAACCGAATGGATCAGTGCTGAAGTTGGAAGAACGCAGACGAGTACGGAGCAAGTCCTTACCAGTAAACGAAGTATCAAAGTTCAGACGAACATCATAGTTAAATGCTGTACGAGTGCTGACATCACTCTTGGTATCATAACCAGGAACACCACCAAGAACGAAGGTTGCTTCACCTTTCAGTTTGGTTGTGGTGGAGAACTGAGTTGCCTCAAGTTCGCCAACCTTTGCTTCAAGACCGTCTACACGACCTTTGATAACAGCAAGTTCAGAAGAGAACTCGCTCATAAGACGCTTGAGTTCATCGGTAACTTCAGTTACACGGTCCAAGCAAGAATTGAGAAGAGCTGCTGCCTCATAGCGGGTCATTGCCTTGCCACCACCATAGGTGCCATTAGGATAACCAGCAACGCAACCATAACGCTCTACAAGGTTGCTGAGTGCCTGATATGCCCAATCAGTTGGTTGCACATCAGAGAATTGACTAATACTAGTAACTTGTGATTCCACATATGGTCCATATTGACCAAAAGGTTCTGCGAACGCAGCACCAGCGACTAGTGGAGTTGCAGCGAGGGTTGCTGCGATTGCGGATTTAAACATAAGTACCTCTATATTTTCTCGCAGAGTTTTCCTGCGGATGAATGGAAGATCGACTATCTTCCGATTTAGTTCACGTAACCAAACGAGTAGTTGAGGTTTCGTCACGTTCACTTATTTAGTATAAGTTAGAAAGAGTGGACTGTCAAGTCTTTTTAACCTTTCTGTAAGGTTTTCCTTGGGCATCAAATCCATCAATTTCGATATAATGTGGATCCCCATTAAAATTATCAACGGGAGAAACAAGAAGATATGGACCAGGAACCCTATCATCATTTGGATGATATGTTCTCCAATTAGTCGGATGAAAATGAATTGTGACAACTTTCTTTCCAGGATTTCTACAAATATACCCAAACTCTCTCATATGATAGGTAATTTTATTGTCACATCCAGGAACACCCATAGTATAATTCATACTCTGAGAAGTTGGAATTGGAGTCTTGAATATCCATGAATCCTGCGATGCTGCATTATCATATGGTTCAATCTCCCAATTCTTTCCGTCACCAGTAGAAATCTCCCAGCGAGTCAATGCATAAAAAGTTTTCTCCATATTGACACTGTTAAAATGCCGAAGAGTGTCATCAAATATAATATCCGCATTTGCAACGATACAGATTTGATCCTTCAAATTATCATTACAAAAATCAAAGATGTCTTTATAAGTTGGTCTAGTATTCCTAATAACTTTTTTTATTTTTGGAGATTCAAAATTAATCTCCGTATCTTCATCCATAAAAAGATATACATTATCAATTAAATCATTACCAAGATTCTGATGAAGACAATATAAATACTCTCCATTTCTCATGTGATTAGGAGAATTAAAATATTCTATAATAAGATTCATTGTTTACTAATCCATTCCATTAAATTAATTTTTGGTTCCCATCCAAAGACCGTCTTAATCTTTTGGTTGTTAGCAAGAGTTTCTCTTGACTCACCTATCCTAGGTGGAATATTTATCTGATTATCAGAAATTACATTTGCAATTTCATTAATCGAATAATTTTTTCCAGGACCAACATTATAAAGTTGTCCATAATAAACTTCTTCAACGTCAACAGTCATTGCAAGAATGTTTGCTTGAACAACATCAAATACGTGAGTAAAATCTCTACGTTGCTCACCGTCTCCAATAATTGTTAATGGGTTTCCTTCCAATCTTTGACGTAAGAATATTCCAACTACTGGAGCATATTGCCCTTTGAGTGGTTGACGTTCTCCATAAACATTAAAATATCTAAAAATAATTGTCTTTAGTCCGAACAATTTTGTATACATCGAACAAAGTTTTTCTCCAGAAATCTTAGATACAGAATATGGATTTAAACAATCATCCAATTGCTCTTCATTATTTGGAATTTTATTATATCCATAACCAGAAGACGATGAAGAATATATTACTTTTTTAACACCTGCTTCTCTTGCACACTGAAGAACTGTGGCAGTTCCTAAGACATTTGTTCTGACTGAAAGGAGAGGATTTTTTATTGCTGGTTGAATCCTTGCCTCAGCAGCAAGATGAAATACATAATCTACATTTTCATAAAGTTGTCTTGTTTTTTCATAGTCACAAATATCATACTTATAATTTTGTGCTTTATCATTCCAATAAAACTCTTCATTAGACTCCGCACTTTCATTATCAATTACGATAACCTCAATTCCCAACTCTATAAGTTTATCTACGATGTGGGATCCTATAAATCCTGCTCCGCCAGTTACTAACGATTTCATTTATTTTTTTTGAAACAAAACATTTCCAGAATCTTGCCAGGGAAGGTCTTCAAAAACAATATCAAATCCAATATCAAGCATATATTCTTTAAATTTATCATATATTATGACATTTTCATAAGTTTCAGTTAAAGAAACTTCACTATAAATGTAAGTTGTATTAGAAATAATTTTTGGAGAACTTTTTATAACAAGAGGTTCCATTCCTTGCAAATCTAACCACATCAAATCTACTTTATCGATTCCATTATCTTGACACCAATCATCTAAATTTACAGTTTTAACCTCAAGTTCAGAATTAAATGTAATTTCTTTATGGAATGTTAGATGATCTTTAGGTTTTAAAATAGATGATGATCCCCATTTTTTTCCGAACCTATCGCTAACATAAATTTTTTTATTTTCTGTTAGTTCACCAAGAGCTAACTGATTTAAAAAAACATTTGAATATCCTTTAGTTAAAGATAATGATTGATTAAACAACTCAGGTATTGGTTCAAATCCATATATTTTGCCTTTGGGAAATGATCTGGCAAAAAATTCTGTATCCAATCCATCACAAACTCCAGCTTCAACAATTGTAGGAGTTTGTGACAGATTTTCTAAAATCCATTTGTGTATATTATTCATGGTTTAAACCAATACCAAACATCGACATTTGTAGAAAAAATCTGTGGAGTTTTTATCTCTTGAGCAAATTCAACTACAGCTCTATTTACTCCTGGTATCACAGTATAATCATGACCAGAAAAAATTCCACCACTTTTTACCTTAGAATAATAATTTCTACAATCCGTTAAAACTTGTTCATATTCATGAAGACCATCAATAAAAATAAAATCTAAGGATCCATCTTCAAATTTATCAACAACATCATCAGATTTTTCTCGATATAAAATATGTTGTTTTTCAAAAGGTTTAATATTTCTATTAAAAATTTCTAGATTTTCCACATGATGTTCTGTTGGTAAATGATTTCCATTCCAATCAGTATATTCAATATACGGATCAATTCCATATAATTTTAATTTTGGAAAATTGGACATAAGATGGACGGTAGTGTGTCCCAAAGAACATCCTATTTCCAATCCGACTAATTTCTTTTTTCCCAAGCTTTGAATCAAGTCAACCAATCCTATTCCTGCTGGCCTATCAGGTATATCATTTTGACTTCTAAAATCATTAAAATTAAAATTTGACATAATAGATTTAAACTATAACAGTTTTTGTAATTTGTTTTATAAATGGATCTAAAGAAATTTTCTCATTAAATAGTGGTTGATTTAATATTTGATCATATAAATTTTCATCATTATCGATTTCAATCACTTTTTCATACAATGAATCTAAACCTATTTCATGAACGTTTAAACAACATTTTGAATTAAAATCACCGACAAATGCCAAATCAGAATAATATATAGGTATAGTTCCAGACACTTTAGCATGAAGTAATTTTTCTGTAAAGTATCCGGGATAAATTGCATTCTCAAAACACAAAGAAAATTTATAGTCTGACACGACATTTAATTTATTCTTTTCGCCATACTGAAGGGGCAATCCATATTTACCATATACGTCTACAGATTTATATTCTGATAATTTTGCTACTGCTTTAGACCTTAATTCATAAAGAGCACTAAAAACAATAGAACAAAATTTATGTTTTGGTTTAATTGAAAATTCATTCTCACCGTATAAGTAACTTTCTGGTATTAGATATTCTGGATTACCATAAGTTCCTTTTTTAAACCAATCAATATACATCATCCATAAAGGTAATCTAATATTTTTACCTCCATAATCATCATAATCAAAAGATAAAGAATAATTCGATTTTTTACTTGAAGGTCTAATATTTTCTCCAGTATAAAATACTTTCTTGCAGTGATTGAATCTCGTATGATCATTACCAAAACAAGAAAATATAATTAATTCGGCATCCTCAGGGTCAACTAATTCAACATCTTCAAAACATTCCAATAAAAGATAATATAAAAAATTATTATTTGGTTGAAAACTTACTGGGTATTGCCAAAAATCTAAAAAAGAAAGTTTCATTATTTGTCAATTTGTATTGTAGTTGTATAATATGGATTTTGAATTGCCAATGCGGGTTCAATCCAATAGTTATTTAAATCCAATTCTTTTATAAAGAAATTAAAAGAGTGATCTATAGCCTCAGTAATTTTGCTTATATTATTTAAAATCTTATTTGCACAAGTTTTACTAATCAAATAAGCATGAGTACATCTAGATCCTCTTTTTGTTTTATATACCAATTTATTTTCAATTTTTGGTTCGTGTAAATCACAGCAAGTTCCAACCCACACCAAATCCCAATCTTTTGGTAATTCATTAAAACACTTTTCCAAATTATCCAAAAAATCATCACATAAAATAACATCATCTTCTAAAACTAAAACATATTCTGCATTATTAGAAGATAATTCTCTAATAATATCATAATGCTTTAGAAGTAAAGATATTTCAGAGTCATTCAAATATCTACCAGAAGGGGTTTTTCTAAATGCATATGGATGTATTTTTTTTAATTCACCAATGTCCCAGTCGTCTTTGTCATATTTTTCATTAAATTCATATTGTAATATATTTTCTTCTTTTAGTATTTCTATAAGTTCATTTTTTCTATCTTTTAATTTTTTCCAATGACAAATGTATACCTTTCCCAAATTCATTGTCATTCCCAATAAACAAAGTTATATCTATCTTCATCAGTCACTTCCAAATTAACATCATTTTTGGTCGGATTTGGAATCCAAGGAAATTTTATACACGGATAATAGACTTTGGCATCTCCCAAAAATGCAGCCCACCAACTGAATGTACTATTTGCAATTATTAATTTTTTTGCATTTTTAGCAAAAACAAAATCTGCAATATATTTTTTATCGCCATAATTAATATTATCTTTAATGACACAACCCATAGAAATTAATTTATTTAATTTTGGATTTTTAGGTTCATCGCAAACAATATATGCTGTTTTGTACTTTTCAGTTTTTAGCATTTCTTCGTAATATTCAATTGGCAAATCCCAACCCAAATTTACATAATCACCCAATCTAACACTTACAACAATGTCATCATCATCTGGTATTTCATAAGAACTTTCATTTTCAATTTTCAACCATTGTCTAATATTTTTTTTATTATGGGAATAATACTCATATCTTTGAGAATATCCACTTATTGTAACTATACCTAGATGATTGTATATTTTTTTCATATCAAAAATTTGAGTTGCTTCTGGAGTAACCATCTCATTTTGAAAGAATTTAATTCCTGGAATATCATCGTATGTTTCAGGAAATCCTAAAATTGGAATTGTTTGAAAATAAAATCCTTTTTTCTCTGCTATTTCTCTAGCCCAACAATATTGAAATAGTCTATTTCCTAATCCTTGCTTACTAACGTCATTGTATATTGTTTGTAGTTTTATCATATCAATAATTCCCACCTTTTAGATTATATTCTACAATATTTTTTATAGTAAAGCAATTGTAGTAAATTATCATATTTTTCATAATCTTTTTACAATATTGTTAAACATTCCTTCGAGAGAAAAATATTCATCATAAACTTTTCTACCATTCTCAAGAAGTCTATTATATTCTACATCAGAAATTGACTTCAATATATCATCAATCTGATCGATTTCATCTTCATTTACAGGGACACAAAAATCATTCCAATCTAGTTCATCAGTCCAAGGAAGATAATGAACATCCGAAATATAAACGGGAACTGTTCCTAGTTGAAGTATTTCATAAAGTCTAAAACTACTCTTTCCATATCCTCTTGGTGCAAGTCCAAATTTGCTGGAGCAAGTAATATCAACGAATTTTTTGAAATTATCCATAGGAACTGTCGTAGACCAATTTCCTGCAGAAATTTTATACCCATCCTTTCCACTTAGATATTTGCACATATCCATACGAATAGGATGAGTATTTCTAGATCCAATAAAAGAAGCAAAAATAGTTTTCTCTTTGTTTGGTATCCATTCTTTTGGAATTGAACTACAAATCAAAGGAATTGGAATAATATCATCTCCTTCACGATTTCCACCAGCAGAAAAAATTAATGTATCTTCTGGAAATTTTTCAAAAGGTCCATCATCAAATTGAGATACTGTAAAATATTTCCCATCAGATTCTAATACTTTATCCAATTCCTCTTGAATATTTTGATATTGCTTTCCTGCAAACATTGAATTGCAAAAATTATTTGTCCAAAAGACATCAATATACTGCCTATCCGTTTTGATATTTTCTTCGTTCCATCTCTTAAAAAAATACTCTTCAAGATACTCTCCAGTATGATAAGGAGGATATGTTGGTGATATAGATGCGGGTCTCAATGCATCATTATTCATAAAAACCATAGTTTTTCCTCCTTAAACTTTTGAATTTTTGCTTCAATGCCCACCATCCAATTGTTATGGACAATCATAGCATTTTGTTTTTTTCCTTGTTGGTAATATACATTCCCATTAGGAAATAAATCTTCGGATAGAATAGCAATATTATCTCCGTATTTTTGCAATGCTATTCTATTCATTATCAATTGGTCGTCATCAGTTTCATCAGAACCACACTCTTCAATAAGTTTTCTACATTCTTGCGTTTCATTAAAAACCATAAATCCAGTACAAAGTGTAGACCCTGGGGAATCACTCTGAAATAGAACTTCTTCATGCCCAGTAAGAATTTCTACTGGATTTTGCTTAAACACAATATCAGTATCAACCCACATCAAATTTGGGTGCTTGCGATGCACCTCATCAATAATTTTCCATTTATGTCTAACGATATTTCTAAACCCACTATTTTCATTAAAAGTCCAATCTTGATATCCTTTTAATTGCTGATCAATATACAAATATGCACCAACATATCCTTTGTTGGATAAAGATTCATATACATCATTATCCATACAAGCAATAATAAAATCTTCCATATTAATGCCCACATTTTCAGCAGACTTTAACATATTAAGACAAATATCAAGACAACCAGAGTTCAAAAATGTAAGAAATTTCATTGAGAAGTATACCACTCATAAGTTGACTTAATTCCAGATTTCAAAGAAATCTTTGGTTCCCATCCAAGAGATTTAATTTTACTAACATCTAAAACTTTTCTTGGAGTTCCATTTGGTTTTGTAGTGTCCCATTCAATATCACCTTTAAACTCAACAACTTCAGAAATAGTTTCTGCAAGTTCTTTAATTGTTACATCCTCACCAGTTCCAACGTTGATATGTTCTGCTTCATTATAATTCTGCATACAAATATAACACGCTTCTGCAAGGTCATCAACGTGTAAAAACTCACGCATAGCAGACCCATCACCCCAAAGTTTAACTGATGGTGCATACCAAGGTCCACCTTGGTCTATAACGTAACTATCTTCATTTGCCTTATGAAACTTAGCAATCATAGCAGGAAGAACGTGTGATGTCTCTAGATCAAAGTTATCATTAGGACCATAAAGGTTTGTAGGCATCAGAGAAATGGCGTTAAAACCGTGCTGGCGGCGATATGCCTGGCACATCATAATACCAGCAATCTTTGCAATCGCATAGGCATCATTTGTAGGTTCTAGAGAGCCAGTCATCAACTGATCTTCAGTGATTGGTTGTGTTGCAAACTTAGGGTAGATGCAAGATGATCCAAGAAACAAAAGTTTCTTCACACCAAAGTTGTAAGACTGTTGAATTATATTAGTTTGAATTTGAAGATTTTCTGTGAGAAAATCTGCCTTATAGTTATTATTTGCCATAATGCCACCAACCTTGGCAGCAGCAACAAAGACATACTCAGGTTCTTCTGAGCAGAAATATCTTTCAGTTTCATCTTGATTTGTAAAGTCAACATCATCACGAGTACCTTTGATGATGTTGGTAAATCCTTTACTCTCAAGGTTTCTGACTATTGCCGATCCAACCATCCCATTGGCACCAGCAACCAAAATTTTAGAATCAATATTCATAGTATTATACTACTCCAATAAACTATTCAAGATTTTTCATAAAACCAACAACCCTCTCTGGAGATAATATTACCTAAGTTATTATCAGAAACTGCCTTACTTACTGGAGGATAACCATAATCATGCCCAGATAACACCCCACCATACTTTATTTTGGGAAACCAATGTTTAATGTCATTAACTACATATTCATACTCATGATTACCATCAATGAAGACAAAATCAAGAGATTCATCTTCATATTGATTAACAACTTCCATAGAAGTTGCTCGTATAGGATTTAAATAGTCTTTTACTGGTTCAATATTAGATAAAAAAGTTTCATATAGATTTTCAAACTTTTCGAAATATTCTCCTTCAGACTTACAATCTGGCCAAGGATCAATACAATCAAACTGTATTGACTTTCCAGAATTAGCAATTTCAACTGCCATATAAGAAGATGATTTTCCTTTCCAAGACCCAATTTCTACAAAATGGCTACCAGAAGGAAATCTATTTACCATTTCAGTATACAATCTAGGATACGTAAACCAATCTTCTCCAAATTGAGGTTGTGTATAAATGTGTTGCATTTTTTTTTAAAATCTCCTAATTCTCATAAAAGCACATATCTTTAACCAATTGTTCAAAAGAAATCTTGGGTTCCCAACCCAACTTTTCCTTTGCCTTTGTTGCGTCACCTAATAAGGTCTCTACTTCAGATGGCCTGAAATATTTAGGATCCACCATTACACGCACTAAACCAGTATTCTTATCAATCCCAATTTCCGTACCAATATCAGTAAACTGCCATTCAATATCCATTCCAAAGTAAGGTGCTGTTCTTTCCACAAACTCACGAACTGAATATTGCTTACCAGTAGCAATTACAAAATCATCAGGTTCATCCTGTTGAAGCATCAACCACATTGCCTCAACATAATCTTTTGCGTGTCCCCAGTCACGAAGAGCATTCAGATTGCCAAGTTTGAGAACAGTCTGCCTACCCTCAGACATTGCCTTGAAACCTCTAGTAATCTTACGAGTAACAAAGGTCTCACCACGGCGAGGAGATTCATGATTAAAAAGAATCCCCGTGCAAGCATAAAGTCCATATGCTTCACGATAATTTTTGACAATCCAATATCCATAAACTTTTGCAACTCCATAGGGTGAGCGCGGATAAAATGGTGTAGTTTCTGATTGTGGAATTTCTTGAACTTTACCATACATCTCAGATGTAGATGCTTGATAAATTCTTGTTTTCTTTTCCATACCCAGAAGACGAACTGCTTCAAGAATACGAAGAGTTCCAAGTCCATCAACCATACCCGTATATTCAGGCATCTCAAAAGATACCTTTACGTGACTTTGGGCACCGAGATTATAAATCTCATCAGGTTGAACTATTTGAATGACTCTGACAAGATTGGTAGAATCAGTCAAATCACCATAATGCAATGTGATTTGATTGTAAATGTGGTCAATACGATGAGTATTGATCATAGAAGATCTACGAACAATTCCATGAACTTCATATCCCTTACTAAGAAGAAGTTCTGCAAGATATGATCCATCTTGACCAGTTATTCCAGTAATTAATGCAACTTTCATATTATAATATTCAGTATACCAATTATATCAAATTACTTGAACTTATGCAATAAGATTACAGAGGTAACTTGTTTCCTTTATGTTTAGCAGTTAAGAATGGATATTGATTTAATACTTCTAAAAGACTTTCTATTTTATTTTCCATAGCAATAACTTTTTGTTCAAGTTCATGAACTATCAATTCTTGACTTTTTGGTTCTAGAGTAACTTCTACCTCTGGTGTAGATGAATTTTGCAAAGAATCAATATTTTCACCTTTAAGTCTCTGAGTAAAGGTTTTTCTTGGCATTTTACTGGTTTAGTATTATTTTTTATTTAGATACTAGAACCAACCAAAAAAGAGGAGTTGAATATTCAACTCCTCTCAAAAAATGATTCAGGCTCGCCACCAATTCTTTAACTGGAAATTGGAAACCAGGCGGGATTGCCCCATCCGCACCAATTGCTTTTATGAAAAGCAATAAAACAATAGGGTCATATTGACTCCACCAGTTCTGTTATAGTCCATCCGTGACTAAGGGGTTTGCTCCCGACCAGTGCTGTTATAGACCATCCGTGTCTTCATCATCATCTTTAATATAACAAGGAACCGTATCTGGGTCTAACCACTTTGTGTATTCAAAGTCTTCAATAGAAAGAAAAAATTGATCCTCATTATCACAAAGATACATATCACGATATCGTCCAGTATAAGAATCAACTTTTTGAATCCTACAATCTGGTTTACCGTTAATTTCTAATGTACCTACTTGAACATAACGATAAGGAAATCTTTCCATAATAACAGTTGGTTTCCTAATTACTTTCATCAAGCAACCTCAACAGTTTCAAGATCCGCAAGAACATATTCCATAAGCATTTCATAGTCATCAAGAGGATCACCAGAAAATACTACCCCTTCGTTTTCATAGTAGCGGCGGACCTTTTTATAAAGTTTCGGATTCTTTACATCAAGGTAGAAATCTCCATTTGCTGCACCACGAAGGGTTTGAATGTCTTTCTTAAACTTGGAAGTAAGTGTCATTGTTTTGTTTGATTACCTTTTAATTATAAGGGAATTGAATTTTAAAGTCAAGGGTGTTGTGCCACTTGTTCTTTTGGACCAGAAAGGTTATTTGAGTTTCGGTCCAAACATCCAACTTACAAGAGAAATACGTTTACCTTTAGTTACTGGAGTAACTCTATGAGGAATTCTTGAATCAAAAATAATCATTGTACCTTTAATTTTCGGTGCAGCAACAGTATTTCCGTGATAATCAATAAACTCAAGATCACCACCTTCAAACTCTGAAGGATCTGTTACTAACAAAGTTGCACTCAATTTTCTAGTATGGTCTGGATCATTAGAGAGTCCATAATCGGAGTGCCAACTATAATGTTGCCCAACATCATAACTTGTGATTTGAATTCCTTCAATGTAGGTTAAATCATATTCCCAAGAATTTTTATTGGCAAGGTTAAAGTAATGAGAGAATATTGAAGAAACCCAATGATCTTCATACCACCAACTAATTTTAGAATTCCTTGTTTTAGTTTCTACTTTGGAATTATTAGTATCTCCAATAAATGCCTCAGAAAAACAATCAAAGTCAACATTCTCAACCTCTTTGACAATTATATCAATCAATTCGGAAGGAATAACTTGTTCATAATGACCTACAGCGGTCGCAATTTTAGTATAAGTCATAGTTCAAATTCAAGGTGCTTCGTCGTGATTTTTGTAAAGTTGTAAAATTTCATCATCAGCAGGTATCATTACTACTTTTTCTCCAGTAATAGTATTTTCTACTCCTATTATTTCTCCAGTTTCTACTCTATCCAAAAGAGTTTCCCAGTTCTCTTGCCAATATTCCACGGAATAAAAGTCCATATTTTTGTCATATTTAGACAATCGGGCATATAAGATTTGAACTTATGACCTTCCCGCCCCAAACGGGACGCGCTACCAAACTGCGCTAATGCCCGTGATAGTGTTCAATCCTATGACAATTAGAACATAAGACTTCACACTTGTTTATCTCTTCCATTACATTATTCCAACTTCTATTTCTTGCAATTACACAAGGTTCAAAGTTGTCCTTATCATCATTGGGGTGATGAAATTCAAGTGCTCTGTGATCATCAAAACCACATCGGTTGCATTTGAGAGTTTTTTTATACTCTCTAAATTTATCCATTCTTTTGCTACTTTCCGCAGTTTTTTGCTTTGAGTAGCATTGAATGCACTTGTGTCTGTAATATTGAACTCCCTTTATAATACCAGCAGACGGAAATTCTGTCAAGGTCTTTTCGGATTTGCAATCTTTACAAGTCCTTTTTTCCATTTGGGTATAGTAAAAGTGTTCCCAAATATTTATACTACTTATGATTCCTGTCAAATGGTGCCCAATGCTGCCAGTTATACTTATGAATTGCCCATATACCTATGATAGGAACACAAATCAATAAGTAACATAAAATTCCTAATACAATCTGATTATTGAGTGCTGCTGCTATAAAATGTGTCATTATGGATTTGAAGGATCAATGCCAAGTTCTTTTAAGTAATCAATCCACCATTGTGGATCTTGTTTTGAGTTCCAATCAGGAACTTCCATTCCCCTTTCAGAATAGTATTCTAGAAGGGCATCATTTATAGTCTGTGCGACTTCCATATTCCTCTTCCTCTTCATCAAGGTCTGCATATGCATTTGCCACATAAGGTCCGTGTGGGCGTTTGGAATCTTCTCTGACATATTTTTGTTCTGAGTTGATTGCGGATAACCATACAGCAGTCTTCATCACTATGTAGATTGTAAGTAATGGTGTGAAGCAAAGTAATAACTTAAACATCGTCATCTTCCTCCCAATATCCGTCGAATGGTTCTTGCAAGAGTTCTCTATGCTTTAAGAATCTCATTGCTTGTCGCAATAGTTTTTCATCTTCTTCTGTAAATTGTTCCTCGGAATTCATTACCCTCTCCAAATCAGTCCACTATCAGAAAAAGGATTCTCTTGGTTCTCTATTCATAAAAGATTATATATCAGTTCAATGTAATTTTGAGCCACGGGAATAAAGGTGGAATAACACCTATTAGTCTCAAAAGTCCCTCAGCAAATAAAGCAAGAACCACCCAACCGACGCACATACTAATGATAGAAGCATTACGGTTGTGTCTTCGTATTGCAGCATCAATCATCTCCTGACACTCAGATTGAGTTATTAACTTATCATCAATCATTTGGAAAATCTTCTTCAAGTTCAGTAAGTCTCTTCTTCCATGTTACTCCACCTTCCATTCCTTTGCATGGATTTATGCAGGTTTCATCACCATTATTATTACAAACCAGTCCAGCAAGATCTAACTCATTCCCTTTTTTTCCAGTTCCAGTCCAATAATGTTCACCATTAATCCAGACAGCGCCACACTTAGGGCATTCCTTTCTTTCGATAGAAAGATCAGAAACTTCTCTACTGTCCATCTTCGTACTCCTTAAGAAACTTCTCAAAATTGGTCGTATCCTTAACAAGTTGCCTCTTAAGTTTCCAACCCATCCACTTCATCTGAATTTTTACAAACGCATATCGGATTTGCAAATCGGCATAGATGACGAGCTTCATTGTCTCATCATAACCAGCAAAAGCAACTAATGCAACTATTGTTAGCATTAGAAGATAAAACCCTGCCATTCTACATTCCCATATAGTTGTATGTAGACAATAAACCATTTCTTAAGATTTTATTGTCTTGATTTATACAAAACGGAAAGGGTGGGATTCGAACCCACGGTGCTACTAACACGGCAGTTTTCAAGACTGCTACCTTAAACCACTCGGTCACCTTTCCAATATAGAGATTCAACGAATCTCAAAGTCCAATTTACGAACTTTTCTTTGTCGTCTTGCCTCTTGCCAGGCAATGTCTTGAGAAGTCAGAACATTCTTTTGTTCTTTCTGTGTAGAGTTTACCATAACTACCCTACTTAAGTCAAGAGCTGAAACACTGCCATCTTTGACAGTCATCATATTTGAACAACCACACACCTGAATTTTGTTTGTGCTAGTTAATTCTTTATTACAATCTTTACATCTTACTATAATCATAATTCATAAACCCCGTCATTATGTAAATGACCTTAACATCCAGATAAATTTACCGTGTGCTTCATTTAAATCATCAACGAGATTAATCGTTCCTTTTGATTTTTGATTTTCTGCTTCTTCCGATGCTTCATTCAAAAGTTCAACAATCTTTTGATGACCTTCTAATAAATCACGAACCATACCCATAGTATCTAGTGAACTATTTGCTTCAGAAATATGAGATACTTCTACAATTCTTGATAGTGTAGGAACTGGTTTAATATTTAGATACCTCATATGCTCGGTGAGGCGATCTATTTCCTCATACACTGCTTCATATTGCTCACCAAAAAGGTCGTGAAACTGTTTAAAGTCTTCACCAACAATATTCCAATGATATATCCAAGTCTTTTGGAACAAAACAAAAAGACTTGCTTGAGTATCAGAAAGTAATTTATATAGTGTTTCCATCTTACTCTTTTTGAGTATTTATGTAAGTGGGCGATACTGGATTCGAACCAGTGACCATCTCCGTGTAAAGGAGGCACTCTACCGCTGAGTTAATCGCCCGAAACAGGGGAGGCCATCCCCCTGACCTAGAAATATTCTAGGTTTTAGAAGGAAGGAGAGCTCTTGAGGTTATCGCAGGATCACTTCCAACTCCACAACCTGGATTCGAACCAGGGACCAAGTGATTAACAGTCACCGACTCTACCGCTGAGCTATTGTGGAATACAGGAAGTTACTGGACTTACACCAGTTCAAAGGGCATTGTCTGCTTGTCTCGTTTCTTTGACTTAACTTCCTTTGGCGTCTACCTAGTTAATCACTGGGGACTACCAAGAGCGGAGTATCGGAATCGAACCGACGACATCTAACTTGGAAGGATAGCGTTCTACCGCTGAACTAACTCCGCTTATGAGACAATTATAAACTATTTAAGTTTAATTGTCAAGTGCGAGAGAAGGGACTCGAACCCTTATACCTTTCGGCATTGCTTTCTAAGAGCAACGTGGCTACCAATTACACCACTCTCGCTAATGATTGTTTTGATGAGAATGTTTCTGTTTGCGAATGGCAATTTGGACAAAGTAATCTCAAATTGCAGGGTCTATTATCGTAACATTCTCCATTAATATGGTCAACTTGTAATCTTAAGGGTTTACCGTTCCAAGTAGAGGGAACACCACATTCAAAACAAAAATCACCTCTCTCTTCCACAAGTAATCTATGTAAAATACCTCTCTTACATTTTTTATCTTTATGAAGAAAATATTTCTCTAAGGATAAATGTTTATTTTGACCTCCACAAGTTCTTATCTTTGAAGTGTAGTCTGGTTTATAATTTGGAATCCACTCCTTAGTTCGAACACGAAGAGTATCATATTTACAATTAAACTCAACACAGATATCTGTTGGAGATTTTTCTCCACTCAACAAAGATTTTATAATATATTCTTTGTTATTATCTAAATCTGTTCTTTTTCTCATAATGGTAAACTTGCTAGTATTATTTATAAGCGTATCTACCAATATTTGTGGTGGTAGGAGGGATTTCTATGTGCGGACAGAATCACCTTTCACATCATCCAGTCTAAACCAGCGAGAGGTGTTGCACTTCCTACGTTTTGATGGATTAAGTGTGATACACCTCATAAGGATGTAACAGGGACTTAACCTCTATCTCTTTATATAGTAACAAACTCTTGGGAGTTTGTCAAGCGTCCTCTGGAGGATTTGAACCACCGACTTCTTCGTTCGTAGCGAAGCACTCTGTTCCGCTGAGTTAAGAGGACAAGGCGAAGGGATAGGGACTTGAACCCTAACTAGAAATTTTGGAGATTTCCGTGCTACCAATTACACTATCCCAACAAGGTTCTGAGGGTAGGATTCGAACCCACGAATGGCGGGACCAAAACCCGCTGCCTTACCACTTGGCGACCTCAGAAG
>JACCDY010013715.1_pt1 | contig 33942 bp, 23 predicted proteins | sample 7446391 | NCBI WGS metagenome assembly JACCDY01 (sample SAMN15323451, study PRJNA562643) | freshwater metagenome | isolation source: river surface water | place: USA:Blue River Watershed | collected 2017-08-18 | reverse complement strand
GGAGCTTGGATTTCACCAGCTCCCATACGTCTTTGTGATGATAAAAGCTCTGCCCGAGGTCAAACTTTGCGAAACCCTTCAGCATGCTCCAGAAACGCTCGACGGGCGGCTTGTCAAAGCCATACAGCGCCTTGATCTCTTGCACACGCTCGGCATCGACACCTTGTCTGCCGCGATATTCCGACGCGCCACCCCCCGAGGACTCGCCGGCGCCTGTCTGACCTTTCTTCAATTCGATCAGCACCTGCTCAACGGGCCCGCCGGGAACGAATTGGATCACCGCAAAGGTGATCGCAATCACGCCCAAAAGCGTCGGGATCATCAGCAGCATTCGTTTCAGTATGTAGGACCAAAGGTTCATGGGTCTGTAGTTCTTTACATTGAGGTTCAACGTCACTGGATCCCGGCCTGCGCCGGGATGACGTTTCAGGTACTGCCGGCCTGAACATCGTCGTCCCGGCGCAGGCCGGGACCCTGCGTCTTTCGACTTAATCAGCTTTACGCGGTTTGACCTGCCACCAGCTGGAAATCACATACGGATCCGCCTGATAATACTTCGGTGCGACCTTCGGTATGCCAAAGCGATTGCGATACGCGACTCGGTGTGTCGCCGAGTACCAGTGCGGCACCACGATGTACTTGTGCAGCAGCACGCGATCCAGCGCACGCGATGCCGCGACCAGTTCTGCACGCGACTCGGCTCGCACCAGCGCAGTCACCAGCTTGTCAACCGCTGGATCCTTCAAGCCCCAGTAATTGCTCGAGCCTTTTTCATCTGCAGCCTTGGAGCCCAGCATGTCAAACATCTCATTACCCGGACTGGTCACATCAGGAAAACGCTGACTGGTCATGTCAAAGTCAAACTCTTCCATGCGTTTCTGCACTAGTGCAAAATCGGCCGTTCGCTGGCTGACCCGTATGCCCAATTTCTCGAGATTGCGCACATAGACCGCAATAATGCGCGACAGCGCTGACTGATCGTCGATGATTTCGAAACTGAATACCTCACCCTTCGCATTGCGCAGTGCGCCGTCGCGGTAGACCCAGCCCGCTTGTTTCAATAGCTCGCGGGCCTGCAGCAGGTTGGCGCGCAGCGAGGCTGGCGCATCGGTCCTCGGTGGCAGCGGTGCCGGACCGAACACGGCAGGATCCAACTGATCCCGCAGCGGCTCGAGCAGTTTCATCTCCGCCTCTGAGGGCGTGCCTCGCGACGCGAGCTCAGAGTTACTGAAAAAAGAGTCGATGCGGGTGTACTGGCTGTAGAACAGTTGCCGGTTCATCCACTCGAAATCCAGCGCCAAGCCAAGCGCACGGCGTACCCGTGCATCTTGAAACTGCGGCCGGCGCAGGTTCATCACGAAGGCCTGCATGCCTGCGCCATTTGAGTGCTTGAGCGTGGTCTTGATGATCTCGCCGTTCTCGAATTTCGGTCCCTTGTACATGCGCGCCCAGTTCTTGGCGCGATATTCAACAACGACGTCGAATTCGCCCGCCATGAATGCCTCCAGGCGCGCGACATCATCTTTATAGAAGCGGTACACAATGCGCTCGAAATTAAAGGCTCCGCGTCTTGCAGGAATATCGCTGCCCCAGTAGGCCGGGTTGCGCTTGTAGGCGATCGAGCGGCCGACATCGTATTTTTCGATCAGGTAAGGGCCGCTGCTGATCGGAGCGACCAGCTGTATCTTGTCGAATGGCGTGCCTTGCGCCCATTTGCGAGAAAAGACCGGCATGCCGCCAACGATCAGCGGCAGCTCGCGGTTGTTTGTCTTGAAATCGAAACGCACCGTCAGCTCGTCGAGCACAACGCACTGCTTCACATCGGCGAAGATCATCTTGAACTGCGGCGCACCCTTGGCCATCAGCGTGTCGAAGGAATGCTTCACATCCGCCGCGAGCACTGGATCACCGTTGTTAAACCGGGCTTTGGCGTTAATCCGAAACGTCATCGCCATTCGGTCAGGTGCGAGCGTCATATCTTCCGCGAGCAAACCGTACATCGTCGCCACTTCATCCGCTGAGCTGATGGTGAGCGACTCGAACATCAGGTTGGCCACGCCGGCGGCGGCCACGCCTTTCATCGAGAACGGATTGAACTTGTCGAAACTGTTCGCCTGACCGGGGTTGGCGAGATACAGATCGCCACCTTTGGGCGCGTCGGGATTGAGGTACTCAAAATGCGCAAAACCGGGCGGATACTTGGGTACGTCATACAGCGAAAACGCGTGCGCGGCCCACGCGACGGGCGCGCATGCCGAGGCGGCGACAAGGATGGCACTGGCAAAGATCTTGATCATGAGCCCGATAGCGCAAGCAAAAACGCGTCAAGGATAGCGGTTTTCGCCAAAGGGCGGGCGGTCACGCGTTGCCGACACTCGGGTGACGCCCATTTGCCCGGCACCCACCGGAACCCCTACAATGGCGCGTTTTGGCCGGCAGCCTGCCGGCACACCGGGTTGAGGGAGTCTCAGATGGCATTCTTGCAAGGCAAAAAAATACTGATCACCGGCGTGTTGTCCAACCGCTCCATCGCCTACGGCATTGCACAAGCCTGCCACCGCGAGGGAGCCGAGTTGGCGTTCACCTATGTGGGCGAACGCTTCAAGGACCGGATCACCGAATTCGCAAAAGAATTCGGCAGCTCGCTGATATTCGATTGCGATGTCGGCAGTGATGAGCAGATCGAGGCCACATTCACCGAGCTGCGTAAGTCATGGGACCAGCTCGACGGTCTGGTGCATGCGATCGGCTTTGCACCGCGTGAGGCGATTGCCGGCGATTTCCTCGATGGTCTGTCGCGCGAGAACTTCCGTATCGCTCACGATATCTCTGCCTACAGCTTTCCGGCGATGGCCAAGGCGGCGCTACCGATGCTGTCGAACCATTCCGCGCTATTGACGCTCTCGTATCTCGGCGCGCTGCGCGCGCTGCCGAACTACAACACCATGGGGTTGGCAAAGGCGTCGCTGGAGGCTAGCGTTCGTTATCTTGCCGAATCGTTGGGTAAGCGCGGCGTGCGCGTCAACGGTATCTCGGCCGGCCCGATCAAGACATTGGCGGCGTCAGGCATCAAGGACTTTGGCAAGATACTCAACTTCGTCAAAGAGAATGCGCCACTACGCCGCAATGTGACGATCGATGATGTAGGCAATGCCGCTGCTTTTCTGCTGTCGGATCTGGCCGGTGGCATCACGGGCGAGATCACCTATGTCGATGGCGGGTTTTCGCAGGTGGTGGCAGGGATGGGATCAGACGAGTGAGCGCGACTCGCCAGCGCTAATTACCGCCCCATGGGCGATGTGGTTCCGGCTTTCGCCGGAATGACACTTCCGGCGCCCACCTCGCTTGGAAAAAATGTCACTCCGACCCAGATCGGAGTCCAGCGTCTTTGCCTCGAAGCGCCGAGCAACACATCGCTAACCACAGCCATCCCAATTTGCTGTACAATTCGGCTCGCGTTGTGTACAACAGCGCACCGCTGCACGCAGACCCTGAGCAATATTCTGAAGCCCTCCCGCCCCCTGGTGCAGATCCACTAAGCACCGTCCCGGCGCAAAGCTTTTGTGCCGAAACCTTGATCCGTTTCGTTTGTTTCGCTGGTTGGCGTTGCTTTTTCTTTTGCTGCTACATCCTGTCGCGGGCGTACGCCTGCGCGCCGACTTTTTTTGAAAGACGAAACATGACATTTGAATCTCTAGGTCTGCATCCGCTGGTTCTCAAGGCGCTGAACGATGCCGGCTACACCGAACCCACGCCCGTTCAGCAGCAGGCGCTGCCCGCTGCAATGGCCGGGCGCGATCTGCTGGTGTCTTCGCAGACTGGGTCGGGCAAGACCGCGGCCTTCATGCTGCCATCGCTGCACAAGCTGGCTAGCGCGCCGGCCGAATCTGCCGGCAAAACGCCGAATCAGGCCGCCCAATCGGCGCGCTCGCGCGGTGAGCGTCCGCGCTTCATGCCGGCCCGCCCAAAAATGCTGGTGCTGACGCCCACGCGCGAGCTTGCGCTGCAAGTCACGACAGCGACAGACAAATACGGCGTCCACGTGCGACGCGTGAAAGCGGTGTCCATCCTTGGTGGCATGCCCTACCCCAAGCAAATGCAGCTGCTGGCACGCAATCCCGAGATTCTGGTCGCCACGCCTGGGCGCCTCATTGATCATATGGAGTCCGGCAAGATCGATTTTTCAGCGCTGGAGATCCTGGTGCTGGACGAAGCCGACCGAATGCTGGACATGGGCTTCATCGATGATATCGAGCGCATCATCAGCAAGACTCCAGAAACGCGTCAAACCATGCTGTTCTCAGCCACGCTGGATGGCATGGTGGGCAATATGGCGCGTCGCATCACCAAAGATCCCCAGCTGATCCAGATCGCCAGCGCGGCCACACGCCACGAAAACATTCAGCAGCGTGTGCACTTCGTTGATGACCTGTCGCATAAAAACCGGCTGCTCGATCATCTGCTGCGCGACACGAACATCGACCAGGCCGTGGTATTCACCGCGACCAAGCGCGACGCGGACACTATCGCCGATCGCCTGACGATTGCCGGTTTTGCCGCTGCCGCGCTGCATGGCGACATGCATCAGGGCGCGCGCAATCGCACGCTCAATAGTTTGCGTCGCGGTCAGGTGCGCGTGCTCGTGGCGACCGATGTCGCCGCGCGCGGCATTGATGTGCCGGGCATAACGCATGTGTTCAATTACGATCTGCCCAAATTCCCTGAAGATTATGTGCATCGCATCGGCCGTACCGGACGTGCGGGCCGTAATGGCATCGCGGTCTCACTCGTGAACCATGCCGAGGGCGTACACGTGAAGCGCATCGAGCGCTTCACCAAACAACCGATTCCGGTCGATGTGATTGAAGGCTATGAGCCGAAGAAGGCGGCGGCACCTGCGCGTCGTCCCGGCTGGCGTCCCGGCGATGGTCGTGGCGGCAAGCCCGGCAAACCGGGTCAGCGCAGCTTTGCCAAACCCGGCGCCGCGCCGCGCAAGGAAGGCAGCGGCTATCGCAGCGAACGCGGTTCGCGCGGCGATACGCGTCGCGGCTGATACCGGCCAAAGCAGACCTCATGGGCTCCCTCGGGAGCCCATGTCATTATGACCGTATCAATGCAACACAGAGATCTCTGAACAACATCATGAACGCACCTCTGAAACTGACTTCGTTTTCCCATGGCGGCGGCTGCGGCTGCAAAATCGCGCCCGGCGTGCTGGCCGACATCCTCCGGCAGAGCAAGGGCTTTCCCGTACCACCCCAGCTGATGGTCGGTATCGAAACTTCGGATGATGCAGCGGTCTACAAGCTCAATGATGATCAGGCACTGATCGCGACCACGGATTTTTTCATGCCCATCGTCGATGATCCTTTCGACTTTGGCCGCATTGCGGCAACGAACGCGATCTCCGATGTGTATGCGATGGGTGGCACACCCATCATGGCGCTGGCGCTGGTCGGCATGCCGATCGACAAGCTGCCTGTCGAGACCATTGGCAACATTCTCGCCGGTGGCGAATCCATCTGTGCCGAGGCAGGCATTCCCATCGCCGGCGGCCACACCATCGATTCGGTCGAGCCAATCTATGGACTGGTCGTCATGGGCCTGATTCATCCGTCCAAGATCAAGCGCAATGCGGATGCCCAAGCCGGAGATGTACTCATCTTGGGCAAGCCGCTCGGTGTGGGCATTCTGTCGGCCGCACTCAAAAAAGGTGTGCTCGATGCCGAGGGCTACGCAGCGATGATCTCCAGCACGACCAAACTCAACACGCCGGGCAAGGAACTGTCCTCCATCACCGGTGTACATGCGATTACCGACGTCACCGGCTTTGGCTTGCTCGGCCACGCGCGCGAGATGGCGCTGGGTTCCCACCTGACCGTAAAGATTGAATCCTCGCGCGTGCCTTACCTGCCGCAAGCAGAGACGCTCGCTGCGCAAGGCTTTATCACGGGTGCCTCGAGCCGTAACTGGGCAGGCTATAGCGGCGATGTCAAGCTCGATACCGGCATCGATGAGGTTCGGCGAGCATTGCTCTGCGATCCACAAACCTCCGGCGGCTTACTGGTCGCCTGCGCTTCGGAATCCGCATCGCAGGTGCTGGAAGTTTTTCATCAGCTCGGTTTCACACAGGCCGCTGTCATCGGCGCACTGGCCCAGGGCGCGGCGGTGGTCGAGGTGACGGCCTGAGGCCTGCCCGAGGTTGTACAGCGGGTCGTCAGCATCTGCCGCCAACGGTTGTTACACTGGCCGCCTTGCAAATTCTTTCATCAGCATGACTACCCTCACCTCGCCCACACTGGAATGCCGACAACTGTCCAAATCCTTCGGTGGACGTCCGGTGCTCAGCGCAATCAATCTGCAGCTCAACGCGGGCGACTACATTGCCATCATGGGCGAATCTGGTGTGGGCAAGTCGACGCTGCTCAACGTGATCGCCGGCCTGGACACACCCGATAGCGGCGAGCTCTGTATCGATGGTGTGCCACTGCGCGAACTCGACGACCGACAGGCAACGCTGCTGCGACGTGAAAAACTCGGATTCATCTTTCAGGCTTTCCATTTATTGCCGCACCTGACGGTAGCGCAGAATATTGCGCTGCCTCTGCTGCTGAACCAGATGCCGACTGAGCGTGCCGATACGCTGCTGGAGGCGGTCGGCCTCGCCGGACGCGGACACGACTTTCCGCGTCAGCTGTCCGGTGGCGAGATGCAGCGTGTCGCGATAGCGCGCGCGCTGGTACACCGCCCACGCCTGCTGCTGGCGGATGAACCGACCGGCAATCTCGATCCCGACACGGCGAACGATGTTCTGCAATTGCTCAGACGCGAAATCAGCAGCAGTGGTGCGTCGGCGATCATCGTCACGCATTCGCCTGCGGCAGCTGCCAGCGCCGACCGCGTACTGCTGCTGGGGCGCGATGGCCTGCGACAGATCGAGGCGCCCGTCGTACCCAGCGCATGAGCACAGCGTCGAACTCTCCGGGCGCCTATACCCTGCACCGATGGCTGCTGGCGGGCGAGTGGCGCGCACATCCGGTGCGCGCACTGGTTGCGCTGGTGGCGATTGCACTCGGCATTGCGCTGGGCTTCGGCATTCAGCTCATCAATGAGGCAGCGTTCAGTGAATTTTCTGCGGCTGCGCGCAGCCTGTCGGGTCATGCCGATGTCCAGGTGCGCGGAAAGAGCGTCAGCTTTGATGAGCGCCGCTACGCCGACATCGCCGCGCTGCCCGAGGTCGATGTCGCTGCACCTGTGCTTGAACTGGATCTTGCGGTTCCGGGGCAGCGCACCCCGCTGAAAATTCTGGGCATCGATGGTTTTCGCTCGGCAGCGATCGCGCCCGACTTGCTAGGGCTGCCCGAGGAGGGCAAACCCTTTGACAGCCTGATGGCTGATACCGTGTTCCTGTCACCCGCCGCGTTGGAATGGCTGAACCTGAAGACCGGTGACACACTGAACGTGATCGCCGGCGCGACAGCCGTCAAGCTGCGCGTCGCTGGCACGCTGGTGAGTGCGCGGGCCGGACAACGGCTGGCGGTGATGGATATCGGCAGTGCGCAGTGGCAGTTTCATCGTATCGGACAACTCTCGCGCATTGATCTGCGGCTGCAGCCGGGTGCGCGTATCGCATCCGTCAGCACCGCGATAGCTGCGCTGGATCCTTCGCTCACTGTGATCGCGCAAGACGATCAGGATCGCCGCACTGCCACGATGTCACGCGCCTATCGCGTCAACCTGAACGTGCTGGCGCTGGTTGCGCTGTTCACTGGCGCTTTTCTTGTCTTCTCGACGCAGGCTTTGTCTGTGCTGCGGCGGCGTCCGCAATTCGCGCTGCTGCGCACGATGGGCATGACGCGCCGGGAGCTCTTGCTGCAGGTACTGGCGGAAGGCGCGGTGCTCGGCGCTGTCGGTTCGCTGCTCGGTTTGCTGGTGGGTTATGGATTGGCGGCCGCCGCACTGTCACTGTTTGGCGGCGATCTGGGCGGTGGCTACTTCCCCGGCGTGCAACCCTCGGTCAGCCTCGACCCGATTGCCGCGCTGCTGTTCTTCGTGACCGGTGTCGGTGTCGCGCTACTGGGCAGTGTGTCGCCGGCGCTGGAAGCTGCGCGCGCGCGACCTGCTGCTGCGCTCAAAGCCGGCAGCGAAGATCTCGCACTCGCGCCGCTCGCCATGCCGTGGCCCGCGCTGATCCTCATCATCACCGGCGCCGTGTTCACGCTGCTGCCTCCCGTGGCCGGTCTGCCGGTCTTCGGCTATCTGGCCATCGCGCTGCTCCTGGTTGGCAGCATCGCGCTGATGCCACGACTGGCTGCACTGGCCTTTACGCGGCTGGCAAAGCGGCACCAAGGTCCGCTGGCCTCGCTGGCTATGTCACGATTGGCCAATGCCCCAAACCAGGCCGCGATCGCGCTCGGTGGTGTGCTCGCCAGTTTCGCGCTGATGGTGGCCATGGCGATCATGGTGGCGAGCTTCCGCGTGTCGGTCGATGACTGGCTGCGGCATCTGCTGTCCGCTGATTTATATGTGCGTGTGATGAATGGTGGCGAAGCGGGTCGGCTGTCAGCACGTGAGCAGCGATCAGTCGCTGCCCTGCCCGCCGTCGCACGCATGGAGGTTACGCGACATCAACCGATCACGCTCGACGCAGCGCGCCCCTCAGTCGCGCTGATCGCGCGCAGCATCGATGCAAAAGCACCCGAACGCGCGCTACCGATGGTGAGCGATACGGCTGCGGTGACCGGCCGGCCTGTCTGGGTATCCGAAGCCATGGTGGATTTATACGGATGGCAGCCAGGACAGTCCGTACAGTTGCCCATCAACGGACAGTTACAGCGCTTTGAGGTAGCAGGGATCTGGCGCGATTACGCGCGGCAGTCGGGCGCGGTGATGATGCGCATCGATGACTACCGACAGCTGAGCGGTGATGACAGCGCGAATGATGTCGCGCTCTGGGTCAAGCGCGATGTACCCGTGTCCGTGCTGCGGCAGCAGATCGATGCCTTGCCGTTCGCTGCGTCGCTGGAGCACGCAGAGCCGGGTGAGATACACGCGATCAGCCTGAAAATTTTTGACCGAAGTTTCATCATCACCTATCTGCTGGAGGGCGTGGCCATCGTGATCGGTTTGTTCGGTGTCGCGTCGACGTTTTCTGCGCAGACTTTGTCTCGCGCCAAAGAGTTCGGGATGCTGCGCCATCTAGGCATCACCCGCGGACAGATCCTGGCGCTGTTAGCTGGTGAAGGCGCATTGCTGGCGACGCTCGCCATCATGGCCGGTTTCGCGCTCGGCGCGTGCATCAGCCTGATCCTGGTATTCATCGTCAACCCGCAATCCTTCCACTGGACCATGGAACTGCACCTGCCCTACACGCTGCTGGCAACCATGGCCGGTGTGCTGCTGCTGTCGGCATCGCTGACTGCGCTGGTGTCGGGACGTGTCGCGGTGTCTGGCAGCGCGGTGCGCGCCGTTCGGGAGGATTGGTGACATGGGCAACACCATTCTCGCGCCCATCCTCTTGGCGATGCTATCGCTGTTTTCATCATGGGCATCCGCAGCCCCTCCCGTGTTCAGCGACGTTCGTCCTCCGGCGAACCTGAGCTTCCCGCGTGATTACGGCGCTCACCCGGACTTTCGCACCGAGTGGTGGTACGTGACCGGATGGCTGAACACGCCTGACAACAAGCCCCTGGGTTTTCAGGTGACTTTTTTTCGTTCTGCCACCGATCATGATGTAAACAATCCCAGCCGCTTCGCGCCGAAGCAGCTGATCGTTGCGCATGCGGCGCTGTCGGACCCCGACCTGGGTAAGCTCGCGCATGACCAGAAAATCGCTCGCGCTGGCTTCGGGCTCGCGCACGCGAGCGAGGCAACCACGGACCTCCGGCTGCAGCAATGGACCATGCAGCGGCAGAGTGACGGGCGCTACCTTATCCGGCTACCCGCCCGAGAATTCACATTGTCACTCACGCTGACGCCGACGCAGCCGCTGATGCGCCAAGGCGACGCTGGCTATTCCCGCAAAGGCCCGAAAACTTCTCAGGCCAGCTACTACTACAGCGAACCGCATCTGGGTGTGACAGGCACGGTCACGCGCAAGGGCACCCCCGCAAGCGTCAGTGGCACGGCCTGGCTCGATCACGAATGGTCGAGCACGGTGCTCGACCCACGGGCGGTTGGCTGGGATTGGGTAGGCGCCAATCTCGATGACGGCAGCGCGCTGATGGCTTTCCGCATACGCCGCGCCGATGGCAGCGCCTTGTGGCAGCATGCGGCCTTACGCAGCAAGGATGGCCGGATCAGGCAGTACCGAGACGATGAGATTCGTTTCACGCCCCTGCGACACTGGCGCTCGCCGCGCACCGGTGCCCGTTATCCTGTCGCGATGCAGATTGATACAGGCAAGGGCAACGAAAAAGCCGCTTGGACACTACAACCGCTGCAAGAAGATCAGGAACTCGATTCGCGCCAGTCCACCGGTGCGGTCTACTGGGAAGGTGCGGTACGCATCCTGAACAACAGCCAGCCTGTGGGACGCGGCTACTTTGAAATGACCGGCTATCTGAAAGCCCTAAAATTATGAGAACAATGCTGGCCGACCGCCCAAAGTCCCGTAGCGGTTTGAAAACGCTTGCAGGTCTGCTGCCCTTCCTCGCGCCCTATCGCCGCCGCCTGATCGTCGCGGGTATCGCGCTACTGATCGCGGCGGGTGCGACGCTGGCGATGCCCTATGGCTTTCGGCAGCTGATTGATCTGGGATTCTCATCTGCAGGCACCGTACAAACGACGAGCGTCAACCTGACCTTTATCGCGCTGTTTGGTATTGCGTGCGTGCTGGCCGTTGCCACTGCTGCGCGCTTTTACATGGTGTCCTGGCTCGGCGAGCGCGTGACCTCGGATATCCGCAATGCAGTGTATGCGCATGTGCTGAGACAAAGCCCGGAATTCTTTGAAGTGACCCAGACTGGCGAAGTTCTATCTCGACTGACTACCGACACCACGTTGATACAGACCGTGGTCGGTACCAGTATCTCGATGGCACTGCGCAATCTGTTATTGCTGGCGGGCGGCTTGCTGATGATGTTTTTCACGAGCATCAAGCTGTCGGCCATCATCATCGTCATGTTGGTATCGGTGATCATTCCCATCGTGCTGATCGGACGCCGCGTGCGCAAACTGTCTCGTGCATCGCAAGACAGAATTGCGGATGCCTCCGGTCTGGCGGGCGAACGTCTGAACGGCATCAGCGTGGTTCAGGCTTTCGCCCACGAAGCACTGGAAGCGGCGCAATTCGGCAAAGCGGTGGAGCGCGCCTTCGGTGCTGCAATTGACCGTGTGCGTGCGCGGGCATTGCTGACCGTAACGGCCATCTTGCTGGTGTTTGGTGCCATCGTCTTCGTGCTGTGGCTGGGCGCACATGCAGTGATTGAGGGCCGGATGAGCGCCGGTGAGCTGGGACAATTCATTTTGTATGCCGCCATCGTCGCCGGCGCCATCGGCGCCTTGTCCGAAACGCTGGGCGATGCGCAGCGCGCCGCCGGCGCCAGCGAGCGTCTGCTGGAACTGCTCGAGGAGCGCTCGCCGATCGTCTCTCCTGCCAAGCCGCTTGCGCTGCCGCGCGGTACCGCCAACGGCGCACAGTTGCAGATCGCCGCGTTGAATTTTCGCTACCCGTCGCGCCCAGATCAACCAGCGCTTGCCGATTTCTCGCTGGACGTAGCATCCGGCGAGACCATCGCCATCGTCGGTCCTTCAGGCGCTGGCAAGACCACGCTGTTCCAGCTGTTGCTGCGTTTTTATGATCCGCAATCCGGGCATATTCTGCTCAACGGTATCGATATCCGTCAGCTTGAGTTGAAGGCATTGCGCGAAGCGATCGGTATCGTGCCACAGGATACGGTCGTGTTTTCTGCCGATGCCATGGAAAACATCCGCTATGGTCGTCCCGAGGCCTCCGACGATGAGGTGATCGCCGCAGCTCGACAAGCGGCGGCGCATGAGTTCATTGAAAAGCTGCCCGATGGCTACCGATCTTTTCTGGGCGAACGCGGCGTGAGACTGTCGGGAGGCCAGCGTCAGCGAATTGCGATCGCACGCGCCTTGCTGAAAAATCCGCCGCTACTGCTGCTGGATGAAGCGACCAGCGCACTCGATGCCGAATCAGAGCGGCTGGTGCAGCACGCGCTGGAAGCCGCGATGATTGGCAGAACGACTCTGGTGATCGCGCATCGTCTGGCGACCGTGCAGCGCGCGACGCGCATCGTGGTGATGGAACACGGGCGCATTGTGGAAACGGGTACCCATGCAACGCTGGTGGAATCGGGTGGTTTGTATGCGCAGCTGGCAGCGTTGCAATTCACGACACATTGAACGGACGGTCAGACGCCCCAACCGTATCAGTTCATCTGCGACAGCTTGTTCATGATCTCGCGCTGCAGCGCGAAAAATTCTTCAGAATCGCGCCCCATATCCATCGCAGTTTCCAGCATTTCCCGCGCTTCGCGATTCTCTCCGAGCAGCGTATAGCACTCCGCCAGGCGGAAAGCTGCGGGGACAAACGTGGGGTCGAGTTGCAGCGCGCAGGCATGAAAGGTCGCGCTCATCAGAGGATCGTTCATACACTGAAGAATCATGCCGGCCATAAACAGGAAGCGAATATCTCGAGGGTTGCTGATCGACAGATACAATGCCATCGGTAGTGCTTCGCGATATCTTTGGTGCTGATAGTGTTCATAAGCACGGCCATATACCTGCTCTAGCAGATCGTCATCAACGGTCGTCAGCACTGTTCGACGCATCCCCTGCGCCAGCGTGTGCTGCAGTTGGGAGACTTTATCAGGTAGATCGCTGAGACTTTGATTGACCAGTGCAACAATCTGATCGATCTCTGGCATCGCCAATGTGCCTCGCAGCACGCTGTCCATCATGACTCCCCAGCCGATCTCAGGCAGGCAGATATCCACTGTAACGCAGTATCGCAATCACGGTGATCAGCAACACCGAGCTCACTGCTTGTCCCCAAATAAGATTCGGTTCCGGCGCGACGACGCTCTGCGAGCCTCAGCTGAAGATCTTCAAACGCGCGATCGAACACCGCATGCCGCCCGGCCGGCAATTCTGTGGGCGATGCGCCGGTTGCTCCTGCGCTGGTCGGCTCGCGAGTACTGCCCGGGGTCGGCAACGGCGTCAGCTCAAGAGGGCTTATCGCCGAGCGGGCTGGTATCGGTGTGGTCTCCCGAATGCGCACATCAGAAACCATAGCGCTTACGACGGAAATTTTGTTCATTGTGCAGACCTGAAAGGTGATTGAACGGAGCAACGTGAATTGCCCCGGAAACCAAAATTGTAGCCATCGCTGTGCGGGCTACGCCACCCCCGATGTACTCGGGTCGCTGCCCCGCAACACTTCTTGATCACTGGCCGCATCAAGCCATGCTCAAGCGGCGGGCACCGCACAGCGCGCACGATCGGTCTGGGCAGCCTCACGCGCTACAATAGAGGCTTCCTCGGAGTTAACTCATGCACCAATACCTCGATTTCATGCGCCATGTGTACGAACATGGCACCGTCAAGACTGACCGTACCGGTACCGGCACGCGCTCGGTCTTCGGTTATCAGATGCGTTTTGATTTGCAGGAAGGCTTCCCACTGGTGACTACCAAGAAGCTGCACCTGAAATCCATCATTCACGAGCTGATCTGGTTTCTTGCCGGATCGACCAATATCGGTTATCTCAAAGAGCATGGCGTATCGATCTGGGACGAGTGGGCCGATGCGAATGGCGATCTGGGACCTATCTATGGTTTTCAATGGCGCTCATGGCCAACGCCAGACGGCGGACATATCGACCAGATCAGCCAGCTGATCGAACAGATACGCAACAATCCGGATTCGCGCCGTCTGATCGTCTCGGCATGGAATGTATCCGACATCCCGCGCATGAAATTACCGCCCTGCCATGCGTTTTTCCAGTTTTATGTGGCCGATGGCAAATTGTCCTGCCAGCTCTATCAGCGCAGCGCCGATATCTTCCTCGGCGTACCCTTCAATATCGCATCCTACGCCCTGCTCACGCACATGGTCGCAGAGCAGACGGGACTGCAAGTCGGCGATTTTGTGTGGACTGGTGGCGACTGCCATCTCTATTCGAATCATTTCGAACAGGTACAGGAGCAACTGTCGCGCAAGCCCTTCCCGCTGCCTAAACTACAACTCAAGCGCAAGCCAGATTCGATCTTCGATTACCGCTACGAGGATATCGAGATCGTCGGCTACGAGTGCCATCCCGCGATTAAGGCACCCGTCGCCGTGTGATACGTCAAAAGATCACAGCACAAAATCTGCCGCGCTCACCGGTTGGGCACCGCTAAGCATCAACTCCAACGGAGGTAGGTCATCGCCGGCCACATCCGCTTGAACGTAGGTCAGGCCATTCTGCATCCAGTAAACGACTTGGCCTTGGGCGATGTCTGGCTCCGGGCGGCCGGACAGTGCTCCGATCCACACAAACATCTGATCGCCGGGAGTTGCCGCGTCTGCGTCGATCAATGACAAATCGATCCAGTCCTGGTCATTCTCGAAATCGAGGATGACATCCGTATCCCACTGGGTACTGTGAGTAATGGCCTCATAGACAAAAACATCATTCCCTGTACCACCTGTCAGCAGATCAGCGCCTGTCCCGCCGTGAATGTTGTCGCCACCCGGTCCGCCATCGATGCTGTCGGCCCCGCCACCACCGATCTGCAAATCATCTCCACCACCGCCAGCCAGCGTGTCATCACCGCTCTGTCCGACGAGAATATCGGGACCACTGTCGCCACTCTCCGAACCTGAAACCACGGATTTTTGTTGTCCTACGACCCCTGCAATGCCCTGTTCAGGATCCATGTTGTCCAGAGGATCGTCCGGGTTCCGCACATTGATAGTCAGTTTGTCATTGACATCGCCTATGGTCATTGCCAGCCGGCTGAAATTGCCCCAGTCTCGCTCGCTGTTGGTGTCAGTGAGCGATACCCGGGAAAACACGGTATCCGTCATGTCAGAGATTGAGCCGTCATACTGAACGCCCGCTTGCGTGCCGATATCTGCACCCGCCCATGGCACGCCGGGTCCGCTCTCCTCGTCTTGCTGCGTGTCGCCCAAGCCGATGACTCCGGTCAGCAGACTGACATCTGCACCATTTGCAGCGAACAGATCGATCGACGTGTCGTTCTGAGTCAAATTGATCGCAATGGCGCCTTTGGTCGTGCTATCCAAGAGCCAGTCTTGCCCAACATAAGACCCGGATCCGCCAATGACGAAGCTCTTGTCGGGCCCATACAGCGCCCAGGTGCCAAAACCGAGAGACCCAGGCTCATACAACATCAGGATGCCACCGGCGGGGATGAAAAACTCGTCTAAAGCATTACCGTTGGCATCTTCGGTAAGACCGGTCAAATGACGAAGGTCGATCAAAGTCACCGCACTACCCTCAGCTCCGACAATCTCGATTTTCATTTTCGCCAACTGCGTTGCATCGATCGACAGACTCGATGCATTCAACAATTCGATCGATCCTTTGCCCACCGGGATACGATTGGGTGCACTTCCGTTATCGGTATAGGCAGTGCGGATCACGGCAGGATTATCGAGTGAGATTTCATTAATCATCAACTGCCCTTGCTGCGGCGCGGGGCCACCCACTTCCACAACGGCCGAGCCGATGGCCGCATGGATTCCGTCAGACAGCAAATAAGAAAATGACACCATCCCTCGGTACGCATCGGACGTGTCCATCACAAAGCTGCCATCGGCATTGACCAGCACACTGATGTTTTCGTCCAGTTGCAGTACCGCTGAGCCGTCTGTCAGATTGATCCAATGCTGGGTATCGATCGATATCGCACTAACCATGAGAAAGTCACTGTCGATATCAGCATCAGCTTTGCTGCCAAAAATATTTTGGTGGAAGATCAGACCATCAGACTGACTGACCTCAAAAACTGAACCTGCGATATTTTCGTAAAAATAAGCATCGTTTTCAGGAACGGGGGTCTCATTGCTCCCGATGATATCAATCTCGACGTAAGCGACATCGCTCTCCGCAGTACCATTCGTCGCTGTATAAAAAAAAGATAACCCCAGCGATTCTCCAGCCTTAAGGCTTCTCAGCTCCGACTCATTCAGCAGAATATTTCCATGCTCATCCAGAGAAAAGTACTGATTTGGAATATCGTACGTCCAAGCAATCGTCAATCGGGAAGGATCGTAGTCAGTATCGTTCGCGAAAACATTTGGCGGCGGAGAGTTGATGTCCCAGTCGGCCAGATTGATGACGATCACATCATCGACTACGATAGGCTTGTCATTCGGACTCAGCACATAAATACTCAGAATTTTTTCAGCGGTAGCACCGTGAGTATCCGTGACGACATACGAAAAGATGTCAGTTCCACCAAAGCCATTGCCCGACCCCGATGAGGCGTCCGCAGAAAACGCATCGGCTTGATAGATATAGCTGCCGTTTTGATAAACCGTCAACGTACCGAAGCGCCCCTGGATAATTGCTGGCGCACCAGGACTCACCTCGTTAGCGTCAACATACCCTGAAATAAAAAGAACGCTGAGTTCATCGCCAAGATCGACGTCATAATCGTTGTCCAGCAAGCCCGCCCCATAATATGCGCTTGGCACGTATAGGGTCTGACCCATATAGACAAAGTTACTATCGTCTGTCGCAACAGGCGCATCATTTTCGCCGACTATAAGTATATCTACGAAAATATCTTTGTTGTAAATAATGTCAAAAGAATTCGATCCTTCCTGAAAACTTCTTCCGGGATCGCCCTGCACCCAAAAATCCAACCTGAGAATGTCACCCTGACTCAAGAAATTGAAATCGCTAAATAGAAAAGAATGATCCATCCTAAACCCAAGGTGGAAGCTTGAGCTCCACATTCCAGAATCTGGATCATATCCATATTTTACGGGACCGGAAATCTCTAGTGAGGTCTGCGCAATCGAAAGAGCAGCAGCAGTCGCAGTCGCATTACCAGCTGCTCGATCGTAGGAATCAAACGAAAAGCTCCACAGCCTGGCTGAAAGGCTTGGATCAAAATCTCTGGTGTAATACGCAAAGATCAGTCCAGCATAGGTAGTGGTCGAAAACTCGCCATACGTCACTGAGTTGTTGATACCACTCAATTGCAAATCCTCGTCAATCAAGAGAGTTTGATTGATAACTGAATCAGTGGTATCGAGCAGGACTAATCCCGGGTACGGCTTGACAAGAATATCAAGCCATGCGAAGGCTGTTTCGCCAGCGTCATTTTGAATTTGATAAATGAAACTATCAATAACATCAACCTCATAATGTCGACTGTACAAGTCATCATTTGGGATATATGAATAATACCCCTCCGGAGACATTACTATCGTGCCATAGTCACCTTCCAAATAAGCGCCTGCTTCTGCCTGACTACCATTACGGGAAAAAACGCTGATTACTCTGGCATCGAATGGCGCATCGAAATCACGATCATTCGCCAGAACACTGCCAGAGTTTGCAGGGGTAATCCATACACCTCTTGGGACTTCTGCTATATCTTCTACGGCAAGAAGCGGATGATCCACACCTTCGATCGTTATATCGGACGTGAAGGTCTGGGTCGTCCGACCGTCACCGACGGTAAAATTCATTTCGATAGTGATCTGGTCGCCGGGGCGCAGAAAATCCAGATCAGCCTTTGTGATCTCAAAGTCTGGAACGAAGTAAATGTTCAAACCATCAGACGTCTGACCAAAACTCGGCTTGATTTGTGCTGCTAAATTATTCATCTCGGCAGAGAAAAGATCCTGCATTTCCGGCCTGTTAACGTGGATCACAAAACCGACGGTGGCCTGAAGATCTGCAGCATTGTCCACATAGCCAACGTGCACGAGCTGATTGAAAAAATGCGTATTGCCTTGATCAATCCTGAATCTCCATTGATCTTCGCTAAAATAATAGTCGACAGTATCTCCATTACTGACCTCTAAGGGATCGTAGACTCCGAAGATGGTCATTGTTGCCTGACTAATTGCCGCAGTGGCCGTTGGGTCCGCTTGATTCACTACCCGGTAATACAACATATCGTTCGCGATATGGCGCTCGTCCGGCAGCGGACTCTCAAGCAACTGCTTGCTCGCGAGGCCATTGGCTGTGTAGGTAATCGCCCCGTTTGGCTGAACTGTCCACTGGCCGTAATCGGAGATCAGCGATAGGTTGCTCGAGATCGTATCCGGACTTGAACCTATGCCAGTCACTATCAGATTCGCCCCCCAGCCATCCCTCCTGCCATCTCCCGATCATTGCCCAGCAAGCCTAAATTATTCATGTCTCCTGCAGGGAAATCATTAATTTCACCAGCACTGACAAAGTAATAGTCAATCTGTGGTATCGGTGGTAACGCACCTACATTTGAGACTGGGCTACTCATAAATTGCACTCCTTGCTGTCATGAATGGAAGCTAGCGTAAGAGTGCTACTGCCCCTCACAAGAGGCAATAGTCCAAATGCACTACCGCATCAGGCGGGCTTTCAGACAGTTCTGTAGTAGCTGGCCAAGAATCCGCTACCATGGGCAGATGTTTGCGCCATTGAGCGCGTTGACTCAGGATGACTCTCTATGCCCGCCGAACTCTCGCTGATTGTTGCCACCGAACGCCATCTCGGTATTGGGGTGCGCAACACCCTGCCATGGCGCCTCCCTGAGGACCTGGCTTTCTTCAAGCGCACTACCAGTGGCCACGCGATCATCATGGGCCGCAAAACCTTCGATTCGATTGGCAGGCCCCTGCCCAACCGACGGAACATCGTGGTGACACGCAATCTGGCCTGGTCGCATCCCGGCGTCGAGTCTGCCCTGTCGCTGGCAGACGCCGTCAGGCTCGCGGGTGACGGCGAGACTTTTGTGATCGGCGGCTCGCAGATTTACGCCGAGGCGCTGCCGCTGGCCTCAAAGCTGGTGGTGACTGAAATCGACGCAGATTTCGAGTGTGATGCCTTCTTTCCAGCGATTGACCCGGCCATATGGTCTGAGGTGTCTCGCGAAGCTCAGCATTCGGGCAGCTCAGGATTGAGTTATGCTTTTGTCATTTATCAGCGTCGCTGACCTCCGCTTGCCCCTCTGGATCAGTGGGTCGCATCCACATCGGGACTGATCATCCCGTCATCGCAAATAGGGTCTGAGCTTCCCCCCAAGCGCCTCCTTATCTGCGACAATCCCGCTTTCGTTTTTTACGGCCACCGGCCAAGCCGGTGAGTCTGTGCTGGAGAACCCATGAAATTCCGCTTCCCCATCGTCATCATTGACGAAGACTTCCGCTCCGAGAACACCTCCGGTCTGGGGATTCGTGCGCTGGCGGATGCACTGGAAAAGGAAGGCATGGAAGTCCTGGGCGTGACCAGCTATGGCGACCTGTCACAGTTCGCGCAGCAGCAGTCGCGGGCGTCGGCTTTCATTCTGTCCATTGATGACGAGGAATTTGGCGGCGGTACCCCCGAGGAAACGGAAGAGGCGCTGAAATCGCTGCGGGCCTTTGTCGAAGAGATCCGTTACAAGAACGCCGAGATCCCGCTGTACCTGTATGGCGAGACACGGACCTCGCGCCACATACCTAACGATATCTTGCGCGAGCTGCATGGCTTCATCCACATGTTCGAGGACACACCGGAGTTCGTCGCTCGCCACATCATCCGTGAGGCACGCTCTTATCTGGACGGACTGGCGCCACCGTTCTTTCGGGCGATGGTGCATTACGCACAGGATGGCTCGTATTCATGGCACTGTCCCGGTCACTCCGGCGGCGTGGCGTTTCTCAAATCGCCGATCGGCCAGATGTTCCACCAATTCTTCGGTGAGAACATGCTGCGTGCCGACGTCTGCAATGCGGTTGAAGAGCTCGGTCAGTTGCTCGACCATACTGGGCCGGTAGCAGCTTCAGAGCGTAACGCGGCGCGTATCTTCAATGCCGATCACTGCTACTTCGTGACGAACGGCACCTCCACCTCCAACAAAATGGTCTGGCACTCGACAGTGGCACCTGGCGATATCGTGGTGGTCGATCGGAACTGCCACAAATCGGTGCTGCACTCGATCATCATGACGGGCGCGATTCCAGTATTCCTGATGCCGACCCGTAATCACCTGGGCATCATTGGCCCAATCCCGGTCGAGGAATTCAAGATGGAAAACATCATGAAGAAGATCGAGGCCAATCCCTTTGCCCGAGAAGCAAAAAACAAAAAGCCGCGCATTCTGACGATCACGCAATCCACCTATGACGGCGTGATCTACAACGTCGAGACCATCAAAGAAATGCTTGATGGCGAGATCGACACGCTGCATTTTGATGAAGCCTGGTTGCCGCATGCGAGTTTTCACGACTTCTACAAAGACATGCATGCGATCGGCAAGGACAGGCCACGCGCGCACCGATCACTGATTTTTTCCACCCAATCGACGCACAAGCTGCTGGCCGGGCTGTCACAAGCCTCGCAGATTCTGGTACAGGAATCCGAGACCGTGCAACTTGATCGCGACAGCTTCAACGAAGCTTATCTGATGCATATCTCCACCTCGCCGCAGTACGCGATCATCGCCTCGTGCGACATCGCCGCCGCGATGATGGAGCCACCCGGCGGCACGGCACTGGTCGAAGAAAGCATCATGGAGGCGCTGGACTTCCGCCGCGCAATGAAAAAGATCGACAAGGAATGGGGCCAGGACTGGTGGTTCCAGGTCTGGGGCCCGGAGGAATTCGCCGAGGAGGGCGTGGGTTCGCGCGATGACTGGATGATCAATGGCAAGGACCAGTGGCACGGTTTCGGCAAGATCGCCTCCGGTTTCAACATGCTCGACCCAATCAAGGCCACCATTGTGACGCCGGGCCTCGCGATGGACGGTCAGTTCGGGGAGACTGGTATTCCGGCATCCATCGTCACCAAGTACCTCGCCGAGCATGGCGTCATTGTCGAGAAGGCCGGTCTGTACTCTTTCTTCATCATGTTCACCATCGGCATCACCAAGGGCCGCTGGAACACGCTGCTGACTGCGCTGCAGCAGTTCAAAGACGATTACGACAAAAACCAGCCGATGTGGCGCATCCTGCCCGAGTTCACCGCTGCGAACCCGCGCTATGAGCGCATCGGCCTGCGCGACCTGTGCCAGCAGATTCACGACATGTACAAGTCGCACGATGTGGCGCGGCTGACCACCGAGATGTACCTGTCCGACATGCAGCCGGCCATGAAGCCCTCGGACGCTTTTGCCAAGATGGCGCATCGCGAGATAGAACGCGTCGCCATTGATCGCCTTGAAGGGCGCGTCACGGCAATCCTGCTGACACCCTACCCGCCGGGTATCCCGCTACTGATCCCGGGAGAACGCTTTAACAAGACCATCGTCGATTACCTGAAGTTCGCACGAGATTTCAACGAAAAATTCCCAGGTTTCGAGACTGATGTTCACGGTCTGGTGAAGATGGAGGTGGATGGCGTGCAAGGGTATTACGTCGATTGTGTGCTGCAGTGACGCACCTACTGCCGAAGTAAACACGGGGAGCGGATGCTCCCCGTTTTTTCATTCAAACTTCATGTTTCATATTTCATGTTTCATGTCTTGGGCAAGGTCACGCCACGCTGCCCCTGATACTTGCCGCCGCGGTCCTTGTACGAGGTCTCGCAGACCTCGTCGCTTTCAAAGAACAGTACCTGAGCGCAGCCCTCGCCTGCATAAATCTTCGCCGGCAGCGGCGTTGTGTTGGAAAATTCCAGCGTCACATAACCTTCCCATTCCGGCTCGAAAGGCGTGACATTCACGATGATGCCGCAGCGCGCATAGGTTGATTTGCCCAGACAGATGGTCAGCACATTGCGCGGAATGCGGAAATACTCAATCGTGCGTGCCAGTGCGAAGGAATTCGGCGGGATAATACAGACCTCGCTTTTCAGATCGACAAAGGAGTTTTCATCGAAATTCTTGGGATCGACGATGGTGCTATTGATATTCGTGAAGATCTTGAATTCATCCGCGCAACGGATATCGTAGCCGTAGGAGGAAGTGCCATAGGACACAATACGCTGGCCATTGGCCTGCCGCACCTGCCCCGCTTCGAAAGGCTCGATCATGCCGTGCTGCTCGGCCATGCGGCGTATCCATTTATCGGATTTTATGGTCATCTTGGCAAACTCGGTAGGTAAATACAGCCCGAATTTTACGCGAAGCCGCCCAGTAAAGTCGGATTGGCTGCCATTTTCCTCACCTGACGACCCAGTTCATTCTGCACTTGCTGGGAGAGATTTCGATTCAGATTATCCACCAACAATTTCCTGATCGACGTCTCCGCCGAATTAAATACCTGCGACAGCGCATTCATGTCTTGCGCATCGGCGTTCGAGCCCAACCGAGCGATGCACGTATCGACATCGCCCATCAGTTTTTTTCTGTGCTCACTGCTGGGCAGGTTGACAGTATTTTTTGACTTGTCCTCGACCGGCAAGCCAAAGTCATCGATCGGCGAGGGCTCGATGAATGTCTTCACGATCATCCTTGCACGCTCCGGTGTCGGATCGGCTTTGAAATCACTGACCGCTTCCAGGAAATCCAGATTCTCTCCCTCGCCGATCGCATGAGCAAATGAAGCGAGCAGCTGATAGTCCGCAGGTTGGTGCTGTCGCTCTGCAAGAAAACTCTCAGCACGCGGCATCTTCGTACCGAACCTGCCCATCAGGCGCTGGACCAGCCGACTGATATCGGCAAACTGCTTGTCAGGCTCGGGATCGCTTTTCGTCTGCCCAGCCCCACCAGTGCGGCTTGGCTGGGCCCTCTGCCAAGCCCGGCTCGCCGGCGATTTGACTGGCTGAGGAAGACATCCCATCGCTTGCCGGACCGGCTCTGATGCGCACTGCCGTTTCTGCGGAAGTGCGCCCGCCTCGGCAGCCAACGACTGAAGACGCTCCTCGCTGAGCCCAGGCTTTGCCGACAGTGCCCTGATGCCGGATTCCGCCAGCATCTTGCGAACCCTTTGTTGGAAATCCTGGGTACTGAATGCCACACGGCGGCCAGCGGAGGATGAAATGCTCATAGAGAATTTAACTCTGGCAGATGCTGAAAAAATTGACTTGGCACGTCCTTGCCAGTATAGCCACCTGCGTACTTTAGAAATTTCCTGAGCGTGACATAGTACGACGCTGATGCACTGGTACCCGCAGCGTTGACGCCACTGCTCTGTGCGACATGGCAAACAGCACGCAGTGCAGACGGTCAGTCAACCTTACTCTCATCTTTTTCGTCAGATCGGCAAACAGCGCCGGTCAACGCTGCATGCTTTCCCACACCTTGTGTAATCGCTTGGCGGACACCGGCATCGGCGTTCGTAATTCCTGTGCGAACAAGGACACCCGCAGCTCTTCGAGCAACCATCGGTATTCCTGCATCTTCGGGTTGCCGCGCGCCCCACCTTTCTGTGTCCGCTGCCACGGGGCGGCAGCCTGCTGCCATTCGGCCATCAGACGGACGTCACGCGCCGGATCAGTACGCAGCTTCTCAAGCCGCACTTGCACTGCTTTCAGATAACGGGGGAAATGCGCGAGCTGCGCATGTTCGGTGTCGGCCACGAAACGCTGATGTACCAGCGCCTGCAGTTGCGACTGCATGTCGGCCTGCGCCGCCGCATGCGCCTTGATCGCCTGCAGTTTTTTGGGTAGCGACTGATACTCGCCCAGTATCTGCCCCACCAGACGGGCAATCTCGTTGACCAGCAGATTGAGCCGGGCTTTGCCCTCGTCGCGCCGCGCGTTGAATTCAGCCGCATTCACCGGCAGCGGCGCTTGCAGACAGGCGCGGCTCAGCCCTGCCTGAATGATCTGGTCGCGTAACTCTTCCTGCGAGCCGAGCGTCATGAATTGCATACCCATCTGCTGCAGGCCGGGGACGTTCTTCTCCAAATACCTCAGCTGCTCCTTTAGTTGAATCGCAAACAGTCGTCGCAATCCGGACAGGTGCAGGCTGGCCGCTTCGTTCGGATCGTCAAAGACTTCCAGGTCGCAGTGCGTCCCCCGATCAATGAGTGCCGGGAAACCGATCATGGTCTGCTTGCCGCGCTGGATTTCAAGCAGTTCCGGCAACTCGCCAAACGACCATGTTGTCAGGTTTTGCTGCGCAGAGGGTATGCTCGTTGCCGACACAGCAGAGATCTTTGATGTTTTCTCTTCATCGACCACCGCTTCATCAGTCACCGGCACCGCTGCCTGCTCGGCGATCTTCTGGAATTGTTCTCTGGCCTGCGTACCCAACTCAGCCTGTAAAGCCGCCAGATTGCGACCCATGTCGAGCTGACGGCCATGCTCGTCGATTACCTTGAAGTTCATGAAGTGATGTGCGGGCAGGGTCTCAATCTTGAAATCAGCCATCTTGACCATGATGCTGGTTTGCGCACGGATATCTGCAATCAGCGCATCAATCAACGACCCCATGCCGAATTTTTTCGCCTCATGAATTCGATCACAAAACCCAGCTGCATAATCTGGCAGAGGCACACAATGCCTACGTAATTTTTGCGGTAAAGATTTCAGCAGCAGATGGATTTTTTCTTTCAGCATCCCCGGCACCAGCCACTCGCAACGGCCCGCTGATACTTGATTCAGCGCGTACAGAGGCACCGTCAGCGTCACGCCATCGCGTACTGCGCCAGGCTCGAAGTGGTAGCTGAGCAGCATCTCTACGCCGGCCTGTCGCATCTGCTTGGGGAACAACTCTGTCGTGATGCCTGCCGCCTCATGGCGCATCAAGTCGTCACGGCTCAGATACAGCAGCCGTGATGATTGCTTACTCGCTTGACGGTACCACGTCTCGAAATCGACCGCATTGCAAATACCTTCAGGAATCTCCTTGTCGTAGAACGCTGCGATCAGGTCCTCATCAACCAGCACATCCAGACGGCGTGATTTATGCTCCAGATTTTCAATCTCGCGGATCAGTTTCTGGTTGTGCGCGAAAAAAGGTGCGCGAGTCTCGAAATCGCCCTCGACCAGCGCACTGCGTATGAAAATCTCGCGCGCCTCATCGGCATTGATCTTGCCGTAGTCGATGCGCCGCTGGCTGTAGACCACGAGCCCGTACAGCGTCGCGCGTTCATACGCAGACACTTGCCCGCTTTTCTTTTCCCAGCGCGGATCTCCATAGGATTTTTTCAGGAGATGGCCGCCGACTTTTTCCAGCCAGTCGGGCTGAATATTGGCGATGGTGCGTGCAAACAGGCGCGAGGTATCGACCAGTTCGCCAGCCATCACCCAGCGTCCGGCCTTCTTTGACAGCGATGATCCCGGCCACAGATGGAAGCGAATACCTCGCGCACCAAGATAATGCGGCTCCTCGTCGCCTTTGTAACCGATATTCCCTAGCAAACCCGTCAGCAGCGCCAGATGCAGCTGCTCGTAAGTGGCCGCTGAGTCATTGACGCGCCAGCCCTGCTCGCGCACCAGCGTGTACAGCTGCGCATGTACATCTCGCCATTCGCGCAGCCGCAGCTGCGACAGGAATTGCTCGCGGCACTGTTCCTGCAATTGCCGATTCGATTTCTTGTGCTCAATCGCTTCTTCAAACCACTTCCAGATTTTCAGGTAGCTCTGGAATTCCGACTTCTCATCCACAAACTTCTTGTGCGCATTGTCAGCCGCACCCTGTGCATCGGCGGGACGGTCGCGCGGATCTTGCACGGACAGCGCGGAAGCAATGATCAGCATCTCCGACAGACACTGATGATCGCGACCGGCGAGGATCATGCGGCCAACGCGCGGATCGAGCGGGAGCTTCGCCAGCTGCCGCCCCAGAGCAGTCAGGTCGCGCGACTCGTCGACCGCTCCTAATTCATGCAGCAACTGATAGCCATCGGCAATCGCGCGGCCCAGCGGCGGCTCGATAAAAGGAAAATCCTCTACGTCGCCAAGCCGAAGCGCCTTCATCCGCAAAATGACAGCGGCGAGTGAAGAGCGCAGTATCTCGGGATCAGTAAATTTGGGCCGCTGCAAAAACTCCTGCTCATCGTAGAGTCGGATGCACACACCGGCAGCGACACGGCCGCAGCGCCCTGCACGCTGATTGGCCGCCGATTGCGCGACAGGCTCGATCTGCAACTGCTCGACTTTGTTGCGGTAACTGTAGCGCTTGACCCTTGCGGTACCCGCGTCAACCACGTAGCGTATACCGGGCACGGTGAGCGAGGTCTCGGCCACATTCGTCGCCAGCACGATGCGTCGCGCATTGGTGGGCTTGAAGATTTTTTCCTGCTCTTGCGCCGACAAGCGCGCGAACAGCGGGAGTATCTCGACATGCGGCGGATGATGTTTACGCAGCGCCTCAGCCGCCTCGCGTATCTCGCGCTCGCCGGGCAGGAAGATCAGGATGTCGCCCTGCCCGATCAGCGCAAGCTCATCGACGGCATCGACGATGGCATCCATCAGATCGCGCTGTTCTTTGTTGCGGGCCGCAGGTGTACCAGCGGTTGCTGACTTCGGTGCGATGTCGAGCACGGGCCGATAGCGCACCTCTACCGGGTACAGTCGTCCGGATACCTCAATCACGGGAGCCAGCTGCTCGCCCTGCGCGAAATGACGCGCAAAACGCTCGGCATCAATGGTGGCGGAAGTGATGATGACCTTCAGATCTGGACGTTTGGGCAGCAGCTGCTTCAGATAACCCAACAGGAAGTCGATGTTCAGGCTGCGCTCATGCGCCTCATCAATGATGAGGGTGTCGTATTGCTGGAGCAGCGGATCCCCCTGGGTCTCGGCGAGCAGGATGCCATCGGTCATCAGCTTGATCCATGCGCCTTCGGAGAGGGTGTCATTGAACCGAACCTTGTAACCGACATGCCTACCCAGCGGCGAACTCAGCTCCTGCGCGATGCGCTTCGCGGTGGATGATGCCGCGATGCGTCGCGGCTGGGTGTGACCGATCAGCGCCGCTTTGCCCCGCCCCAATGACAGGCAGATCTTGGGGAGCTGCGTGGTCTTGCCAGAACCTGTCTCACCGCTGACGATAATCACCTGATGCCGATCAAGGGCAGCCGCGATCTCCTCGCGCCGGCCCGAGACGGGCAGCTCTTCCGGAAAACTGACCTCGGGCAGCGGGTGGCGAGTCGGGGTCGAAGGCGTCTTCGCTGCGGCGGGAGCACGCCGCTGTTTTTTCGGGGGTTGGAGAGCGGACATGGCGGGCCGAATTATAATGCGAGGCATGGAGAACCTCACTCAGTTCGTCAGCTGGCTGCGCTCGGTCGCACCGTATATCCACGCGTTTCGCGGCAAGACCTTTGTCATCGCCTTCCCCGGGGAGCTGGTGCTGGCCGGCGCGCTGCCGGTGCTTGCGCACGATTTGTCGCTGCTGCATGCGCTGGGCATCAAGGTCGTACTGGTACATGGCTCGCGGCCGCAGGTGGAGGAACAGCTGGCCCTGCGCAAGGTAGAGTCTCGCTTTCATAACGGCTTGCGGATCACTGACGAAGTAGCGCTCGAATGCGCAAAAGAAGCTGCCGGTGAATTGCGCCTCGATATCGAGGCAGCCTTCAGCCAGGGCTTGCCCAACACGCCAATGGCGAATGCTGCGGTGCGCGTTATCTCCGGTAATTTCGTCGTTGCTCGCCCGGTCGGGATCATTGATGGCGTCGATCACGAGCGCACGGGCGTGGTCCGCAAGATCGCCTACGAGACCATCCATCCGATTCTCACCGCTGGCGGTCTGGTGCTGCTCTCGCCGCTGGGTTTCTCGCCCACTGGCGAGGTATTCAATCTGGCGATGGAAGACGTCGCCATCGCAGCGGCCACCGCACTACGCGCTGACAAACTGATCTTCATCACCGAGCTGCCCATGATTCATGACGCGTCCGGTGAGGAGATCCGCGAAGTCTCTGCGCATCAGGCCAGCGCCGTGCTGGATTCAGGCTGCCTCTCGGCCGACACCGCCTACTACTTTCGCGCTGCGACCGACGCTGCGATCTCGGGAGTGCCGCGCGCCCACATTATCCCGTTCGCCACCGATGGTTCCGTGCTGCTCGAGATCTTCACGCATGACGGCGTGGGCACCATGATCTCATCGGAAAATCTTGAAAGCCTGCGCGAAGCGACGATCGAAGACGTAGGCGGCATCCTGCGCCTGATCGAACCGCTGGAAGCCGACGGCACACTGGTCAAGCGAGGCCGTGAGCTGATAGAGAGAGAAGTCGATTATTTCTCGGTGATCGAGCATGATGGCGTGATCTTTGGCTGCGCCGCGCTGTACCCTTTCCCTGCGCAGAAAATGGCCGAGATGGCCTGTCTGACGGTGAGCCCGGATTCTCAGGGTCAAGGTGACGGCGAGCGATTGCTCAAGCATCTAGAGAATCGCGCCCGTATCGCCGGGTTCAGAAAATTATTCGTGTTGACGACACGTGCGGCTCACTGGTTCCTGAAGCGCGGCTTCGTGATGTCGAGCGTCGATGATCTGCCGAAAGACCGCCAGAATATGTACAACTGGCAGCGCAAGTCGCTGGTGCTGATGAAGAAGCTTTGATCACGCATCCGTGTGCCGCGGCGCTCCACCCTCTACCTTATTCATTTTTCCGGAGAACTGAATGACTCGCATGGTCCACTGCATCAAGCTGAACAAGGAAGCCGAAGGCCTTGATTTCCCGCCGTACCCGGGCGAACTCGGCAAAAAAATCTGGGAAACTGTCTCCAAGGAAGCCTGGGCAGCCTGGCTGAAACATCAGACCATGCTGGTAAACGAAAATCGCCTGAATCTGGCTGACGCGCGCGCGCGTAAATATCTGGCGACACAAATGGAGAAGCATTTCTTTGGCGAGGGCGCAGATCAGGCGCAGGGGTATGTGCCGCCGGCTGAGTGAGGATCAAAGCCCCCGTATGACAAGCCGCCTGAGGGCGGCTTTTTTTGAATCTCACAGTGACGAGGGCGAAATACAACGCCTTATAGTCGCTCTGTACTGCAATCGATTCGTAAAAAAAACATCCTTCGCCAAATCAGCAAACGATAATGTACAGATCAGTCGCGCTGGAGATCGACGATGCATCGCATCCCTACATCGAGCACCGCCTCCAACAGCTCCCACTTCCAGAGCATGGAAGATCGTTTTACGAAAGATGAAAGCATCGCGCTTGAGTTAGGCCAACATCCTGATCTGGTTGATTTTCTTCAGACGGTAACCGAGTATCTGGCAAACCACAGCACTGAAGCAATGCCAGTTGCTCATTTTTTGATGGGAAAGGCCGACCACTTGCCAGTCGGACTAAATCTCCCCAAAAACACTCTGACGCCGAGGCAAAAAGAAATTCTGTACGACGTACTAAGAACCAATCGGTACGGTAGCTGGGGCATCCGGGAGGCTGACCAAAAAACAATAGACAAGCTCACCCGACTGCATGAACTGCTCAAAGATAAAGCGACCGCCACCTCATCCGCCAGTATCGCACCGCACTCCAGTCCGACAAAGAGCACACTTACTGATCGGTTTTTACTGAGCCTCACGGAGACTCCGGTAACGACAGTTTTGTCAAACACGCAAGCACAACAAGCTGTTCAGCCGAATGCCCCGCAATCCCTGTCTACTGCTTCCACAACGCCAGCCGAACAATTAGCCACCCGGCAAAAAAAGGTCAAGGAGCTACTTTCAAGAGCGCCTTTGGCATTGACCAGCCATCCCCATTGGCAGACCGTCGAGCAGAACATGGAAAATTATTTGAAACTGAGCCATAAAATACAAGGGGCATCATTTGATCGACTTCTGGATGAATTCGGAAATCAAATCTTCGATTTGTTAAAAACTGCGAAAATTCAGTCGACATTAAGCGAGGAAAAAGCGCTGGCGATGGCTACGGTCCGCGACTTGATGAATATCAAAATGAGCTGTCCACCTGAAGTGAAAAACGAAGACTCCATTGGCTGCAAAAAAAGCCTGGCGAGAACGGGCGATACCGACGTTATCTCTCCTGGAAATCAACTCTCCTTATGCATCAAGACTCCGATCATTTGCGATGATGGTAACGCTCGGCAAGTGGATATTCTTTCCTGTATCGCTCCTGCGCTGGACACGCCTGAGCAACCTGAATTCAAGAATTTTGTTGATGGCAAAGAACAATCCGATTATCTGTTAAAAATCGACGCCTACAAGGAGTCACTCAACACAATCAAAGCGCAAATCATCGAGACGGCAATATCCAAAAAACCGCCAAGGGTAGTTCTTTCTGCAATTGGCACGAATGCTTTTCTTTCTGCTTTGCCGGATGATCAACGCGACATCGCGCTTGACATGATCTCGACAATGCTTGCCGAGGTCGCCAGAGAACTTCATGCGAAAAATATACCGGTTGCGTTCACTGCTCTTGACAACACATTTTGCGAGCAGATCAACCAAAAGAACCCAGATCAGCCAAAAATACATGTGGAAGGTGCTATTCCGGGAAACTGGATCAAAGATGGCGATCTGATACTGAATGCTTGGGATAGCCATTCTTTGCTAGGCAATGGCCTTGCAAAAGATAATTCAATTGATGGTTTTATAGGGCGATCGTCATTGATTCACTTCATGCACGCCTTGATGTGTTCGATGTTTAATGCCAAGGTCGTCGGTACCGATGGCAAACCGGCGAGTGCCCCGCAAACTAACGCCCCGCCAAGCTCCGCCATCACCGCCTGATTGAAGTTCAGACATTCAGAACATCAGGGTCTTCACACCCTCTGCTGTACCGAGCAGGCAAATATCCGCGCCCTTGCGCGCGAATAACCCGACGCTGACCACGCCAGGAATATCATTGATCTTCACTTCGAGCGTCACAGGATCAATGATCGCCAATCCGCTGGCATCGATAATGTGACAGCCATTGTCGGTGATGTAGGGTTTGCCATCTTTCATGCGCAGCGCTGGAGTGGCACCTAACGAAGTCAGGCGTCGACTGACCGCTGCGACAGCCATGGGTATCACCTCCACCGGCAGCGGAAATTTACCCAGTACCTCAACCAGCTTTGAGGCATCAGCGATGCAGATAAACCGGTCAGCTACCGAGGCGACGATTTTTTCGCGCGTGAGCGCACCGCCACCGCCCTTGATCATCGCGCCGCGATGATTGATTTCATCTGCGCCATCGATGTAGACCGACATGCGCTCGACCTGATTCAGATCAAAGACCCTGATGCCATGTGATGTCAGCCGGGCGGCGGTGGCCTCCGAGGAGGCTACCGCGCCCTGGATACGGTTGGGCACCTTGCCCAGCTCATCGATAAAAAAATTAGCGGTCGAACCCGTACCCACACCAATGATGTCGCCTTCGGCGACGTAGTCGAGCGCGGCGCGCGCCACGGCTTGTTTGAGCTCGTCTTGAGTCATGATTCCCGAGAGTGAACATGGCGCGAATGCGTACAGAGCACTGCGTCCAGGCTGCGATTGTAGCGGATGCGCCGCCGTTGCTCTGGAAAGATAGTGTGTACCTGTCCCTCAAGAGGGCAGGCCATTCGTCATCAGGTAATGCGCAAGTGAGGCCTTGTCGTGCAGATTGAGCTTGCGATACAGATGCGCGAGCTGGTTGCGTACTGTGTGATGCGAGACACCCAACTCACGGGCAATCTGCTTGTGGCTCATACCCGCCGCGAAGCGCCGCGCGACCACGAACTCGCGCGGTGTCAGAATCTCCATCACCCCCACCGGACGGACCCGGCAATGCAGACTGCCGTTCTGTCGGTGCAAGCTGATCTCGATTTGCGTACCCCGAAAGCTCTTACCGCTCAGCAGCGTTTCCATTACCTCCGGAGGAATGCTTTCCGTGGCTGAGTCAGGCCATTCGCGCTCCAGCAGGTCGAACAGCCGCTGGTCAGCGATCTCGATCAGACCACCGACACCCACGATGCCGGTGGCGAACGGCTGAGTCTTGTCCTCGCTCGCCTGCCGGTTCAGCGTGCGCGCGCGATTGATCGCCAGCGCGCGCGACAGATGTATCCACAAGCCGTGCAGGCAGGCCGCGTCGCTTTCGGCGAAACGCACATCATGACGGCGGTACAAGATGATCCAACGCGCTGGTCTGACACGCTTGGGATCATCACCATGAACCATCATGTGGCAAAGACCCAGTTCCTCTGAGAGGCTGCGCGGACCGGGCAGTGCGCGGGTGCGGCTCTTTTTGCCATCGCGCGAGCTGCGATAAATTTCCCTGACACCGCCGCGAGAAGGTGACAGCGGCGCTTCACGAAATCCGCGCGCAACCGGATCGTCCGCATTCCCTGAACCACTCCTGAGCGACTCAGGCACCGTCTGCGCCGTCGATGCGGCCGGATAGTCAAGAACGGCCACAGCCTGCTGCTGCGCCGCTTCTCCCGTGCCGAAAATGGCGCCGTCAAAGCGTATCCACATCTGCAGAAGGTTGATGGCCTGCGCCAGAAACTGGTCGGGCGCTGCGTACTCCGCCAGCGCATACATGTCGCGAACCGTGCTGGAAAATGCTTGCAAGATCTGCTCCTCCTCGCCTCAAATCAACGCATGACTAAGGTCAGTGTTGGTGTTTGTTTTTTGAAAACTTAACTGATTTTGTTAAATTTGTAACTAAAAAGCTGCATTCTTTCGAACAAAATGTTGTTAATCGAACAAACCGGTCAATGTGTTTCCCGCAGTAAATTTGGTCTGGGAGGCACCCACTTGTGAACACTCAACACCTGCACCCGTCCGATGGGTTCCAATCGGGTGCCCGCCTTCACCTTGAAAAGAAACTTCCCTACGCAAATTCCCGGTGATTTGAAGTTCCAACGGGTAACATCTCGGTTTGAGCCAACGTGCGACCCCTCCCCTTGACCATGACTGAACTACCCACACCACGCGCGCCCACAGAAACGCCTGAGTTTTCTGCGCTGGCGATGCATGCCCGTCAGGCGCAAACGTGGCGGCTCGAAGAGTTATTCAGTCATGATCCGCAGCGCTTTGAGCGCTTCACGGCCGAAGACGCGGGTCTGTTCCTCGATTACTCGAAAAATTTCATCGATGCCGGCACGATGGATAAGCTGTTCGCCTTCGCCAGGGCCTGCGGACTGGAGCAGCGACGCGATGCGATGTTCAGCGGCCAGCCTGTCAACACGACCGAGCACCGGCCCGCACTCCATACGCTGCTGCGAGCGCCGGCGGGACAGCGTTTCGAGCTCCATGGCGAGGTGCTCAGCGATGAGGTGCAGCGAGTGCTCCTGCAGATGGAGAGAGTCTCCGCACAAGTACGCAGCGGCGCATGGACGGGCTATACAGGCAAGCGCATCACCGATGTGGTGAACATTGGCATCGGCGGGTCTGATCTTGGTCCGGCGATGGCTTGTGCAGCACTGCGGCCTTTTGCCAGCCCGAACCTGCGCTCGCACTTCCTGTCCAATGTGGATGGTCATGCGATCGATGCCGTGCTCACCGGTCTGTCTCCAGAGACCACGCTGTTCATCGTCGCCTCGAAAAGCTTCACCACCCAGGAAACCCTGATCAATGCGCATGCAGCGCGTGAGTGGTTTCTCGGCAGTGGCAAGCCCGCTGATCTGTCAAAGCACTTTGTGGCGGTGTCGGTCAATGCGGAAGCGGTCAAAGCCTTTGGCATTGATCCGGAAAACATGCTGCCTTTCTGGGATTGGGTCGGTGGCCGCTACTCGGTCTGGTCGGCCATCGGATTGTCGGTCGCAGTGACGGTCGGCATGGACCATTTCCGCGCCTTTCTGGCGGGCGCCCATGCGATGGATGAACACTTCCGCCGCACGCCACTGGAGCGCAACCTGCCCGCTCTACTCGGGCTGATCGGCTGGTGGTATCGCGTCTTTTTCGGGAGTGGCTCACAACTGATCTCGCCCTACCATGAAGATCTGCGTCTTTTCCCTTCCCATCTGCAGCAACTGGAAATGGAAAGCAATGGCAAGTCCGTGGATC
>JACCDY010735548.1_pt1 | contig 33978 bp, 33 predicted proteins | sample 7446391 | NCBI WGS metagenome assembly JACCDY01 (sample SAMN15323451, study PRJNA562643) | freshwater metagenome | isolation source: river surface water | place: USA:Blue River Watershed | collected 2017-08-18 | reverse complement strand
TTAGACGCTCTTGTTCTTCCTTAGTGAGCACATTTCCTTTTACAGCTCTTGCGGCAAGCGCATTGTACTCTTTGGAAAACCGATTATAGGTAGCAGCATTACGCTCATTCTTTGTGGCGGGAGTTCCAGAAGCACCAGCGCCAAACCCATGACCACCAGGAGCTTGCATTTCCGCAAGAATACCCTGACGGTTGGATTGTGTCAATACACCTTTAATTTGTTTAGCCAACGCAGCATTATTTCGTACATGCGCCATAGTTGTGGGAGGGGCCTTGGTGTAGCTTAAATTTCCCAGCTTGAGCTGATTTCCACTCATTCTATTAATACCTTAGAAATCGTCTGGCATCTCCACGAGCCATGGGTAATAATGACGTACGCGAGGACTCACAATTGCAAACGCAGTCATTCCATATAATGCTCCAAGAGTCTTGTGCTCTTTGAGTTCAGCAGAAGACACAAAACGGTCCATGAGATCTAGCACGGTTCGCTGCCACCATACACGGTCGCTGCGATTTCTGATTTCCATAGGGGTCCATTTAAATAACAGACTATCAGCCTTATTCCAATTAGGAACGACTTGCTGCTTTATTTGATTACTGAGTTGTAGTCTATAAAACCAGAGTTCCCAGAGTTCTGTAAAATAGAGCCGTAGTTGTGCTGTATTCATCTCTTCAAACCATTTCAGCGACATGTGGTAGCCTAGCATATCGTATTTTAGCGTGGTATCTAGTACTTTTTGATGCCAGAGTTGTTCCGCTGACATTTCAGAGCTGTCATTTGTGTGAACAAGACAGTACTTGCGCTTTCTCAGCCAGGTACACCGCTCCTGAAATAATTTCAGCGCATAGTCAGGAATTTCTTCACGTGTATAAGGATTATGAAGTTGCTCATGCGCACGCATCATCCATATAGAACGTACATCAAAAATCCAGAAATGTCTTTTGCGATCTTTATAACTCCAGCGATACATGAGAGGAATGGTTGTCGTGGCCTCCATGGTACACACATCCTGCTGATTTTCAGCTGCTTCTGGGATATTTGTCACAGGTCCCTGACGACGAAACCGTAATAATCCTATGCGGCTACGCCACCATTGCTGAAGTCTCGGAATCACATCCTCCTGTTTTTTCGTCAAAGCTGTTCTAAGAGGAACTGTCTCTTGAAAGCGTGTTGGTTTCTTGGCATGTCGGGCGCAAAACTCACCCTGACTTGCAGCAAGAGGACATCTGGCATCAGGATGCTTCTTACTCCGTATATTGGCACACTGACGGACCGTCTCTTGAGGCTTCTTGGCCCCCTTTCGTGGCATGTCCTACCTAGGAAATAGAATTACGTGTCCTTTAGTCTGTTGTCGGCAGGAAAAAACGCACTTTCAATAAAAAAAGTTAATCTACCGACATGCTGGAAGAAATTGAGAGGCCTATCCATGGAAAAATTGATTCCATTTTCGCTGGTGGGAGAAGGCATAGAGAAGCGCGTATAATGTCTTCCACGAATACCTCCGTTCCTAGTACGACGATGAACGCCCCTGCCGCCAAGGTTGCCAAGAAGGCCGCTCCTAAGCCTGCCGCTGCAGCTCCTGCCCCTACTCCTGCTCCTGCCGCCCCTGCCCCTGTGGTAGAGGCGCCGAAGAAGGCGAAGAAGGCGGCTGCAAGTGCTTCGCCGAGCCCTGCGGCGAGCACGGCTCCTGCTCCTGTTGCACCCGTAGTGGCTGAGGCCGCGGCTGAGACTCCTGAAGTGACGTTTGAGGACGAGCTGAAGGCGGTCCAGGAGTCCCTGGAGACGATCCGCACGAGCGTGACGGCTGCACTGGCCGCTCTGAAGCGCGTGAGCAAGCGTCATGCACAGGATCTAAAGGAGGCTCGCAAGAACCGCCGCAAGGTACGCAAGGAGGCGGATGGCTCTGAGCCTCGCAAGCCCAACAACTTTGAGATCCCTGTGGCGGTGAGCGATGAGCTGTCTGCCTTCTTCGGCGGTGGCAAGAACGCGCAGATGAGCCGCTCTCAGGTAAACAAGGCTATGGGTGAGTACATCAAGAAGCACTCTCTGGGCCAGGGCCAGAAGATCAACCCTGACGCGGCGCTGAAGAAGCTGCTGGGTGTGACGGATGCGGAGAACGTCACGATCTTCAACATTCAGAAGTATCTGAAGCGTCACTATCCTCAGAGCGCGAAGGCCTGAGATGGTTGACACCCCCATTAATATGAAGGTATTGTTAGGCTCCTTTGAAGGTTACGCTTCATTGTGACCGCCATGGTTACTCCTAGGAACACAGTATGAGATAGAATAATAAGCCTCTCCCTTATCTTGCCATCACCAAGATAAACGGCAGAGTGAGAAGTGATATTATTATTTAGCCAGCAAGTATTGGGTATCTGTAGATTGGTATGGCATTCTATGGATATTCCGTTGGCTAGAGAATTATATTCCATGTCGTAACTGAATGGGATATAATTCTACCCTTATAGTAAGTTACCCGCTAGAAGCATTGATAGATGCTTCTAGCGAGGGTGTCCGAGTGGTTAAGGAGGGAGACTTAAGATCTCCTGGCGCAAGCCGCGTGGGTTCGATCCCCACCCCTCGCATTTTTAGCGTCTATTTTTACGTGAACGAGAGCGTCTAGTTTTTCTCCGTCTTCTACCAGCACCTGGTGCGTTGTAAATTCTAGATCCAATCTCGCGAAGAACCAAGTTCTTTTGTCTTTGTAATTGACGACGCTGTTGGTTGAGAGTTCCTCTACGAGCTGTCAACATAGATCCAATTACAGAACGAACATTGTTCATGCCTAAACCCTCCACTGTCGCCCTTGGTTGTCCTGCGTACCAATTCGCGGGTGTATTCGCGTTTCTAGGATACGTAGCAGCAAGTCTGGCTAAATTTCTCCCTTCAGCTCTCGGCTCAAGAGAATCATGCCATTCATTTACAAGACGAATAAATTCAGGTGTGGTAAGTTCTCGATTCCCTCTATAGGGCCAACCAGGTGGTGTGTGTCTTCTTGCCCATGTGCGCAAGGGTTCTTCAAGACGATCCATTTCGCCTACATCCAAATCTTTAAGTGCTTCTGGCAATCGTGGAAGATACCGTGTCCATGTCCTATGTAAGTTTAATATACGCAAAGAAGGTGGAAGTTCAGGTAAAACATGAAGAATGTTATTCGCACAACGTAATTCTTCTAATAAAGGGGGTAGCGGTGGTAGCATTTGAAGTTCACAATCGCTACAAATAAACTTTCTAAGTCTTGGAGGAAGCACAGGAAGCCCTCCATGCCATCCAAAAGGATTATTGTAACAATCTAACTCCTCCAACTCTACAGGAAGTTCAGGTAAATGATGTAATCCTATAGAAGCACACTTTAACTTTCTTAACGAAGTAGGTAACGGCGGAAGTTCAGCAAATCCAACAGGAACAGGTTCTTCAAAACTACCACGTTGTTGATAACTACAATCTAAATAGGTTAGACCATTAGGAAGTTCAGGTAGTCCTCTCAGTGAAGAATAGTTACAGTCTAAATGACGTAGTGTAGCAGGAAGAGGAGATAATTGTGTAAGTTTACGACTTTGACTTATAACAAGAACAAGTAAATTTTCAGGAAGTGGTGGCAATTCTCTGAGTTGACTATAACTACAATCAAAACGAAGCAATCCTGCTGGTAAGGTTGGAAGTACAGTAAAGCGATTAGATCCAAGATATAATTTTTGAACAGTATCGGGAATTGGAGGTGTTTCACCGTTCTGTAAATTTAACTGAGAAAGAATGAGTTGTTTTGTAGGATCTCCTGCCGCTATCCATGCGTCAATGCGACGCTGTGCTTCTGCTGGTCCCGTAGCACCTGGCATGAAGGCCTCTCTACTCTTAAAGACAAATTATCATATAGTTCAGATGCAGTCCAAACTTCCTGTGTACTTTTATTGGACACAAAACTATGCCATCTTTGCGAGTATTCTCAAACAGAGCCTCGCATTTTACCCAACCTTTTTTGAAGATAGATCCATCTTCATGGAACAATCTGAATTTAACAAACACATTTACAAAAAACCTGGTGAGGCATATTTTAACGGCTGCTGGATCAAGCTTCGCAAATGCTACGAACTGCTTCAAACCCTTCCTGAAAATTCCTATTTTTTGTTTAGTGATGCAGATGTGATTATGTTTCCAAATAAGCGCATTGAAGATCTCTTTCACCTCTATATGAATATTGGTGCCAATCTAGTCTTTATGCGTGATGCTCCCAAACTCAATGTCGCAAATTGTGGATTTATGCTCATCAAAGTCTGCCAAGAAAATCGTGATCTTTGGGGGAAGGTTTTGAATCTTGCTGAATCTGGACAAGCATCGTGTGAACAAGGCGCAATCAACGGTATGTTACGCACCTATCCAAAAACTGTCTTCTTCTTTCCCCATGAATTTGTCGCTACAACTTGTACTTTGCGTGAAGGTGAACTAGAACGCGAGTCCAACGTATTTCCCATGAGAAATGAAATGATGGTCTTCCAAGCCCTCGTGGATCCTACAAAAGACAAGAAGGATGTCATTCTTCAAAAAGTGGATCAATATCAAAAACTAGGAATCCCCATACACGTAAAATTTGAAGACAAATTGATCTAAACATTACCAGCATAGATCCTCAGAATAAACGACTACAAAGGTGTACTCTACAATCGCTGCTATGGCGGATTTGGATTTTCTGAGCAATTCATTACCGAATACAAAAAGCGTCTGGAAGCACGCGGACTACCTCCCCTTACAGGATACATCTGGTGTAAATCGCTTCGTATGGAGCCGCTCGCAATTGAACTCTTTCTAGAACATGGGTCTAAATGGTGTTCAGATGCAATGGCAGACCTGGAAATCAAATATGTTCATCCCCTCTTTGCGGATTCAGTACATGTCAAAGAATACGATGGAAATGAGACCGTTACTGTAGATAGCGCTGATGTCTATAGACACATCCTCAAGAAGTTTCTAGCAGACCATAAGGACAACTCTATCGCATTCATTACACAGCTGAAGCAACAAGTGGCGGAACTTGAAGCCGTGCCTTTGGACCAGAGGGTCGTTTCGCAGTCCAAACTCGCCAGCATGCAGTCACCGTGAGAAGACTCAAAACACCCAGAAAGTACAGCAGATACGGAGTAAATCCTGATGCGAATCCTAGGCTCGCAACGAGAAGTGTAATAAGCAGGAGTTCAAACGCATTCATAAGACTACGCATGCTTTTTTACCAAAAAAACAACCGTAGTTGGAGGGTCAATTTTTCCTACTTAGGTGTAGGGCATCGGCTCACAATTCAAGAACGCCTTGTAAATCGGCTCTTGATCTTCTCCTAGCCACGGCTCTACACGGTCAACGGACCGAAAGAAGATATGCGAATCCTCTGGCCAAACTTCTAGCCATTGAGGGTATTTATTGCGAATCACTGTTAGACTACGAAACACCTTCATAGACTGATATGCTCGCTGAATATCAATCGTATTCACCTTTTCACTCGCCTCGGTGAAACACATGGCGCACATGCTCCGAAACTGATAATCCGTGAGACCCAACTCTTCTAGAATATGTTCACGATTGTACTCGCGAAACTGATAGCCATCGCCTACAGGAGTCCACAGCACCTTGGCACCCATCGTCAAGAGATCCATGTCACCACTGATCACAATGTCCACATCATCACATGCTGACATTGCCGCCAGTAGACCATCTGCCTCCCCTTTCGCCTTTACCATCGGTACCTTGGCCTCATACAGTTTCTGTTTCATCATGTGACGCGTCTCGCGAGTTAGGCTCCATCCTTTTCGCTGATGTTCTTGAAGGGTTCGTTCTAATTGTTTTCGCTCTTCTTCGGTAAGAGTCTCTGGAGGATTGTCTAGAATGGCTTGGATCTCTTGCGCTGACTTGAGCTCCTCCTCACGAGCTGCACGACGTCGCTGTGCTTCCCACTGCTTTCCATCCTCTGCACGCCCATCAAATCCTAGAATGATGCGGTGTTTGTTGGACAGGAGTTGCTGAATCAGTACCAGAATCTTGTCAGGATTACCTTGCCACTTGTACACGTAATAGGATACGTCAATTCCAATCCGTAGCTTGGCATTCTGAGGAAGAAGCAGTTCCTCCATGGTTTTCGGCGTGCTGTAGCGCTGCTTCAGGAAACTCTGAAGACCACGTACCCCCATGTTTGTTTGTGCTTGAATATACTATTCCAATCACAATCAATTTTTAGACAGCCTATGTATTTTCCAATTCACCTTGCGTGAACCTCAAGGTCTTCAACCGCCTTGATTGAGATGCATCAGGAATATCCACTCCAAGACGTCTCCAAACGTCCAATCGCCCCGTCAAATACCTCCAAGCATAGTCTTCATGGTCTTCCACCTTGTGCTGCTCTTTGGCTGCATTGGCCTGTTGAACAGCATATCGGACCTGTTTGCCAAACTCTCTTTGCCATCCTTGGAGCGATCCCTTGGCCTTCATCGCACAAAGAACAAGTTCAGCCCATGCCTCTGTGTCTGCCTCAAGATGAGGCACATCTAAATCATACGGATCAGAACAACTCGCGTGAAAGAGTTCATGAATGAGAACACGAGTCGCCTCTTCTTTGCGATAAATCACAACTGTCTTTGCGTCACATCGCATCGTCATTCCTCCATTGACATGTGTTTGACTCAGCACTTTGCCATGCGCTGGAGGAAGGCGCTTTTGAGGATGTGCAAACACGACAATACGAACTGGCTTCGTTGGACTCAGTAACCGAACAATACGCCACCACGCATTCCAAGGAGGAGAATATGAATCTCCTGGAAGAGTCATCACAAGAAAGGAACCCATTGGACATGTCGCCTTTTGAATGGAACAGGTTCCAGCAGCTAAACAGTCAGCAAAATCCTGTTTGAGTCCAATTTTGTCAAAGGAATCTTTCTCGTTTGCCACAGATGTGATATATTGAATATCATCAGCACTGGGCTCTACCATGGAAAACTTTGGTGCTGTTTTTTTGTATTCAGCACGAACTGACTCTAAAAGGTACAAGACCCAGGGCAGCATTGCCTCCTATTAGGATGCAAGGGTTTCTGCCAATCCAATCCCTAAATGTTCCCACGCAATCGGAATGCGATACGAATTCAATGTCTGACCACCACCTGTGCTCGGCAAGGACGCTAAGAATTCAGTCGCCTTTTCCAGCTTTTTCTGAGAAATCTGAACTGAAACAAGAGAATCCAGAATATAGTGTACAACTTCTTGCCAACGAAGATTGCGCTGAAGACAAAAATAGACCCAATCACGAATTTCCTGAATACGATCTAATGTCATGGGCTTCTTGGACCAGTCCACAATCATACGGTCAAAATACGTACCCCAGTCTAAGCACTGTTGACCATATTCTTGACGAAGTTTGCTCAGCGCATAATCGCGGCCAGATACGGGAATCTCCACAAACCAGTCTACAAGTTCATAGGGCAAAGGCAACTCACTCGTACACCAAATCACAAGACTACCTTCATGCTGCTCCAATGCCATTTGAAGTTGTAAAACACTGTCATGACTGAGCAAATGCGCATGATAAAAGACCAGAATGCGCTTCACAGACTGCTTCTTCTTTCCTACAGCAACTTCTGTGCCATATCCAAGACGCTCCAATAGACTTTCAATATAGTTCTTATCCTGCATAGACATACGGGCAATGTCAAACCCTAGATGAACAAGACTCGTTTCATACGGAATGCCCTCGCCCTGTTGAGGAGTCTCTGTTTCATCTTGCTGAGCCTCGGTCTGCTGAGAATCTCGCTGCATTCGCTTATTGGTTTCCTTGGTCCAAATAGCTGTACGAATAGAAAAATGTACGCCTCTGCTTTGTGCCACATGCTGAAGTGCCTTGTGAAGCTGTGTCTGTTTTCCTACTCCGCGATTTCCCATCCAAATGAGATTTAACTCATCCATTCTGTCTTTGGATGGAACCTGCGTTTAGACCGAATCTTGCTTGATCTCAAAGTGAGGCCAATAGAAACGTTGTACAAACGTCTGGTGGTGGTACTTGGGAATGACACTGGGAACACGCACTTCATACTTGCGTCCATCCTCCTCTGGTGCACTGAACTGGCCCTCATGACACACTGTCTTGGCCGAGTCTGCTTGCTTTTCACAAATGTAGTAGGAAGACTTGGCCGACCATGCATCTTTCGTATCATGTGTCGGCACAAAGGGTCGGTGGAGAATCATCGGTTTCGGATCCAGAACAACCATAGTGTTGACCAGTGTATGATAGTTGATTCGGTCGGCGGTTTTTTCAGACGGTCCAGACTGCTTCACACATTCGTACTTGTCTGCCTTGGATGTAGACGGCTTACACTGATAATAGGTGGAGCTGAAGGGTGATCCTGTGAGAGTCACCATATCAGCTACAGCGTTAGATAGAGGTGCAGTGTAGTTTACGTTCATGGTTCTCCGCTTCTGGGATGCAATACAATTATATCAATTTTTTCCAGCCACTTGCGTGAAATGGCAGCCACCCAAAGAGCGGGTATGAAGTTAGATAGGAGCTGGATTATGCAACCTCCCCAGAGAGAACCTGGCTGGGCAGAAATCTTTGTGCCATTACATGCTATAGACCCTGAAGGCATTCAACTCGGAGAACCCAAAAAGAGTGTGGCGCCAGGTATACCTACCTATGCACAAGATAGACCTATTGCACACACATCTTATACGACTGACTTGTACAGTATGCCTATTCTAGGCATTTTAACACCTTTTCTTCGCGTCTACAATTGGGATTCTACTATTGGCCGTCTAGATCTAGAGTTGGATGCAACAGCGAAAAAAGAAGTCCAAACTATTCAAGAGACTCTCATCCGTAATTTACGATCACATCCGCAATGGCTTCGCTCTCAAGGAACCTCTGTAGATGAACTTACAACAGCATTTCAGCCCATGCTTAATGGATCCATTATGTCCTTGTATCTTCACGGGCCAAATCAAGACACGAAACCAGTTGGTCGTGTATGGATTTGGAATCAGGGATGGTTAAAAGGTGCTACTGCATCTAGTTTTCGGAAGGGACAGTCTCTTCGTGTTGCTCTGCGGATTCAGGGGCTGTGTTTTCTTCAGACTCCTGCTGGAAAGACTCGGTTTCGGGTTCAGCATCAGACGGTGGCGGTGTTCCAGACGGGGAAGCCGTAGAGGATTTGAAGACCACAAAGTACACAATAGCAGCGAGGGCGGTCAGTGCAAGACCGCCCGCAAGCACGTACATCCAATTTAGAGACGGAAGTTCCATATACTAGATTCCCAGAGAATCCCCCTTAGATGCTTACCGCACTGTGCACTGTTCTACCGCAGGCTTACGCATAAGCCAACTGTAGCGTTGCAGCACTTGTCGCAAACAAACTCAGGAACAAGTTCACAAAGCTAATAACGAGCAAGAAGGGAGTCAGGTAGTTTGTATTGGCAGCGAAATACATGTAGGCAGCACCAGCAAACACTCCAATAAGAACGGCTGTAACACCAGCAACAATTCCCAGATTCTTCTGGATTTCTCCAGCATTCTCACGATCCTTTGTCAGGAAGCCCATCCAAATGATGATGGCAACAATTCCAGCGAGAGCAGCAAATAACATCGCATAGACATAAATCATGGAGCCAAACTTCTATTTGGTTGGCCCAAATGAATTTGCCAATTTCCGTACCGTCATTAAATCAGGGGAACACGTCAGTGCCCAGTCTGGCATCGTATAAATCACAAACACGACAAACAGTAAAATCACAAATACAAGAGCGGGAAGAATCATGTGCCAGAAGATTGTATTGTTAACCTGACGAGTACGGGTGTCTTTTGCCACCATTCTAATTCCTCGCCGACTTTAAATCCAAGATTTTGTTAGGAGACCTTATGGTTAAAGGGACACGATCAAATCGGTCCATTGTACCGGGACCTCAGGATAAGTGCTCCCCTGTAGCAAAATCCCGACGAGCAAATGAAACATGTCTGCCAGATCCTGTGTTGCGGAAAATGTCTGCAACCACACGAAAGCGTGGTGGACGGCGAAATACTAGTGTCAAAAATACAAGAGCAAATGTGAATAGTCTTGCCAGAGAACTTGGCTGTAAGGAATCGGATGGTCGCTGTATGGTGGAAAATTCAGGACTGTCGCAACAAGAGAAAAAGAGAGCACTAGACACATATTTCCGTCCAAAGATGCCAGAAGCATGGAAGAAGGATCCTGATATGTGGTTAACAAGCGATGATATCGCTGCTGTAATGAAACAGTATGAACAAGCATTCCCTGAATTCCGCTTCTTGGGCGTAGTCCCCATTGATTTCAGTGCACCAGATCCCTATCTTCAGCAAAATACGGGTCAAAAACGCTGTATGAATACACAATTCTGCGAAGTAAATCTGGCAGAAGAAAAGCAAAATGGGCGGAAACTTCTCGGTTCTGTCTTCAACTTGGATCCACATTACAAGGGCGGAAGCCACTGGGTCGCTCTCGCCATTGATCTTATGCGCGATTGTGTATACTATTTTGACAGTTATGGGATGGCCCCGCCACCTCAAGTGGCGCGCTATATGAGATATTTAACAACACAGAACCCAAAACTTTCATTACAAAGCAATGGACGTCGGTTCCAATATAGTGATACTGAGTGTGGTGTCTATAGCATGTACTTTTTGATTCATATGATCGCAGGAGCCGAGTTCAAAAAGTTCTGTAAGAACCCAGTTTCGGATAAGCACATGTATGCCTTTCGCAAAATTCTCTATGATGCCACCGCGAAATAAACGTAAAGAAGAATCGTAAGACGTCCAAGTAGGAAGCGTTACGATGCAAAGAGGGGTTGCGCAACAACCCTCCATGGATGATCAGTTTTTTGACCGCAGCAACGAAGGTCAGCTCATTGCATCACTGGCGACTAATTTTCAACAAGGAGGACTCCGTATTACTCCTGAATATCAAACTCGTCTCTCCAAGACAGTTCGTCATTATATGCAAGAAGTCTGGGATGTGAATGGCCCCATGCCTATCAAGCAACTCAACCGTGAAGTGCTCAATGCAAGCGCAAAAGATTTTGAAGGGTATCTCCGACGGAGTGGTCTCGGTGGAGGCTCCGCAGAGGCCAGCCAACGGATCGTCTCTGATCCCGCGAATCAACCTCGCGCTGAAGGGGTACAACGCCGTGTCCAGTTCCAACAAGGTCTTCCTGTTCAGCCCCGTCCGACATTTGAGAATACTCTCATCATGGATACTGGTGCTCGCTTTGAACAAGTCCAGATGGAGCGCAATAGCGGTGGTGGTCCTTCCCGCCCTCCCGTACCCAAGTTTGACGATGCACTTCCCTCTAATGCCGATGAGCCAAGCGCTCTGGCTCTCTACGAGTCAGCAAAGAAGCAGCGTGAGGATGAGGCGGCTCGCATCAAACCAGTCGGTGGAGATGCTGAGGGGTATGGTGAGGCTAACCCACTTGTGCGCTTCATGAACCCCCCTTCTGTGATCAATGACGCTAATGCAAATCCTACCCTAGCACTCCCTGTGCTGACTCCCGCACCACGTGGCCCCCTACCACAAGACTTTCTCATCAAGCAAGATGATATTATCAATTATCGTGAAACCGAACACAATCTGGTCATTTACTCGGCAGATCGTGACTGGCTCAACAATACGAAGGAAAATCGCTATAATTTCAGTGTCGTGTTTGACCCCGCCAACAACAAGCAAGGATTCTATTTCAACGCTAGCTCCAACAAGAAATTCAAGAACATTGTGCGCATTGAGCTTGTCAAGGCTATCCTACCGACCGAGGGTCTGGATGTGCTAGTTCAGCGTGCTTCATCTGCATATGTCACAACATCTAAACTCAATGTACTCAATTATCCGTATCTTTTGGTAACGATTCCTGAACTAGATACCAATAACTTTGGAACAGATAATCACATTGACAATGCCTTTGCAGCAATCCAATATGATGCCAATTGGTACACTGACACAACAAATCTAACAGACGGTTTCTTGGGCATGATTCCCAAGTTTATGAAATGCCAAAAGGTATATCAACCAACACCTCTTGCGACATTGACCAAGTTGTCCATTCAGTTCCAGCTGCCCAGCGGTGATGTGCTGAGTGATGTTCCTGATACTCTGGCGATTCAGAATGTCTATATCAGCTCAACAGATGCTACAGTGCCACCTATTACGTCCGCTAATTATGGCGGTGTAGTGGATGCCAATGGAAATGGTGAGTATATGTTTATTCAAACAACAACATATTTCAGCCGCTGGCAATTTGCTGTAGGAAATCGTATTCAGCTTCAGGGCTTAGATGTCACACAAGTTCCAGGTGGTGCGACACAAGCAGCACGTGACATGGTGGCCTATCTCCAACAACAAACTGGCCTTCCAATTGTGGGTGTTGCGTATTACACCAGCGGCTCTGGTGCTGAAGGGTATAACAATGCTGGATATGCAAATATTCTAATTGTCCGAACCCCTCACGTAGACCCTACAACTGGTTCAGTTCTTGTTCAACCTTTTGGCGGCACTAGTGCTCTAATGGAAACATTTACTGATACTGTAAATGCAGTGGCTGTTACCGCAACAACCTACACAGGTGCCAAGTTGATCAACTTGTCACACCAAACAAATCTTGTTCTGCGTGTCATTACACGTGAGATGGATCCTGCAGCTCGTGTACGCCCGGATAATTTGTAAGCATCTTCTCTTCTCTCTTTCGAATTAGATGGAGGGACTTCTACCCCTAGCTGTACTTTTAGGAGCAAGTGGTAGCCTTTTGGCAGCAAAGCAATATACAAACACAAAGCGTCGTGCTCGTGAAGGATTTCAAAGTATTGTGGACCCTGCTGTCGCAAGGGCGATGCCTCCGCAGCATGTGAAATATGTGGAAACGGGTGCCATGAAGTACAACAAAACTCAAAACATTATGGATCCCCAAAATAATGTTCTTCTCCCACCTAATTTCACTACCAGTGACGTAAAGCGCCAAGAGAGTTCTCTGCGCAATGCCTTCCGTTCTGCGATCGCATCCCCACGTGAGCCTAGCTTCAACGTCCAAGCCGATAAAAAGCTAGACGTCTTGCTGAATGCAGGTGGAAAGGGCACTGCGATTGACTTTATGAAAAAGTGTGAGGCTGTAACCTCTATTGACTGTAACGCCTTCAATAACCCAGAGTTTGCTGCCAACTGTGGCGTCTGTTTTGAAGGTGGTGAAAACAGCAAGGCCCAACCGCATCTGGGTGGTCTCTTTGTTACAGAAGATGATAAAGCTGTTGCGGAGGCAATGGCAGCAAAGATGAATACTCGTAAAGTCAACTACTCCCCGAGCGTGGGCAAGTGTGCTCCCAATATGATGGTAACAAGCAAGGCCCAATGTGAACGCCTTAAGAATGAACTTGCATGTAAGACAAATCAGAGTTTTGATGGTAAAGGCTGCAATCAATGCTTCCAGGACAGCACATTCCGCTATGTGGCACCCGACATTGTCAAGGGAGAACCCATGTTGGTGCTAGCTGGTTCTGGTACACTGGCAGTGATCAAGGTAGGGTCCAATGAGATTGACGCAAAGCTCACACTCTCAGCAACACCTCAAACTGTTGAACTCCCTGGATTTAATGAGGGCGACTCTCTTCAACTTACACTCACTCCTGCTACAGCATCTCTTGCTGGATACTTGATCGGTGTAACACCCAGCGGCGATTTCCGTGTAGATATTGCGCGCCTCATCAATGTGGATATTCTGACAAATGCCCGTCCTCGTATGGCCGGTGCTATGCGTGTTGGCGAGGATAATTACACTGTACTCCGCCCTGGACGTGGCAAGGATACAGGAAGACTTGTACTCTTCAATCCATTTACCTTCTTGGAACCTTCTGAACAAGAGGCAATTGACTGCGGTACAACGCCATACATTGCCAATGAGAACAGCGCAACCTTCTTGGAAAGCAGCCCATGCTTCAAGAAGGGGCAGAAGCCAGGAGCATATTCTCTCACATGTCTCCAGCAAACATTCGTGGATGCTGGATGTACCGAACAGGGTGAGGCATATCCGTCTAATTCTACAAAGGCCAATGACCTGCTCTATAGCTCAAGTGGAAAGCCGCTGACTATTGGCGAAATCGCTGGAAAGATTTATGAGAAGAGTCTCACAGCATTTACAGGTCTCAAAGAAGACGGATCTAAGTTGGCAGTCAAGGACTGGGATGCTGTCAGTCGTTTCTGCACGGGCCGCAGCATCACCAGCCCTTGCGACTTTGACAATAAGGAGTCTGGTCCTCTGTCTCCTGAGTGCTTGTCCTACCTCTGGAAGAACACTGGTGCTGTGGAGAATGTCCCTGGAAATGTGGGCGCAACCTACTTGAATGGAACCAAGGTGGCCAGCTTGAACAATATGAATAATGATCGCTTCTGTACACCCAAGGGCTCACTGGCACCTATGGATGAGAATGGCAAGCCCAACAAGGCAGCGATTGATATCGCCAACCAATACCGTGGTGTCAATGCCGTCAAGGCGTTTTACAATCAGGTTCATGGTATGGCAAATGACAATACACGTTCTGACGAGGGACGCAAGTTGGCGATTGATCAGTGCTATGGTATTAGTTTGGAGGAAGTGTCCGTGGATAAGAAATCTCAAGAAGCGAGCAATATTGAGACTACATGCTCACCTACTACAATTATTGATACTGTCAGCAGTCCAAATGGAGAGAAAAACAATGTTGAGGCTGGCACGGTTACCCTCAAAGAAAACTGGGTTGTCTCCTTTACAATTAATCCCGCTGGTATCCAGCCCAAATGGACTGAACCAATCGCATTTACAGATGACCCCAACTACCAAAATAGTGAAGGCACAATTGGATCTCGTGCACCCCTTGTTAGTATTCTCCCTAATAGTTTACAGTTTGTTGTTACTGTATTTACTACAACAGGCCTTTGGTCAACACCCACACTTCCTGCACTCCCTGCAAATACAGATACAACTGTCACGATTACAAAGGCCAATGGTGCAATCAATGTACAACTCAGCGGTGGAACAAATAAGTTTATTTCTACACCTTTCAAGCAAAAAATGTTCAAGGGACCTGTAAAGGTTATTGTACATAAACTAATCAACCAGGGCCATGTAGGACCTTTCAAGGGAACCATAAAGAATGTGTCCTTCTGTACCTATGATGAGCGCTACCCAAGCGTCTTGGACTACAAGCCAGGTCGCACCAAGTCTTCCATGGAACAGTCCAATGAGTTAGATATCAACTATAGCGATCCTGAAGATTGGAGCAAGTATCAGTGCCCTGTTGCTGTGCTTGCTCCCTATGGATCTGCAGTCTGGGGCAGATGGTGGGCTCCTGGATTTCCCGATGATGGCACTGCCAAGTGGATCTGGAGCAAACCTGGTGCAGAGAGTCGTGATATGGATAATAATATGTATGATTTTTATAAGAAGTTCACTAATACAACTAAGAACATTATTCAATGCACCGTTACCATTGCAGCAGACAATATGGGCTGGTTTGGTGTCAACGATCAGACAGTTTCCAATGGATGGACTGGTATGGGTACATTTCAAATTCAATTACCTCCTGGTGAAAATGTTCTCCATGTTAAGGCAAATAATCAAGGTGGCCCTGCTGGCCTCTGTGCAATTGGTAAGGATAGTGCTGGAAAGACTGTATTTGTAACAGATGGATCTTGGGTCACCAATAGCTCTGTGTGTGGCAAGTAATCCATAGACTAGCAAGTATGTTTTTAGCAATGGGTTACACCCTTTGCTAAAAATCCTCACGGATGATTAGGATGTTTCGGTCTTTGGCTGGATTTCAAGATATGAATCATGGTTCCTTTCTGGAACTTCAGACGGACACATTTACTAAGCAACTTCCCAACATGACCCTCACTGGGTTGGATATTAAGAAGAAGACAGCGCCAAATACTGTTCTTGATAGTGCGCGCTTCGGTCTTACTTCATGGGATCCAAATACCCGACAAGGAAATCTCAACAATATTGATCTTTCCAAGTTTGCGACCTCTATTGAAATCAGTCAAGAACTGATTGATGCACAACAAAAGTGCCAAACAACTAAGTTGGATGACCTGATCAATACATACAACCCCGCTGATAAGATCCGTTGTGGTTGGATTTACGAGAAGGGCACTCCTGGAGATCAGCCCAAACTCAGCCAAGGCGCCCTCGGCAGTCGCAATGGTCCTGCTGGATTCTTCCAAAATCCTAAAGGAACATGGTTCTGGAATCTTGAAGATGCCAAGAAGCAAATTTTGGCTGATCGTTGCGCAGCTCTCACGGACTGCTCAAAAGTCGGCGCTGCCAACTACGCCAACTGTGCATTCTCAAAGACACGTGGCATGGGTATTCCTGTTGACAATAAGGGTCGTGTCATGTATCCTCGTGATGAGCGCTTGACAGCACCTCGCAGCAGTCTTGTCATGTCCCCTGATAAGTGTGCACCACCTCCCACACCAGGATCTCCTGCTGACCAGTACGCTCGTAGCCGTGACGTCTGTATTCCTCTGGAAGATGGAAAACTCAGCCGCGACTGTATGTTGCAGCAAATCACTGCTGCTGGATGTAAGATGGATGGCTCCTTGTACAATTCTCTCTTGACCCAAGCACAGCCAAATAACTATGCTGCTGGAATCATGCAAACAACCATGTATAAGCGCTACCAGCAATTGGCCAATACACCCCTTTTAGAGGGTGCCATCAAAGATGGCAGCACTACAAGTGAACTTGCTCTTGCCAACTTCAAGTCGCTGGCCCAAGAGGCGGCAAAGGTGGAGGAGCGCGTGGAAAACTATGCTGCGCGTGATATGTGCTTGAAGCAGGGTACCTTTGACAAGTTTGATTTCTGTACGGAACTCCAAGACTCATCTAGCCCGCCCTTTGCCCTGGAGTGTCTGCAAAAGGAATTCCGCAAGGCAGGTGGTCAACCTGCTGGAACTCTCTATCCCAGTGCTCAAAATCGTATCAAGGTGTGGGATCCTGTTGGCTCCTGGAGAAATGTCAAGGAGTTTATTCAAGATCTTGCGGTCAAGACTCGCTCCAAGGATGAAAAGGTTCAGCGTAAGGCACTCACAGAGTTCATGGGTATTCAGCGTGAGCAATATCCCTGGGGCCAGATTGAGGCAATCCCTGGATGTGAAGTGCTCTGGTTTAATCGTGGCACTGGAACCTTCTTGGGTCGTCGCATGGCCGCTGGAAATGGTGCATTCCCTGATATTAGTACAGGTGGTGCTGTGGAAGGTACAGGTCTCGGCGATTATGTACAGTTCTACACCGTCACCAATCTGCGTCCTCCTACCAAGGCAAATATCCGTCTGGAAATGGAGACGGACGATGGTATTGGCTATGTGCTCAATCAAATGATCCAGGGCGATACCAGCCGTGGAGAATACAGCGCAAACTCAGGAAGATTCGTGGCCAATTGGGATCAACCGCCCACAAAGCACACTACAAATACATGCTGGAATCTACGTGCCAAGGGACCAAACTATGTTATGGGATTTTGGCAAGAGACAGGTGGGTTTGCCCACCACAAGATTTTCTATTACAATTGCGATCAACCTGGCGAGCGTCAAATGATCCCATCCTCATGGTTTACATTGGTTCAGGAGCCAGATGCACCTATGCTCTCATACCAGGGTCTCAAGAACCGTGAAGGTCAACTTGGATTCAATGATCGCCGCTTCCCTAGTATTATTGGGATGAATTTCGGTGGCAAGGTAGATATTTCTGAAAACAGTGGGGGCATTCCCAACCTCCCCTGCGTAGTGAAACTCAAGTCTGGAAGTGGAAGTGGTGCTGGAGTTACTGGAAAGTCATTGGCCATAAATTCATGGCGTACAATTACATGCGCATTTACAGTGAATAGCAATTCCAAAGGTTGGCTGTTTTACATGGGCCCTCTCGGTGTTCAGGTTAACGGCAACCAATTGTTTTTCTACTGGGCTGGTTCAACACTCAATGTTCAAGAAAATCTTGGTGGCATTGTGGCAGATGGTACAACACCTCATCTACTCGTGATCAATATGCGTAGTGACTTTAATGGAAAGTACCCCAACCGCTTTACTGTTGGTGTCGCAACAATGGATGACTGGAAGAGTGGTCGTGTCAGTTTCTCCCCTGGACAAAGCCAAGTCAAGTCATACACAACCAACGGAAATCAGCCTCTATATGCACCTGGTGATGCATTTGCTCTCGCAGTGGGCAGCCCAAGCGGATCTGCCGACGTGGCAATTGGATGGATACGCTTCTTTGACTATGAATTAGATACAAGTGACATCATCCGTGACTGTAATAATGCATGGAAGATGATGTTCATGTCAGACTATGCTGGACTTGATATTGTTTCCAACCCTTGCACACTTGGACAAATTAACCCACAAAATAAGATGCGCTACTATTCTAGAGCAGAGTGCGATATCATCGGTGGAACTTGGCATGCAAATGGCGAATGTACCAAGCCTCAGGGTGGATCTTACACCTATGACTGCCGTTCCCCCTAAGTGCGACACTTGCACTGATCACAGCGACGATACGGCTCCCATACTGGAACTGTGTCAATACTGTAGACAATATTGGATGCTTGTAAACGATTCTTCTGTAGAGAACTTTTTAAGGTTTCTACAGAGCGTAGACTACAGAGTGTGGCAATAATCATGCTACGCCCTGAAGGAAGTTCCGTCTGAATCAATGTATAAAATCGTGTGAAACTGCTGGCTGCCTTGTTCATTCTAAAGGGGGTTGTTCGTTGGGATTTAGACCTCATGCTTTCGGTTTGATGTAACCAAGTTCTGTTCCCTTGACCTGAGCTTGCGCATCTTCCAACGTCCTATAGACATATTTTACTCTCACACCATCCTCCTCCTTTTCAGATATAAAATAATTCTTGCCATTTTTCTGAGTATATTGAACTTGTACTGTAGGAGCCGCTGCTTCTGCTACAGCTGCAGCTCCAGCTCCTCCAGGTGCTGTCACATTTTCATGTGCCTCGGCTGCTAAATCTTCCTTCAGTCGTGGGTCAAACAAAAAGTCAGAAATCGTACCTTCAATTCCATAACATGCTACACCTCCATTCTCAAAATAGTTCAACTGACAATCCACCGCACCTTGCTTCATCGCATCCAAAAAGTTGTCCGAAAGACGACCCTTCATTTCAGAGACACCATAGAGGTATTCGTCCGTGGTCGTTCCACCATCGCTAATCAAAAGTGTCTCGTCAATCGTGTGCCCTTTAATCGCCGCAGGATCAAAAACGCACAAATACGTGTACACTTCTACTGTACGATCATCCATGTCTGGAAAATCCTTGTGACTGCAAATACGTACCGCACGACCCTTGACCTGCTCTGTACGAACCCTGTTCCAATGTGGCTCCATAATGTGGACTTGGCGCACATTCTTCAACGATAGACCTTCAGCTCCAGCACCTGTAATCATAAACACGCGGCATAATCCACCATCCATATTATTGCGATAGGAGGATTCTTGAAGAACAGCCTTGATCTTCGGTGGTAACTTGTCCAAATTCATGTTGAAAATGTTTAGTAAAACGGAACGGGTTACAGCGTCAGAGTCACCCGTGTATAAAATATACCGATTCGTGTCATCCTTCATCAAACTCTCCTTTGTAGCCTCTGTGAAATCCATATCATTGAGTGTCCCTGTGACTTCAATTGGATCAAATCCATTGGCCTCTAAAGCGATAGCAAAGGTTCCGAGACCCTCAACTGTCTTGTAATTGCTGTATACAAGTGAACTTCCAGGTGCAGTGAGAATATTGATGAGCATTTGATTGTACTTGGGACTATAATAGTCCAGGTAATTTTCAGGACCACGTTCCATGTTACTGAAATTATTGTTATTGTTATTGTTATTGTTATTTTCATCTCCAACGTTCACCACAAACATTTCATATTTTCGTTCACGGAGAGCATTGAGAGCATCTCTAATTCGTTCAGGATAGGGCTTAATAACCTTCATCTTTTGAACACCAGCACCACCAGCACCACCAGCAGCCTCTTCCTCTTCAAATACCACATTGCTTCCAGCATTCTCATCCTCCTCATCTTCAAATCCTCCACTGTCAGCACCTCCTGCATCCTCTTCACCACCAGCGGCTTTGACTTCTGCCTCGGCCTCTTGAATCGCCTTGGCATTATTGGCTAAATCAGGGCCCTCGCCATATTCAATTTCCTTCACATCTACAGCTTGTGTAAGCTCCTTCTTATCACGAGGCAGAGGGCGCTTAATATCCTTGGGGAACACAAAATTACAAATACTGCGAGACAAGAAACGATACGACGCAGCCTCCTTGTCATTTTCAAATCCAGCGAGTTCACTAAATTTATTCCGCTGCTTGCGTAACCGTTCCTCCTCATCTAATTCCTTCTTACGTGCCTCTGAATAGGCTGGTAATTGTAAAGGACTCATATGCACTTTGACAATTTCATCCTTTGTTACCTTGGGCATAAGCTCCTCTTTGGAACCCTTATAGTAACTGACCAGTCCAGAAAATCGTTTCAAATACGTGAATTTATTTTTAATAGAAATCGTCGCCTTATCAATAAAATTTTCTTCAAATTCGTCCTTAACAGGTGGAAACAGTGGTAATGCTTCATACTGCACACCCTTTTCATCAATAGGGATATTCTGTTTCTTGAATTCCGCAACAACTTGTGCGAAAATATCTTGAATGCTCATGGACTCAACGTCCTCTTGGAGTAAACCCTGTAACTCGCCTCCTGCAAACACCTTTTCATACGACTCATCCAATACACTAAAAAAGAGTGTATAGGTACGATCCGTTAAACGAATATCATAAAATCCAATACGAGGGTGTGCATCCAACAGTTCACGTGCCTTTTGAATTAACGCACTTTGACTTGTGGCGATTGTTGTCGTAGCCGTGTGAAAATATCCATGGAGTATATTGCCTAAAATGCCCAATTCAGTGGGATTGTTCACCATGGGTGTACCACTCAGCGCAATAATCTTTGAATTCTTGGCTTGGCACAAAAGACGATACAGCAAATATGGCTTCTCATATTTGTAGGCCTTATCTGTGTATTTCGGAACCCATGGGTCAATCGTAACAGGTTCGTAGCCCTTGCGCTCTTTCGCTTTTCCTGTTTTGAGTGACACTTTTGGCTTCTGTAAATACTTGTCCAGACGCTTGTACATACCACGTGTGATATTGTGAACTTCGTCAATGATAATCACCGCATTATCAAAATGTGTCTTTTGTGCTACCCACTCTTTTAATGTCTTTGAAGTCACACCGTTATAGGAAATAAACTCAAAGGTATTTTGAATCACAGCGTTAATTTGCTCACGAATCGCAAGTTGTTCCCATGGCTCCAATTCATTATAATTAGACTCTTCTTTCGGCTTGGACAAGTCTGGCATCCAAAACACACGCTTTTCTTCTGGCCGACGGAGAATGGAATTGATCAACGTTGAGGGAATACCCACTTGGGTTCTAGCAAACGCTTGTGCACCTGGTGGCTTTAATTCAAAGGGCACCCAGTAATTTTGAATGCTGTGATGGCGAAAACCACAAAATCCAAGCTCATTCAAAAAATTCTGACGAAGCGATGCTGGAGTCATAATAATAATTTTCTTATGGCATCCTTCATCATCGCAACTCTGACTATAGATGGCCTCTGCGGCAGCAATAGATGTACAGGTCTTTCCTGAACCGAGACCGTGATAGACAAGAACACCGCGATAGGGGCTCGCATTTCGCATATACTCGCGAATGAAGGCTTGATATTTGTAGGTTTGCATGGTCATCATGTCACATGCTCTCGGATTCGGCCGCTTGTCAAAAATCTGGGGCAATTTGAATGCAGCAAATCGTGCTGTGATGTATTGCGTAAATCCACGGCGATTGTCAGGATAATAGGGCGTAACTTCTTCCTCAACATATGGGTTTGCAGCAAGTGACTCATCAATATATCCTTGAAGTTCTAGTCGGGGCAACAGGTCGTCATCATCTTCAACAACAAGAGGCTTGCGCGTCGGCTTTGATGGTGCCGCTGGTACCTCTGCTGCTTCTGCTTCTGCTACTTCTAATGGCTTGCGCGTTGGCTTCTTTGATGGTGCTGCTGGTGCTTCTAGCCCTCTCGGCAAAGGAGGAGGCCCCGCAACAAGATCATACAAATCTACTGCAGATTTGGGCGGAGGTCTGGATACTGGTGCTGCCGCTGGAGCACGAGGCTGAAATAGTTGTGGACCACGAGTTGGTGCTGCTTCACGAACGGGTGCTGCCGCCGTTAATTCCGTGGCCAGACGTGCTGGTGTCGGCTTGGCCTCCACTTTGACCAACTTGACACCCTTTAACAAAAATCCCTTCGGCTTCGGTTCCGACATCTACTATATCTATAGAAGTCCGTATTCATCATGGGCGCACTAGTCCACTTCCTGCTTTTCTAGAATCTCTAGAGCGAGTCGTGATGCCTCTTGCTCCGCTACCTTCTTGTTTCGTGCCGTATAGGTCGCCACAATGCCTCCCTGAACATCCAGAACACCCATCGTAAAGATCCGGTCATGTGGCGGACCAACCACCTCCACTTCCTTGTACTTGGGCGGCTGGTGCCAACGGCTTTGGTAGAAGCGTAGCAGCTGATCCTTGAAGTTATTGTCGTCTGTGATCAGTCCCGAGAAGTCAATGTACTTTTCCATGATCTTGATGAACCAGCGCTGACACGCCTCAAAGCCACGCCCCCCTTGACCTTCATGAAAGTATAGAGCACCCATCCATGCTTCTAGCATACTTCCTAGCATACGAAGGTTGTTCCGACCATTACACACTTCTTCTACATGCCGACTGATGATCATCCACGGTGCTAGACCCATCTTGCGCGCAAGCTCACCTAGAGTCTTGTTGTTGACAATTCGTGTCTTGAGTTTTGTCATAAAGCCCTCACCTTCTCCAGGATATCGCTCAAAGACGTAGAGTGCTACAATGTTGCCTAGAATGCTGTCACCAACAAACTCTAGTTCTTCATTATCGGCGGCCTTCAGATCCATACAGCCATCAGGCCTCGGCGCAATTTCCATGGGTTCATTCGTTGCTGCCGCTTGTTCTGCCCAAAGTTCTGGGCGACTAACGTAGGATTTGTGGACACAAGCTTGCTGGAAGATTACGGGGTTGTGCAACTTGCCACGCCAGCCATTTGCACGCAAGATACGTTCAGTCGTATCTTGTGTGATGTCCTTATTCGTCGTGTTCCAAGGATTGAAGATCTTGGATTCTTGAGTGGTCATAATCTCTGTGTATGTATAGTGGCCAGGATTTAGGTCAATTTTCTCATACGCTTTGCTCATACGCGTTGCGACCTCGTCCCGATTGAGGAAAATCCAAATAGAAGAGACAAATAGAGCGATGAGTAAAGTATCATTCGCAGGAAATGAGGCTGGAGCAAAGAAACCTGCTCCAACTGCTGTATATGGCCCTGATGAACCAGCAGCGGTTGAGGCACCAAAGGCACCAGCAGAAGGTGCAAAGAAACCCAGAACTCCTGCTCAAGCAGCAGCAAATGCAGCCGCATCTGCGGAAGCAGCTGCTACAGGTGCTAGACGAGCAGCGGCAGTCAAGGCTGCAAAAGAAGCGGCAGAGGCTGGAAAAGGTCTTGTCGCCGCCGCTGCTGCAATCCCTGAAGCACATCCCAAGAAGTCCAACGCGGGGGAAAAGGCCAAACGACTCGCGGAAGCATTAGCATCTTTAGAAGAGAATGCTGCGTCTGTAAGTTCAACAGATGCTAATATTGGACTTAACAAACCACATTTGCGTACCAAGAATTTTGAAGGATTTGATGACGAATCAGATAGCGGCCACTCCAATAGCGATTCTGTTTCTTCTGTTCCTGAAGCGGAACGGAATAATAATCGTAACCTCGCGGACTTTGAACCAAATGCCCCTGATGCTGGTGCTGGAGCAGCCCCACCAGATCCCATCACGCCCAAGGCTGACACTACCATGTTTCTCTTACTCCGTATCGGCATTGACACTGCTTCTGAGTATATTGAACTCCGTAAACAACCCATCGCAAGCATGGGTGCATTCAACACACACACACTTGGAAGTGTGAAGGAATTTGAGTCACTTTATGGCGTGCAGACTCCTGAAGAATACAAGGCCATGCAGCGTGTTTTTGGGGTTCCTTCCTATGGCCGTCTTCCTACCTTTGCACATTACATGGAGCGAAAGTGTAAATTTCTAGGCTTTGATCTCGTCAAGCAAGCACTTCAACGACGTATTTCTACCTTGAATGAGTCCATCACCATTGCAAACAACAGTATGAATAAGAATCGCAACAAGCACTTTTTGGAGTACCTGCGAAAGGTCGTCGCCGATATGGGGACATTTACCCGTGAGTGTGGCCCAGAGGATGAACCTCAGGGTCCTAAACCTAAATCATCTGGACCGTCATTCCTCAATCGGTTCAAAGGACAAGGTTGTCCATGCTTGGAAGAACTCAGCCTCTTGCGCGATTTAGTGTATATTGTCGTCACAATTGAAGGAACCGCGCGTCCTGAAGTAAAGACAGCACTGGAAAAAATTCCTCTTGATAAATTGCTGAACAAGGCAGCAAAAGTGGATGATATCAAACCTATTATCCAACAAATTATTGATGCTCTAAAAACAATCGGTACCGTTACAACGTCAGCAGATGCTGGAACAGGAACAGAAATCTCTGATTCTGACATTCAGCCAGTGCTGAAGGAAATTTGGCTTGTGTTGACAAAGACAGCTGCCACAAAAGAGTTGACAAAACAGGATATCATTGAGGAAATTCAAAAATTGTTGGCAAAGGTCAAGGAATGCGATGCGGCTGGTGCAAATGTGGCTCGCCTTCAAGCTGAATTAGATGACGTCACAAAGCGCTACATGGCCCTTCAAGAAGTGCTTGGCAAAGTGGACCGTGAGACAAACGCTGGTGCTATACATCCTGAAGAGTACAAGAAGCTTGAAGCACGTGTTGCTGATCTTGATGGACAATTAAAAGCAAAAACAGCAGAAGTAGATGCCCTCAAAGCATCCTCTGGATCAGCGGCATCAGAGAAGGCAGCCCAAGATGCATATATCGCTCAGCTCAGACGTGAGATTACTGCACTTACTGCTGATCGCAATACAGCACAAGCTGAGTTGGCAGCAGCACAAAATGAGTTAGGGCCTTTACGTGGGAGAATAGCCGAACTAGAAGCTGATTTGGCGGCAGCAAGAGCAGCGGCTCAAGCTGCTGAGGGTGAAAAGACGGCAAAAGAGGCTGAACGGGCTGGTCTACAAGCTCGTATTGAGGAACTTGAAGCCGAAGCAGCAAAAGGTGTAACAGGTGGTAAAGCATTGACTGATGAATTGGCACAAGTACGGAAAGATCTCGCAGCATGCCGTGAACAATTGGCAGCACATGAAGAGGCTTCTCGTACTGCTGAAGCCGCAGCAACTGCCGCAGCGGCGGCATTGGCTGATGCACAAGCAGAAATCGGCCGTCTCGGTGGAGCCGAAGCGGCAGCAGCCGGATCCCAAGTGGAACTTGGACGGTTACAAGCAGAAAAGGCTGAACTAGAAGCTACACTAGCTGCAGCTCAAGCAGACTATGCTAGACAGCTGGGTGAAATCCAACAAGCGCTTACTGGATCAGAAGGAGAAGCTGCTGGACTCAAAGCCCAATTGGCTGCGCTACAAGAGGAACTTCCTGAACTTCGCGAAAAGGCTGCGCGCACCAATAGAGCCGAGGCTACTGCTCGTGATTTAGAGGCACGTATTGCGGAACTCACGAGACAAATTGAGGGTCTCCAAGCAGGACAAACAACTTCTGCAGAAGAACATACTGCAGCCATGGCCGATCTCAATGCCCAACTCGCAGCAGCAAGAGCTGCATTGGCTGAAAAGGAGGGTGTAGAAGGGCAGCGAAATACTGCTACTCGTGATTTACAAGGTGCTAGAGCACGTATTACTGCGCTGGAAGCTGAATTGGCTGCGAAATCGGCAGCTGGAACAAATGCGACTGCTGCATTTGACCGAGCCAAAGGTGCTCTTGAAGCCGAGTTGGTTGGTCTTCGTGAACAGTTGGCAGCAGCACAAGCAGCTACTGGTACAGCACAACAAGAAAAGGAGGCAGTAGCAACTGCTGCGAAACAAGCAGCAGAAACACTCAAAGCACAGACAGAACAGGAGTTAACAAGACTTCGTGGTGAATTGGCAGCGGCACAAGCCAATTCTCGGCAAAAGAATTCAAATCGTGCCGCAAATAAAGCCGAATGGGATAAACAAATTGCTGAACTACAAGCAAAGGTCGCAGCAGCTGAAGATGCTAAAGTAAAGGCTGAAGCGGCTTCAACTGCCGCCACTGCCGCCGCTGCGGCTGAAACTCAAGGTCTCAAAGCTCAGTTGGCAACAAGTAAGAAAACTGCTGAAAATGCTGCTGCAAATGCTTCTAGAAAGGCGGCTAGAATTGCTGAACTGGAACGTCAAGTCGCTGAAGTTTCGGCAGCATCAGCGGCGAAGAATGCCAACATTGCAGGACTCCGTGGTCAATTGGATGAAGCCCAACGATCCAGCGCAGAGGCCTTGGGTGGAAAAGAAGCGGAATTGGGTGCCGCAAGAACAGCTCTCAGCGCAGCAGATGAAGCACTAGGTGCAGCTAGAAATGAGATTGGCCGTCTTGGTGAAAGAGTTGGTCTACTCTCAGCCGAAAAAGAGATTGCATTAGGGGCAGGTCGTAAAGCAGTTGAAAATCTGGCTGAAGAAAAGAATCAAGAAATTGCAGCGCTCCAAGCTGAAGTAGATAAACTTGGACCCATGATTGAAGAAGCCGTCAAAACAGATCGTGCACAAACAAAGGAACGCCTCAATACACTCTTGGCAATGATTGCGATCAATGATGAAATTAAGGATAAGGCGATGGAATGGTGGGAAGGTGAAGGGAATGAAGAAGAACTGGAACGTCTTAAAGGGTCCTTAGATGGAGAAATCTGCGCCTTTTTCATGTACCTCGCTGGACTCGTAAATCTTCAAACACGAAAGATTGCATCTACTGCACTAAGTGCTGAATCAAAAGATAATATTTTTACGATTTTCCGTGGACCTATCGTGGAACATGACGAAGTGGCCCTTCGCAAAGAACTTGGAGCACTCTTCCAAGAATTATTTGTACAAATTGGAAAGACATCCGAAATTCCCAAGGAAACACCTATTGGAAAATATCATGAATTATTTAAGATTCTCAGTGGATTTGATATTAGTGCTGGAAAACCACTCAAACCAGCGGGTGTAGAAGCACTCAAACGTGAATTGGGAACATTTGGGTACTTGTCTACAACAGGTGCTATCCCTAAAGAGGGGGATGCTATCAGTGTGCGACATGAAAAGAATCCTACAGAGTTTGATTCTAACAATACAGAAAATTATGTACCACTTGTTGTACTAGGTATCAAATTCATCCAGTTACTCGCAAAATCTCTCAATGAAAAATACAAGGTCATGCGTGAACGCTGTAAGGGCAAAATTACAATCTAAGAGCAAAGGTAGATGGGTCCCACAGAACTTGATTTTTGGAGAAAAGTCAAGTACAGTGTTTATGGAACACTCGTATTCATTCTAATTACGAGCCCTCTTACCTACCAATTCACAAACCGTATGTTTCAAGGGTTCATTACAATCCTGGATCACGGTCAACCAACCCCTCTAGGGTTCCTGGTTCATACCATCCTCTTCTTTTTTACGACACTCGCGGTGATGATGTTCCCACGAACCTAGTACTTAATCTGATAGGTCATGCGATACATGACCCGTTCAGCCTCTTGCTGCGCCACCTCTTCCGGCTTTCCTAGATGTTTCGCACGACCATATGCCATCGCACCAAGTTGAAGAACTCGCTCTCCCAAGGTTGGATCAAGCCCAGGAAGAGGGGTCCACGATACAATGCGACCCTCCACAAACGCTAGAATATGCATATCTACTATTCTTAACGTCTAGTCTCTAGGTTCAATTTTTGAACAATTCAACAGAGACATGAAACCTATGCTGCTTGGCCTAATCGGCGTTGTTGTCGCGATCTTACTCATGCTGCGCGTCGGCAACTGGGGCACTGTATCTGGATTCCAGGATGTCGGCAAGACAAATGAGCGTGGTACCTTTACCATGTACTATGCGGACTGGTGCCCTCACTGCCAAACTGCCAAGCCGCTCTTCAAATCCTTTATGGAATCTGGTGAGAAGAATATTAAGGGACATTTGATTAAACTAGATATGATTGAAGAGAAGCAAATTAAATCCATGCCAAACCCTCCCCCTGTAAAGGGGTACCCGACATTTTTGTACTCTGATGCAGCGGGTAAGATTGTAGAGTTTAATGGGCCTCGTACAGCGGATGGCTTCATGAACTTCTTGGAGAATGTAGTCTTGGCCAAGTAAAACTTTCTGCGTTCTAAATAGAAAATGGCTGACGGTGGTGGCGATAAGAAATGGGCAAATTTTGTTGCTCAAGCAAGCGCAATGCTAAAAGGAAAAAAGAATGCTGGTGGAAAGGGTTCTACTGCGGGAAATCGGTCTGCTCTCGCTTCAGCGATCATGAAAGCAAATGCTCCCAAGCGTAATGCTCTTTTAGCCAAGTTCGGTCTTGCATATGGTGCTCCTGCAGCGGCGGGTGCTGCGGCTGGTGTCGCTGTAGCTAACGCTGTCGCGGGTGGTGCGGGTGGTGCGGGTGGTGCTGGTGCTCTTAATTCAGCAAATAAGAAGGCAGCACAAGATGCTATAAAGGCTGCTCTTGAAGCTGCTGGATCAGCACGCAAACCTGGTGCCCCTCAAATTACTCATTACGCACGACTCATGAAGAATGGTAAGGAAGCAAATGCGAAAGAGTATCTTGCCAAAGTTCTCGCAAAGGCTGCTGAGATGAACGTTGCAAAGACAGCAAAGGCTGCGGCTGGTGCTGCGGCAAAGACCGCTAGAGCAAATGCAACACCGTCTTCTAATGAGAATATTAAGGCAAGAATCATGGCTGCTGGTGCTGCAGCTGCTGGTCCTGTAAATGTGGCATATTACCGTCAAGCTCGTATGGCTGGAAAAAACGTTGAAAATGCGGTCAAGAATGTCTTTACTCGCAGAGCGAATGCTCACAAGAAGGCTGGTGCAGCACGTACAGCCAAGGCCCTCGCCAAGAAGGCTGCAGCGGCTGGTGGTGTGGCTGGTGCTGGAATTGCCGCGGCGGCTGCAAAAGCAGTCGGCGAGACACTCTCTGCAAAGGGAAATAAGAAGAAGAACATGGCCACAAATACAAATAACCTAGCAGCATTCTTGCGCAATAGAACTGGAAAGGCACCTCGCCCTGGAAGTGTTGCTGCTGGAAAAGGCCGCAAGACGCGCCGCAGACGCAACTAGGCAATAGAATGACGGCGACCTGAATAGGTCTGCTTCCCGAAAAACTCTACCGCTGCTTGACGGCCCGTGGCAATCAAACTGCGTTTCTCTTCTACAGTTGCTTCTAAGTGTAAACTCGGAAATTCATAACAGGGGATTTCTATCGTGCGCTCTTTATGACACTCTACAAGATTTTGATAGGATGGCATGTAATACCCCGTTGTAATAAGACCAAGAAATTCTACAAACGTCTCACATGGTCGTGGAAGCGTCTTGAACTGAAAGGTGACACCAAGACTTTCGGTTGCTTCAGAATCTTTCAGAAAGGAAATTGGATAATTGTCATACACACCCCCGTCTACAAGAACATGCCCTGTCTCTGGATGTTTTACAGGAGTAAAATACACAGGAACAGCAATTGTTGCTCGTAAAGCAGTAACAACAGAAAAGTCAGGAGTTTTTTCAGCGCTGAATTCCAGCGGTTTTGCCAGCTGCAAATCAGCGGCCCAGAATCTCAGCGATTTGCAGCGACCTGAATCCTTGAGTTGTTGGAAGGTTACATCGGATCCAAATCCCTTGTGCCGAAACACTTTTTGAATCAGCGCAACTAGATTTTCTCCAGTGTCTATCCCAAACTCGTCCAAAAATCCAAAAACATGCTCTGGATCTAGCGTTCGGACCTGGCCAAAATCCACCTCTAGGAAAAATCGCTCAATCGTGTGTAAATTGTAACCAAGCGCAAGCATCGTCCCCACCAACGCTCCCGCGCTCACTCCACAGAATTCCCGAATCTTTCCCAAGAATTCACGTTCTTCTAAGACCTGTAGTACACCTATATAACTAATCACACGTAATCCTCCGCCACTCAGCACTAACCGTTTCGGTGGAATGTATGGGATCATCTACCTGGTGTAGATTCAGGTCTTTGAACCAGGGCGTCAAGAGGTCGGCTCAAATGTTCGCAGATACAGTAAGAAGACCAATGAATGGTCCGAGGCCAGATGTTCCTACTCTGAAACCTGGTGAACTGTTTGATAAACGGAAACAGCGTGATAGCGCCATGTTGAAATCATACAATAAAATCTTAGAACAAATTTATGGGCGAATCAAATCCAACAGCCGTATGGGAGGCGATCCGTGGATCGTCTATACCGTTCCACCATTTATCCTTGGACTTCCTAAACTAAATTTGGAGGATTGTATTGTCTATTTGGTCTATGTACTCAGACAACAGGGATATGAAGTTCGCTACACGTATCCCAACCTTCTGTATATCAGTTGGAAACATCATGAGCGTGATTATATTCTCAAAGGGTCGCCGATCATGCAAGCCATGTCTGCAACAACTGTGTCGTCCAAACCGAAAAACGAGTTGCGCGGACAAAGTGGAACTCGTGTGCGATTTGCCGAGTCAATTACAAGTCAGCCCGCGGCATTTGGAGGAAGACCTGCTGGCCGTGCTCCTCCACGGAATACGTCTGACTATGTCCCGCCGTCTAGCTTTTTGGATGCTATTGAACAACCGGTCGCGCAACCTCGCAGTGACGTTCTGAAGGATTTCTTGAGTTTCTAATAGGATGGATCCTGGAGGTGGTGCTGGTGCTGCTGCAAAAGCAGTTCAAGCAAGCGCAGGGTCAAAACGGAAGCGAAACAACTTGCCTAGCATGCCCGTAATAGCACCGACTATTGTCCCCCCGAGAAAAATCGCAGCACCTGCTGGGTCTGGTCGTGGAGTTGTTGCCATAGGCCCTGAAAATGTTATGGAACCAGCTGGATGGGTCCCCGCAGGCCCACTTAACCCTGAAAATGAACGGCTGCGGTTTTCTGCTGAACGTCGTACAACACGAATTGATCCAGAAGGCCGTGGTATTTCTCTTCGCCACCCTGTTACGGGTGAAAAATTTCATCATGTCACACGGACACGGCGCCCCGCAAATGTGTCTACCATAAATATTCTTTCCCGCATTGGCCCTCGTCGTAAAAATGCTATTGTATCTGCGATTGTCGCTGATGCAGCACAGAAGGGAAATACAATTGTTGAAATGGCAGAAGGAATTGATCTCAGCCTTCTTGACCCCATTTTTGCTGAACCTGAAATGGTAGCTTTAACGGAGGCACAAAAAGAATTTGCTCGCGAACAAATTTTACAACAAGTAATTAATAAACTCATTCAGCACTATAAGAATCTCAATGCCAACAATGCTCCACTTGGTGGTGCTGGAGCCGCTGGTGGTGCTGGATCTAATAGACGGCGTCGCAGACGCAATAGACGGACAAGACGGAAAAATTGACCATGAGTATGGAATTTTATGAAAAGCATAAATGTCTGTACCACTCCATGTGTACAATGACGGTTCCAAACTCGTAAAACTGTCTGCCAAGATATTGATTACGATTCCCATTTGGAAGGGGAATCGTATTCTAGATAAGAATCACTTGGAAACACTCAAGAAATCCATCGGAGCCAAATACCGCATGCTGGATTCTGGCTACAAGATCGTGAAATACTTTGAACTGTGTTCCAATGGCCAATACGAGGAGCAATCCTATTTAATTGACGGCCAACACCGTGTATCACTCCTTCGTGAATTCTTCGCCAATGCACTCTGTGAACCTGACTTTGATGTCACTGTCACAGAAAAACGTGTGTCCTCTGAACTGGAAGCGATCCAGTATTTCAATGAAGTGAATACGGTCAAGGCACAGAGCTGGGAAACGGATCCTCATCTCGTGATGAACCTGTATGTGGCTGGTCTGGAAGAGGCATTCAATAAGAAAAAGAAGCATGTCATCCGAAAAGGACATACCCATCGGCCGTATCTGTCTTCAGACAAATTCCGTGTCGCTCTGGAGAAAATTCCTCTGAAATCAGACCCAGATGCTGTAAAAGTGTTCGTGGCGAAAGCAGTGGAAATCAATACGTCTCTTGCGGCAGAAGTCCAAGTCCAACTCGCACACCGTGATGATAAGTTTCTCACAAAGGCGGTGGAGGCTGGGTTCTACCTCGCTCTTGATCCGAAACTCAAATGGGTGGGGCGTTGTGCTGGAAAAAATTGATATTTATCTGACCAACATTTTTAGCAGAGAGACAAATGACATCTCGTGCTGAACTTCTTGGCCTTCCTGAGGTACAGAAACAGAATGTCATCAATGCGTGGGTAAATAACATCATTCGTGCAGTAAAAGTTCATGCTATTGATAGAAATACAAGCATTCAATTTCAATCCATCCCTTTTGGAATGCCAGTAAATGCGATGCCAAAAGGTTCTGCTCCCAGACAACTCTCACTCCCTGAAAAGTGTACCATGGAAGATGTGCTTCCGTATATCAAGAAGGCTTTCGTGGACTGTTACGTAACCTATGAAGGAGTTTGGACAGAAGTTCGCTCTGGACAAAAACAGAGTCCTCAATTTCATACGATTCTTACGATTGACTGGTCTTAGATTACATGCCCTCATGCATCATCTCCTTAAGAACAAGGGTTGGAGTGTACTCGCCTTTGATGATTTTTTTATACTCTGTATACTTTTTAATCACTGGATTTTCCTTCAGTTCCATCTCCACATAGTGTTTCACACCGGATTTAGAATTCATCCGATACTTGAATGCAGTATACAGATCTTGTTTGATCTCTTCCTCAGATGTATTATCCGAGTAATGAACCAGTGTGAGATCACGAAGGAGATCCCTGGGCAGTGGATGGAGAGCGTGATATTCCTCCTCCGTACAAGGGAGCCATTCATCTCGCTTAAGATCGTCTACAACATACTTGTATAGGGGATTGTTGGCTTTGAAAGATGTCTTCTTATGGATTTCCTCTAGATTCTTGAGCCCACTTTTCCGAATCTTATCACAATAGAATTGGACAATATCGTTCTTTACACGCGATTTAGCGTCTTCACTGGCTGGAACATAGGTGCACTTGAACCAACAATATTTCTCAATCTTATAGGAGTCACCATCATTGGAAATCCTATAGGCATTCCATCGGATGATGTTACTGTAGTAAACTACGAGTGTGCCATCCATGTGGTATAGCATAACATATCCAAATAGTGTATACATTCTACTTTGCTTACTCTGCTTGATTTCTTGGGAAAACCGAATCAATTTTTTACTTATGGAGCAATCCCCACAAGCGTTTCGCAACAGCAGGACCCAACTTTCTCGCACCAACTTTTACATTTGCCAAGGATGGTTCATCCGCTGCCATAATCTCTGTTAGCGTAGGAAAGACACCAAGTAACGCATCCGCTGCTTTGGCCGAAACCCCTGGACATTGCTGGAGACATGCCGACGCAAATACTTTCGGATCTTCCTGATTGGATTTTTTGCTGATTTTATTCACATCCGTATAACTCACCGTTTCCGCGTCAAACACCTTTGCATCCTCTGTCACTTGAGCCGTCAAGAGCATCAGGGTTTGAGCAGTATCCTCAAGAGATGTTGTATGCCAGATGGCAACACCATAACGCAGCATAAGACGATGAAGAAGTTTCTGAAGCGCATCACGTCCAAGAGTCCGTCTACGCCCATCTACACCGCCTTCTAGCAGGTACAAGGCTCTCGCCTTATGCTCCGCACAGTAGGCCAAGAGACGT
>JACCDY010865727.1_pt1 | contig 34008 bp, 33 predicted proteins | sample 7446391 | NCBI WGS metagenome assembly JACCDY01 (sample SAMN15323451, study PRJNA562643) | freshwater metagenome | isolation source: river surface water | place: USA:Blue River Watershed | collected 2017-08-18 | reverse complement strand
TGCGTTTGCTAGAAGCCATTCGCATCTTGGGGCTCGAGAAGAAAACCCGTTTCTACCAAGCCAGCACTTCAGAGCTGTATGGCTTGGTGCAAGAAATTCCACAAAAAGAAACCACGCCCTTCTACCCACGTAGCCCCTACGCCGTGGCCAAAATGTATGCGTATTGGATTGTGGTGAACTACCGCGAAGCCTATGGCATGTATGCCTGCAACGGCATTTTGTTCAACCACGAAAGCCCACGCCGTGGCGAAACTTTCGTCACTCGCAAAATCACCCGTGGTCTAGCGAACATCGCCCAGGGCTTAGAGCAATGTCTGTACATGGGTAACCTAGACGCCTTGCGCGACTGGGGTCATGCCAAAGACTACGTGCGCATGCAGTGGATGATGTTGCAACAAGACCAAGCCGAAGACTTCGTTATCGCAACAGGTGTGCAATTTAGCGTGCGCCAGTTCATCCAATGGAGCGCTGAAGAATTGGGAGTGACTCTCAAGTTTGAGGGTGAAGGCGTCAACGAAACCGCCACCGTGGTTGCCATCAAAGGCGACAAAGCCCCGGGCCTTAAGCTGGGTGACGTGGTGGTCAAGATTGACCCGCGCTACTTCCGCCCCACAGAGGTCGAAACTTTGCTGGGTGACCCTTCCAAGGCAAAAGCCAAGCTGGGGTGGACGCCAGAGATTACCGTGCAGCAAATGTGCGCGGAGATGGTAGCTACAGACCTCGAAGAAGCCAAAAAACATGCGCTTCTTAAGAAACATGGATATATCCAGAGTGTGAGCGTCGAATGACCATAAAAATTGCGATTGCAGGAACAGGCTATGTAGGTCTGTCAAATGGCATTCTGCTGGCCCAGCACAACGAAGTGGTGTGTCTAGACATCGTGGCAAGCAAAGTTGAGAAGCTCAATCGCAAAGAGTCCCCCATTGAAGATGTGGAAATTGAGGCGTATTTTAAAACCCAAAAACTCAATTTCCGAGCCACTCTCGACAAGCGCGAAGCCTATGAGGGAGCAGATTTTGTGGTCATCGCCACCCCGACCGACTACGACCCTCAAACCAACTATTTCGACACCCGTTCCATCGAGGCGGTCATTCGGGATGTGCAAGTTATCAACCCGAATGCAGTCATGGTTGTCAAATCAACTGTCCCAGTGGGGTACACGGCAAAAGCGCGTGAAGAGCTCAATGCACCCAATCTCATTTTTTCCCCTGAATTCTTGAGAGAAGGCAAAGCGCTTTACGACAACCTTCACCCCAGCCGCATTGTGGTGGGCGAGAAGTCAGAAAGGGCGCAACGCTTTGCGGTACTCCTGCAGCAGGGGGCAATTAAGCAAAACGTGCCCGTGCTGTACACCGACAGCACCGAGGCTGAAGCCATCAAGCTGTTTGCCAACACTTACCTGGCCATGCGCGTTGCCTACTTCAACGAGCTGGACTCCTACGCATCAATGCACGGCTTAGACACGCGGCAAATCATTGATGGTGTTGGCTTAGACCCACGTATCGGGAATCACTACAACAACCCAAGCTTTGGTTATGGCGGTTACTGTTTGCCGAAAGATACCAAGCAGCTGCTGGCCAACTACCAAGACGTCCCTCAAAATCTCATCAATGCCATCGTTGCGTCTAACGCAACGCGTAAAGACTTTGTGGCCGAAGATGTGTTGCGGCGACACCCTAAAACTGTGGGTATTTATAGGCTCATTATGAAAGCGGGCTCAGACAATTTCAGGGCCTCTAGCATTCAGGGTGTGATGAAGCGCATCAAAGCAAAGGGAGTAGAAGTTATCTTGTACGAGCCCGTGCTGACTGAAAACGAGTTCTTCCGCTCCCCCGTTTACCGAGACCTTGGTGCTTTCAAACGCAAAGCCGATGTCATCATTGCAAACCGAATGCAAGCCGACCTGCAAGACGTGGCAGACAAGGTGTATACCCGCGATTTGTTTGGTGGTGACAGTTAAGCATCTATGACCACAGTTCAAAAATTCTTAGAGTTACTTTCGCCTAGTGAACAAAAGCGTGCATTGCTTTTGCTCTGTATGGTTGTCGTCATGGCTTTGCTCGATGTCTTGGGTGTGGCATCTATCATGCCTTTTATGGCTGTATTGGCTAACCCTCAGTTGATCGAGTCAAACTCTGTGATGCGCTATGTCTATGTAACTCTCGGGTCTAATGGGCATCAAGACTTTTTGTTTGCCTTAGGGGTGTTGGTTTTTGTGCTGCTGGTTGTATCGCTGTCTTTTAAAGCGCTCACCACTTATGCTCAAACGCGGTTTGCCTTGATGCGCGAATACAGCATTGGCAAGCGCCTCGTTGAAGGTTATTTGCATCAGCCCTACAGCTGGTTTTTAAATCGCCATAGCGCTGACCTAGGTAACACCATTCTTTCTGAAGTTAGTGGTGTAGTCTCTAGTGGGCTAATCCCGTTGTTGACATTGATCGCGCAAAGTTCAGTAGCTATTTGCTTGATGGGACTCTTGTTATTGGTAGACCCCTTGTTGGCAGTTAGTGTGTGTGTCGTTCTCGGTATGGCCTACTTGCTGGTTTTTAGGCTTATGAGTGGAGGGCTGAAGCATTTGGGTGAAGCCCGTGTGCGTGCTAACCAGCAACGGTTCACGGCTGTAAGCGAGGCGTTCAGCGCCGCCAAGGAAGTAAAAGTAGGAGGGCTTGAGCAAATATATACACAGCGCTTTGCAAGGCCTGCAGAAATTTATGCCAAGGGGCAAACTACCGCGCAAGTTATAGCGCTACTGCCAAGATTTGTGCTCGAGGCCATTGCATTTGGCGGCATGCTCTTGGTCGTGCTTTACCTCATGGTGAAAAGTGGCAGTTTTGCCGAGGCCTTGCCTGTCATAGCGCTCTACGCATTTGCTGGGTATCGTTTATTGCCCGCATTGCAACAGATTTACGGAACGCTGACACAGTTGCGCTTTGCTGGCCCAGCGTTAGATGCACTGCACAAAGACATAAAAAGCTTAGGCCACTATGAACTACAAAATGCTTGCATCGTGCCTATGCAACTCAAACAAGGTATTCAGCTTAACCAAGTTGAGTACACCTATCCAAATGCTCAGCAGCCCTCCCTCAAGAATATTTCGCTATTTATTTCAGCCAACAGCACGGTTGGGTTGGTTGGTTCCACCGGTAGTGGAAAAACCACAACTGTTGATTTAATCTTAGGTTTACTTGAGCCTCAAGTGGGGGGCTTAAGCGTTGACGGCGAGGTTGTTACGTTGGCTAACAAGCGCATGTGGCAAAAGAGCATCGGCTATGTGCCTCAGCAAATTTATCTATCAGACGATACCGTCGCCGCCAACATCGCTTTTGGCCTGAGTTTCGAAGAGATAGATCTGCAGGCCGTAGAGCGTGCAGCCAAAATTGCCAATTTGCACGATTTCGTAGTTAAAGATTTACCCCATGGCTACCAAACCACGGTAGGTGAGCGTGGCGTGCGCTTATCAGGTGGTCAGCGTCAGCGCATTGGTATTGCACGTGCTTTGTATCACTCGCCCAAAGTGCTCATCTTGGACGAAGCCACCAGTGCTTTGGATAACCTAACCGAGCAGGCTGTAATGGAAGCAGTTCACAACCTTAGCCATGAAATCACCATCATCCTCATCGCTCACAGGTTAAGTACTGTGCGCGAATGTGATCAAATCTTCTTGCTCGAAAAAGGCGTAGTCAAGGCGCAAGGCACCTTTGACGAACTGGTTAACTCGAGTGATCAGTTTCGCGCTATGGCAGGCACTCATTAAAAATATGCTTTCAAACTCTACCATCCTCGTTACCGGCGGCACAGGTTCTTTTGGTCACACATTTGTGCCCATGACACTTGCTAAGTACAACCCTAAAAAACTCATCATCTTTTCGCGCGACGAGATGAAGCAGTGGGAAATGGCAAAGCTTTTTACTGGTGATGAACGAGTCAGGTTTTTCATTGGCGACGTGCGTGACAAAGAGCGTCTTTATCGCGCGCTTGATGGTGTGGATTGCGTGGTGCATGCGGCTGCTACCAAAATCGTACCTACGGCCGAATACAATCCTTTTGAATGTGTCAAAACCAACATTCAAGGTGCGATGAACCTGATAGATGCCTGTATCGACAAAGGCGTTAAACGTGTTGTGGCGTTATCGACTGACAAGGCTAGCAGTCCTGTCAATCTTTACGGCGCTACCAAATTGGCCTCAGATAAGCTGTTTGTCGCTGGCAACTCTTATTCGGGCGGGCATGACACCCGCTTTGCGGTGGTGCGCTACGGCAATGTGATGGGGTCGCGTGGGTCTGTCATTCCGTTCTTTATGTCTATCAGAGATAAGGGTGTTTTACCCATTACTGACGATCGTATGACGCGTTTCATGATTTCTTTGGAGCAGGGCGTAGAGCTGGTTTGGCACGCCTTTGAAGACATGGTGGGTGGCGAAATCTATGTAAAAAAGATACCTTCAATGAAGGTAACTGACTTGGCGCGTGTGGTTGCCCCGGAATGCAAACAAGAGGTGGTGGGCATACGTCCGGGGGAAAAGCTACACGAGCAAATGATTGGTGCCGAAGACGCCTATTACGCTTACGAATACCCCGAGCACTACAAAATTTTGCCTGCAATCAACAACTGGGATAAAGACCTCAAGCGCATCAAAGATGGTAAAAAAGTGGCCGAGGGTTTTGTCTATGCCAGCGACAACAACGTCGATTGGATGACTGACGTCCAGCTCCAGGGGTGGATCGATGCCAATCGCAGCAAAATTGGAATCATCTGACCCACATGATCCCCTACGGCCGTCAAGACATTACCCAAGCCGATATCGATGCGGTGGTGAGCGTGCTGCAGTCAGACTTCCTGACGCAGGGCCCGCAAGTCCCAAAGTTTGAGCAGGCCGTGGCTAGTCATGTGGGTGCCAAGCACGCAGTGGCGGTCAACAGTGCTACGTCGGCCCTTCACATCGCCTGCATGGCGTCGGGGCTGGGCTCCGGCGACTGGTTGTGGACTAGCCCAGTCACTTTCGTCGCTTCGGCCAATTGCGCTCTGTATTGTGGTGCCCAGGTGGACTTTGTCGATATTGACTCCCGTACCTACAACCTTTGCCCCCAAGCCTTGGCGCGCAAGCTGAAGGTGGCGCAGCAGCAGGGCAAGTTGCCTAAGGTCGTGGTGCCGGTTCACTTGTGTGGGCAGCCTTGTGACATGGAGGCTATCCATGCCCTGAGTCAGCAATACGGCTTCAAGATCATTGAAGACGCCTCGCACGCCATAGGTGGACGCTACCAAAGCGAAATGATTGGCAACGGGCGCTTCAGTGACATCACCGTATTCAGCTTTCACCCCGTCAAAATCATTACCACCGCCGAAGGTGGCATGGCGATGACCAACAGCGACGAGTTGGCACACAAAATGGCACTGCTGCGAAGTCACGGCATCACCCGGGACCCCTCGCGCATGACGCACGAGCCGGATGGGCCGTGGTATTACCAGCAGATTGATCTAGGCTACAACTACCGCATGACCGAGTTGCAAGCCGCTTTGGGTGTTAGTCAGATGAGGCGTTTGGACGACTATGTGGCCCGCCGTCACGCCTTGGCCTGTCGTTATGACGCCCTGTTAGCCGATTTGCCTATGATCTTGCCGTGGCAGCACCCCGACAGCTACTCGGGTCGGCACCTGTACGTCGTGCGCTTGCAGACGCTCAAGTTGTCAATGACGCACCGACAAGTATTTGATAGACTTCGTGAGTATGGAGTTGGCGTGAACCTACACTATATTCCGGTGCACACACAACCGTATTACCAGCGCATGGGCTTCGAGCCGTCAAACTTTCCTGAAGCGCAAAGCTACTACAGTCAGGCAATAAGTCTGCCCATGTACCAAACGCTGACCGAAGCGGAGCAAGATCATGTGGTGGCGGTGCTTAAACGTGTGCTGACTTCATGTGAAATTTCTTCCTAAGAAAAACCAAAATTTTCTGTTTTAAATTAAAAAATATGATTCACAGCAATCTTAAGACCGCTTATATAGAGGCTAAAGTTTCAAATGAAAAATTGACACAGACCGTATCAATTCTGGTTGCAGAGAAGTTTAGACTTTAAAGTTGCTGGCTATTTAAAAAGTCATGCTCGATCAATATTTGGCTTGGCTTTAAAACCCTATTAGAAATCAATCAAAGTCATGCAGCTTTTTGGTTTATAGGTTAAATATACAGCCAGTACTTTCAATTTTTCAATGCTCTTTAAATCACTGATCTTAATTACTAGTGGAGCAATCTCTTTTTTGGGGGGCTTTTCTCAGTCTGAGCGCTACTATGCTGAGGCTATTAGTATCCGCGAGGGCGTGCAATCATGAAGCTGGCCCTGGGTACAGTTCAATTTGGCTTGCACTATGGCATTGTCAACCAGTCCGGTCAGGTTTCTCGTGAGCAGGTTGGCGAGGTTTTGGCGCTGGCGCGCCTTCATGGCATCGAAGACCTGGACACGGCAATTGCTTACGGCGATGCCGAAGCGCGGTTGGGTCAAATTGGCGTAAAGGGCTTTCAGATTGTCACTAAGTTGCCGCCATTGCCGGCCAACGAGGCCGATCCAGGTGTTTGGGCCAAAGCGCAGCTGGCAGCATCTCTCCGGCGTCTTGGCTGTACCAGCGTTTATGGACTGATGCTACATCGTTCAGCAGATCTGATTGGGTCTCAAGGGCCCATCCTTATTCGGGCTCTTGAGGATATGCAGGCTGAAGGTTTGGTGCAAAAGCTTGGTATTTCCATTTACGCCCCAAGCGAGCTGGATGTGGCGATGTCGCTGGTGCGTTGGGGGTTGGTGCAGGCGCCGTTCAATTTGATAGACCGCCGACTGCTAACTTCAGGCTGGCTGCACCGTTTGAAGCGGCTTGGAGTGGAGGTGCATACTCGCTCTGCGTTCTTGCAGGGGTTGCTGCTGAAGAGGGCTGAGGCGCTGCCATCAAAATTCTTGCCCTGGCTGGCACTTTGGCAACGCTGGGAGGCATGGCAAGCTGCTACTGCTTGCTCTGCGCTCGGTGCTTGCCTGGCTTTTGCGCACTCCTTCCCTGAGGTGGACCGGGTGGTGACGGGGGTGGATAGTCCTGCGCATCTGAAAGGTATTTTGGCGGCGCTGACTGAGCCGGTGCCTTCGTTTTGGCCTGAGATCGCATGTGATGATGATCTGCTGGTCAACCCGTCCCGGTGGGCGGAACTGTGAACGATGAAAACTTTGATTAAAGTGGTGGGGAAATTGAAATGAATTCTGGTCAGGATCTATGGAAGCGCGCTAAAACGCTTATTCCGGGCGGCAATATGCTGTTGTCCAAGCGAGCCGAGATGTTTTTGCCCGAGCACTGGCCCGCTTATTTCAGCAAGGCCAAGGGCTGTCAAGTTTGGGACTTGGACGGCAAGCAGTATACTGATATGTGCATCATGGGCATTGGCACCAACACCCTGGGTTATGGCCACCCGGAGGTGGACGCCGCTGTGATGGGCTCGGTACAGGCTGGCAATATGTCCACCCTGAATTGCCCGGAAGAGGTTTACCTAGCCGAGCGCCTGGTCCAAATGCACCCCTGGGCCGAAATGGTGCGTTTTGCACGCTCCGGCGGCGAGGCCAATGCCATAGCTATTCGCATTGCGCGTGCGGCCTCGGGTCGTGACAAGGTCGCGATTTGCGGCTACCACGGCTGGCACGACTGGTACCTTTCCGCCAACCTTGGCGATGAGGCAGGGCTGGACGGCCACCTGTTGCCAGGGCTTGAGCCCAACGGCGTGCCGCGTAATTTGCGCGGTACGGTTTTCCCGTTCAATTACAACAATATTGAAGAGCTGATGGCGCTGGTGAACCAGCACGATATTGGCGTGATCAAGATGGAGGTCTCGCGCAATCGCGGGCCAGAAGACAACTTCCTGCACAAGGTCCGTCAGCTGGCCACGGAGCGCAATATTGTGTTGGTGTTCGACGAATGCACCTCTGGATTCCGGCAGACCTTTGGCGGCCTGCACAAGCTGTACGGCGTGGAGCCCGACATGGCAATGTTTGGCAAAGCTATGGGCAATGGCTATGCCATGACGGCAATTATTGGCCGCCGCGCTGTCATGGAGGCGGCGCAGACGACCTTCATCAGCAGCACGTTCTGGACCGAGCGCATTGGCCCCACCGCTGCCCTGAAAACGCTGGATGTCATGGAGCGCATGAAGTCCTGGGACCTGATCACGCAGACTGGCATGAGCATTCGCGCCCGCTGGGAAGCGCTGGCGCAATCTACTGGGATCGAGCTTGACCATTGGGGGCTGCCGGCGCTGACCGGCTTTACCATCCGCAGCCCGCGGGCGCTGGAATACAAGACCTTGATCACCCAGGAAATGTTGGCGCGTGGCTACCTGGCCAGCAACAGCGTGTACGTGTGCACCGAGCACACCACCGAGGTGATACACGGCTACTTTGACGCGCTGGCACCGGTGTTCCGGACGATCAAGGAATGTGAAGAGGGTCGTGACGTGATGTCGCTGCTCAAGGGGCCGGTGGCGCATGGCGGGTTCAAACGCCTGAACTGATGCCGGAACCCATGTCTGAGATGATGTCTGACTACAAGTCTGAACCGGCCATCCGCACTGTTTGCATCATTCAAGCGCGCATGAGTTCGACGCGCCTGCCTGGCAAAGTGCTGTTGCCGCTGGCAGGCCGGGCGGTGCTGGCCCACGTGCTGGAGCGCTTGTCCTGCTGCACTACGCTCAGCGAGGTTGTGGTGGCTACATCGGACGATGTCTCTGACGACGTGCTGGCGCAGTGGTGCCTGGGCCAGGGTGTACAGGTTTTCCGCGGCAGCTTAAACGATGTCTTGGACCGGTATTACCAGTGCGCGCTCAGCCACCAAGCACAGGCGGTGGTGCGCATCACCGCCGATTGCCCCGCGCTGGACCCAACCCTGGTGGATGAGGTAGTGCAGGGCTTTCAGGCTGGCGAGCACGACTTGTTTTACCTTGGCGGCGAGTTCCCCGATGGGCTTGATTGCGCTGTTTTTTCTTTTTCTGCGCTCCAAACGGCTTGGCGCGAGGCCAAGCTCCCGTCCGAGAGGGAGCATGTGGGCCCCTATGTAGTGAACCACCCTGAGTGGTTTCGTATCGGTCACCTCGACAAATTCAAAGGCTTGGCTCATCACCGCTGGACGCTCGACGAACCGCGTGACTTGGTTTTTTTGCAGTCTGTGTTCGAGCGTTTACAGCGCCCGGTCGGCCAGCCGTTTTTGACCCAAGACTTGCTGGATTTGCTGGACCGTGAGCCCGAGTTGATGGAAGCCAACGACGGCATTGTGCGTAACGAAGGGTTGATCAAATCCTTGGCTGCAGACAAAGGTACGGTGTGAGCGTCGGGCAGCGCGTGGTGTTTCGTGTGGATGAGTCCAGCCAGGTGGGCTTAGGGCATATGTCCCGTTGCCGAGCGCTGGCTGACGCACTGGTGCGGGCAGGGGCCGAGGTTTCGTTTTACTGCCGCGGTGTGCGCCCGGCCAGCCGCGCGGCGTTGCAGCGCCTCGGAGTAAGCGTGTTCGATCTGGTGGACGAGCAAGCCTTTTTGGCCCAAGACTGGCGCAGAAGTGTGGTGGTGGTGGACGGCTACCACTTTGACGGAGATTTTTGGCAAGGGCTGGTATCCGCAGGTACGAGCCGTACGGTGTGCATTGACGATTTTCGTGCGATTCCGTACCGGGCCGATATCGTGGTTTGCTACAACGAAGGCGTGAGCGCCGCACAGTTTGATCTGGCCCCGCACGCCCGCTTGTTTCTCGGGGGGAGGTACCTGCTGCTACGACCCGAGATACTAGCTGCAGCTCGCTTGGCCAAAGGCCCCGCGCCGCGCCGCGCGCTAATGATTGCCGCGGGTGGCACACGACAAGAGCCGTGGGTGGCTGGCATGTTGGCCCATCTGTCTCGCATTGAACCCGGCGTGCCCCTTTGGGTGTTGTCAGGCCGTCGCTTGTCGACAGGCAAGGTGCTGCACCGGGCCGGTTTGGGCCGAGCGCAAGTGCGTTTTTTCAGCGGTCTGGGGGCCAACGGCATGCTTCGGCGTTACCGCCAGGCGCGTTGCTTGCTGGCGCCGGCCAGCACGGTGATGCTGGAGGCGTTCAGTGCGGGTTGCCCGCTGGTGACTGGCTGGGTCGCCGATAATCAACGCAATTCGTTGGACTGCTACGACCGCCAGGGGCTGATTGTCAATGCGGGCGATCTGCGTCAACTAACGCTGCCCGCGCTTACAGTGGCTTGTGCCAAGGCCATACGTCAGTCCGGGCGCATGTCGCGCCGACAGCGCGCTTATATCCGCGACTCAAAATCGGGTATCGATGAAATTGTCCAGGCTATCCTCGAGGCGGCTTAAAAGAAATCAACATGAACGCAACACCAACTAAAACTCGTCCGTTTGTCATTGCCGAACTCTCGGGCAACCACAACCGTTCCCTGGATTTGGCGCTGAACCTAGTTCGGGCGGCTGCTAAGGCTGGAGCATCCGCCATCAAGCTGCAGACTTACACCCCGGACTGTCTGACCGTCCGCGGGGCCTTTACTATCACTGAGCCGAGTTCGCCTTGGCTGGGGCGGGAACTCTACGACTTGTACGAGGAGGCCAATACCCCTTGGGAATGGCACCAGGAACTGTTCGAAGCGGCTCGTGCCGAAGGCATTCCCTGCTTTTCCACGCCGTTCAGCACCAAGGCGGTTGAGTTTCTGGAGACATTGAACAACCCGATCTACAAGGTCGCCTCTTTCGAGATCAATCACACGCCATTGCTGCAGTGCGTGGCGCAAACCGGCAAACCGGTGATCATGTCCACCGGTGGCTCGACGGTTTCCGAGATTGACGAAGCCGTCAACACTTTGCGCAAGCATGGCTGCAAAGACCTTACCTTGCTCAAGTGCACCAGCGCCTACCCAGCCGACCCCAAAGAAATCAACCTGCGCACGATTCCTCACATGGCGGCTTTGTTTGGTTGCGATGTGGGCTTGTCAGACCACACGCTGGGGATTGGGGTTTCGGTGGCGTCTATCGGCTTTGGCGTGACTTGCATTGAAAAGCACATCACCATGTCGCGCGCAGATGGTGGCGTTGATTCATCTTTTTCGATGGAGCCGCAAGAGTTTGCCCTGCTGGTGACCGAGAGCAACCGCGCATTTGATGCACTGGGTTGTGTTTTCTACGGCCTTGAAGAGGCTGAAGGCAAGGTCAGCGCCGGCAAGCGCTCTATTTACGCGGCCCGCAACATCGCCCCCGGTGATGTGTTCACCGAAGAGAATATTCGCGTGATTCGCCCCGGCTACGGCCTGCACCCCCGGCATTTCCAGGGGCTGCTGGGTCAGCGCGCAGAGCGCGCCATTGCATTGGGCGAACCATTGGGCGTACAGGACATTCAGTGATCGAGCCAGTCAGTTCACTTTATACATTTAAGAACTTCACGGACCTGACCCAGCAGGAGTCCGACGAAGTGCTGCACGGCCGCAACGATCCAGAAGTACGGCGGTGGATGACCTCTGACCGGGTGATCAGCGCCGTTTCATGTGCGGACGGCAAGGCAATCCGCACTCGGTCTACGTGAGGATTGAGCGTGCAGACTGTTTTGCCGGTGTTTATTCGCTCAATGACCTGCTAGCCGGTTCTGGGCTGGGTGGTTTTTGGGTCACTACCCGTAAGCCCCCCCCCCTGATGGTGAACAAGTCTCTATTTTCAACTTGTTCACCATCAGGGAAGCTTACGAAGTCTTTTTGCGATCGATAGTCCTAAGTAAAATGTCAGTCTCAGCAACCAAGCAAACAATGAACGCCCATGTCCTCTGTCGAATCTGTTAAATCTGAAATATTCAGTCAAATTGCCCAACTGCTTGAGAACAAGTCACTAACAGTGACCGATGATATGCCGTTAATAGGTGGTGAAGGCGTTTTGGACTCGATGAAGCTGGTTGAGCTTTGTCTTGCGCTTGAGGACAAGGCAGCTGAAATTGGCTTTGAGTTCGACTGGACTTCTGATGCGGCCATGTCACGTTCTCGTAGCATGTTTAGGACGGCCAATTCTTTGGCTGCTGAGTTTGTTAGTCAAATGGAATCGAAGAAATGATCGTCGTTACTGGTGCCAGTAAAGGTCTAGGGCGAGCCATTTGTGATCGTCTGATCGAAAAAAATATTAATGTATTCGGACTCGCAAGGAATGTCGATGAGATTCCATTTGCCTCGATGAGTTGTGATGTCTCATCTTACGAGAGTGTTAAAGTAGTTGTCCAGCATCTAAAGAAAGAAGGGTTTAAGGTTAAGGGATTGATAAATGCAGCTGGAATCGCCTCAATGAACTTAGCTGTGACAACACCGCAAAGTGTAGCTCAAAAAATTATTAATACCAACTTACTTGGCACGATATATTGCTGCCAACTTGTCGCACCTCTCATGCTTAGAAACAAGCAAGGCTCAATTATCAATTTTTCAACTATCGCCGTCGCATTAGGTTTAAAGGGTGAATCAATATATGTGGCTTCAAAGGCTGGCGTAGAAGGATTTACAAGATCATTTGCTAGAGAAATGGCTGACTTCAATGTGAAAGTGAATTGTATTGCGCCAGGACCTATCGATACAAGTTTGCTTAAAGGAATTACAGCAGAACAAATCAATAAGATTGTTTCCCAACAAATAATTCCGAAGCAGTTTAAGCCAGACGCTGTTGCCGATTTAGTAGAAATACTTTTAGATAGTCGTAGTGATTCTTTGTCTGGTCAAGTCTTACATGTCGGTGGTGCGTGATGAAGATACTTGAAAAACTTGCTGACCTATGGAATGGCATTGACTATCCATTTTTGATTCATAAGGGTGATGAGCTCAGGTTTTCAGAGATTGCTAGTCAAAGTCCAGTTGATTTAAGTGACGTACGTAAAGGTGACGTGGTTGCCATCATTGGTGACTTTAATCCTTCGTCAATACTCACCTTGTTAAGGTTGATTGATATTGGCGTGGTTGTTGTGCCACTTACTGTTGAGACAAAGCATGAGCATGAGTATTTTTTTGAGTCAGCTCTTGTTGATATTGTAATCGATGGAACTGAAGTAAAGCGACGCTCTCATAATCAAAAACATGAATTTATAGAGAAGCTTAGAGAGATTGGACATGCTGGTCTAGTTTTGTTTTCTACCGGTACGACTGGGCGACCCAAAGCAATCCTTCATGACTTAACACTTTTTCTTAAGCGTTTTGAAACCCCTCGTCCAGCGCTTAGAACAATTAATTTTCTTCTCTTTGATCATATCGGTGGGATCAATACGCTGTTACATACCTTATTCAATAAGGGTGTAGTTGTAGCAACAGAGTCTCGTACAGTTGATTCCATTCTTGAGACATGTCGAAAATTTAGTGTTGAGGTTCTGCCTACAACGCCGACATTCTTAAGAATGATGTTAATGAGCGGAGCTGTTCCAACCAAAGTACCAGATTGTCTTAAAGTTATTACTTACGGAACAGAGCGAATGGATCAGCCTACGCTTGATGAGCTTTGTAAGTTGCTTCCAATTGTTGATTTTAGGCAAACTTTTGGTATGTCTGAGCTTGGAATTGTGCGTGTTAAGTCTGAGGAAAGAGATAGCCTTTATATGAAAGTTGGCGGCGAAGGTGTGGAAACTAAAGTAGTTAATAATGTTTTACAAATACGCTCGGAATCACGAATGCTTGGATATTTGAATGCATCATCTCCATTTGATGCTGAAGGTTGGTATGATACTAAGGATGTTGTTGAAATTAAAGATGGTTACTATAAAGTAACTGGAAGAATTAGTGATGTAATAAATGTAGGTGGTCTTAAGTTTATGGCTAGTGAAGTTGAGCGTGTTGCGCTTGAGTTTCCTAGCGTCTCGCTCGTCAAAGCAGCACCTAAATCAAATCCGATTACTGGGCAACATGTTGAGCTGCTTGTTCAGCCGACTATTAAAGACGGTGTTGATAAAGAGGCATTGTTGGCTTTTCTTAAAGAAAGGCTACAGCCGCATATGGTTCCAAAGCGCATTCGTTTAGAGGATGTTGTTGTTGGACATAGGTTTAAGAGGCAATAAAAATGAAAATAACAAATAACTTTTTAGTGCTTCCGAATGCCAGTCTAGATGTAAGCGACATACTGAGTGAGGCTGGTAGGAGCTCTGAGGAAATAACAAAAATTATCAGTACGACGGGCATTTCTAGCATACGTTACGCCTATCCAAAGCTTTTCACAGATTTCGTTTTTGATGGATTAACAACCATAGTCAAAAATCAAAATCATCTGTTTGATGATGTCGATGCTGTCATCGTCGTTTCACAGTCTTATGATCAAAGAATTCCTTCGATCAGTGCGAGGGTGCAGAGTAAGTTACACCTACATGCTGATACATACTGTGTTGATGTAATGGATGGTTGCTCTGGTTACATTAAGGCTCTCAGTTTGGCCTCTATGCTTGAGCGTACGGGGCGCAGAAAAGTGCTTGTGATTGCTGGGGACCTTAATTCATCAATGACAAATGAAGCTGAAACTGGCACAAGGGTACTTTTTGGTGATGGTGTGTCAATATCAATCCTTGATTCCGATGAAACACCGCTCAATACAAAGATCTTTAACAATGGCGATCTCAATAACGTGATTTCTTGTTCTGTCAGTGATAGTGTGATGAACATGAACGGATTTGAAGTGTTTCGCTTTACTCGAAATGTTGTTCCACAATTAATCAACTCATACCTCAACGAGACTGCTAATACTCTTGATTCGTATGACTTGTTGGCTTTACATCAAGCTAGTAAGCTTGTGGTCTCAACTATTTGTTCTTCTCTCAAGTTCAAAAACACTTTAAGTGATGATTTTTCTTGCGGTGAAATAGGGAACTTGGGTGCTGGTAGTATTGGAGCTTGGCTGTCGCAAATCAATGATTTAGAGAAAAAAGAGCCATTGAAAATGCTTGCTGTTGGGTTTGGATCTGGCCTTTCTTGGGGTTTAGCGTCTGTTGTTGTTGATCTTCAAAGAAATGAGGTGATCTATGTCTAAGGTTATTTTTGAAGAGTTCGCTAGAGAGTTTGCTAATGATCTTGAAATCGATGATGATTATTTCTTATCAGCAAACCTCAAAGATGTTCCCCAATACGACAGTATGGGGAAAATCACTATTAGTCTTACGATCGAAAAGCTCTTTGGATTTCAGATTGCTTATGAAGTTTTAGACAAGGCTGACACAATACAGTCGCTCTATGATTATTCTTGTAACAAAGCAAACGTAGTTTGATATGTCAACAGCATCCTTGCGGAGCATTGAGTTGGATGACATTCAACTAATAAGGTATTGGAGAAATCTTGATCATGTGCGACGTCGTATGGTCATGACTGACTACATTGAAAGAAATGGGCATCGCAAGTGGTTTGATAGTTTAAATGACGATCTAGTTCGCTACTTTATTTTTTCGCTCGACTCTAAGGACATTGGTTGTGTAAACATGACAAAAATCAACTTCATTGATAAAACATTTGAAGGTGGTGTTTTCTGTGGTGATGCTAGTTATCTTAACCATTGGGTTAACATTTGGGCTTGTGTTAAGTTGTATAATTTTGCCTTCTTTGATCTTAAATTAGAGAAATCTTTTGCGACCATCTTGAAAGACAATAAGCCTGCCTTAAGTTTAAATAAGTCACTTGGATATAAGTTTATCGAAGATGTTGAACAAAATATTGGGCGTTTTGTTTTGACTCGTGCTGAGTATGTTTCAGCTTCAGAGAAGATTCAAAGATACTTAAGAGATTTTGCCAAGCAATCTATGTAGCTTTTTTATGAGTATTTTTATCAAGTCGCCAGAGTTAAGTTTTGAACATCTTATTCCGACAGATAAGCAAATCACTATACTTTACGAGTTGCTTAAGCTAAGAAGTCACATCATTAGTCATTTCAGGAATCCAACCTTCTCAGAGCACTCAAATTTTGTAAGAAACAACCCATATCGTGCTTGGTATTTACTTCGCCTAAAGGACATCTATGTTGGCTCAATTTACGCTACAGTTGAGAATACATTAGGAATAAATATTTTGGATCCGTATTTAGAATATTGCCTTCAACCAGTAGTTTCTAAAATTATGTCTGAGCTTGATCCGCTACCAGATCTGCGCTCTGTTAGAGCTGGTTATTTTTCAGTAAATGTTCCGTTTTCTAATAAAGTTATGGCCGCTAAGCTTGAAACTATGGGTTTTATGCCTAGTCAAATTACATACAAAAAAAACTAAGCATAGATTCGAACTCTGTGTAACCAATTTCTGCTAAATTGTTGATTTTGCATATAATATAGTTAATTGAAACATTATGACGAAAACACTGAAAGTTACACATAACTTACACACGCCTTTTCGGTGAACGCAAGTGCTAGATTTATTCATTTTATCTAGCGTTAGTATTGAGTGGGGATGGTTAGAATTTAGTGTGCACTCTGAGTCACTTGGTTACGGATCTATGAATCATGAAAATAACGCACTTCAATAACTCTTTCATATCTGTCAGCTCGCAGGGCGATCGCATTGTCTATGACCCTTGGGTCGGCAAGGCTAACGCAAGCGGCTGGCAAAGTTTCCCTGAGTTCTCCAAAGCTGATTTGCGCAAGCATCTGGCCGATGTGAGGTGGGTCTACCTGTCTCACCTGCACGACGATCACTTCCACCCGGACACTCTTAATGAATGTGGCTTGCTCGACCGCGAATTCATCATCAAGCGTTTTCAATCGCCGGTTCTCAGAGAACGGCTCAAGCGCTTAGGGGTTAAGCGGATTCATGAGGTCGACCCTTTCACCGTGCAGAAATTCGGCCCATTCGAGTTATCGATTTTTCCGCAGATGACTAGCAATTCGTCGGGCCTGGAGGATGAAGTCAACTACGACCTGGACACCTCAATTGCGATCAAGGCCGAGGGCTCGGTTTTCTTCAACCAGGTTGATAATCCTCTGACTTTGCAAGACCTTAAGCACATCCGTGATTTCATCGTTGAGCAGCTTGGCGCCGTTGATGTGGCTTGCATCATGAGTGGTGCTGCAAGCGAGTATCCACATCTTTTTCTGGGAATCGACCAAGCTGGGGAAAAACGCCGACTTGTTGATCGCTCACTCACGGATCTAGGCGATTGGCTCCTTACACTTAAACCCCGTTACTTTTTCCCGGCGGGTGGTACCTATTTGATCCCCGGCTGGATGGGTGTATTTAACGACAACATTGCACAGCCAGACTTGGAGGAAATTTCTCGGTATGTCGTTGACTCTGGCCTGCCAGTGCAAGTTTGTGCATTGGAAGGCGGCAACTTCCTTGAGCTCATTGCTGGTCAGAAAGCCGGGCGAACAGGGTCTGACCTGTCGCCGATACAAGCCAATAGAGAAGCAGCAATCGAAATGCACTGCAAGGACAGATATTTTTATGAAGTTCTGGAGGTACCATCTTGGAAGGAGCTCTTAGATATGCTGGATGCCGCGCGTAAGAATTGGGCCCTCAAAGTAAGTAAAGACGGCCTCAAGATCAATCAAGCAATTTCTTTCGAAATCTACGGCGAGCTCAGGTTGAACGTCGACAAGCCTGATGCTTCCCAAAGGTTGGGAAGCTACCAACTCAGTCAGCTTACCGATGTGGACTCGGGCGAGTTAGTGATACACATCGACCAACGCGCACTATTTGGTTGCCTGACTCGTCGCTTGATCTGGAATGGAGTATTGGGTGCTTTGTGCCTGTACGACCGTCGTCCTAATCGACATTACCCGACCGACTTTTTTTCAATTAATTTTCTCACAATTTCGAACGAGCAATTACAAGTCATCGCTACGACAGCTTGATATGCTGTAATAATATTGAGTAGCGGTTTACCATTTCTATGGTTGCGAACATATAGTGAGGTTTGCCCACCTTGGTGACGATTTTATCTCTCGCTGGCATTTTCTCAAATCTTAAGACGCCTTTTACAACTCAGTATGACGCTACCGAACTAGCTCATAGCCACAAAGTTAAAAGAAATACAGCTGGTGTATCGCATGACTAAAGATAGCATTTAATGCCTGCAATGAGGATTAATTAAAACGGAAATGTAATTATGATTAAAGAATTGTGGCCAAAAAATTTAGAAGAAAGAATCAAACTAGGATTTTCCGATGATGAGCTCGAACTTATATGTGATTGGGGCTTAGGGGGGCACGATAAATGTCTACAATATAAACCAGCAAAATGGATTTATTGGCCTGTTGAGTTATATAGTTTTGGGCGTTGCTATAGAGATTGGTTAAATTTACCAAGTTGGATCCCACTGCCCTTGTATGGTGATCATGGAGTTGCCTGGTCTGCAGAGTTGGCTTTTCATGAGTTATCATCAAAACCAAAGGTGCATTTGACATGGTACAAGAGCAGAGCAAGAAGTCTGGCAGATAGAAAAGAAAAATATATAATTCATATTACTCACCCATGGATTACTTACAGAAGAAAATACGGCATTAATAAAAAAGCAGATGCTTGCGGTACTTTAATTTTCTTTTCACATTCAAATGATGGAGTAGAAATAACTGATTACGATTGGGAGTCTTATTTTGGCGAATTGAAAAAATTACCAGACGAGTATCAGCCGTTGGTCGTGTGTATGCATCGACATGATATTTCTAAGGAGTATCATAAAGCCATTAGAAAATATAATATTCCAATAATTTCTGCGGGTGAAACATCAAGCCCATACTTTGTTGATAGGTTTTACGATGTGATTTCACATTTTAAATATGCAACATCGAACACAGGAGGGAGTGAATTATTTTATTGTGAGGAATTTGGGGTTAAATACTTTATAGCAGGAAAACCCCCGGCTTTTATTGATAACGGCGATTACCGATTGCCTGAGGGGGAGGATGAGTTGGAGAGCCAGATGGAAAATGCGGCCATCACTAAAAAGCGCGAGTTATTTTGTCGATTCCCTCCGGTTCCAAGTGTGCAAAAGGATGAGTTTGTAAGAGATGTTTTGGGGCTTGACGTTAACATTGAGGAGTCAAAATCTCAGTTGAAAAAATATCTTATAATCGAATACTTTAGGCATATTCCAGAGGTAAGTGGTGGTGTGCTCACGGCTATACTCAGCGGGGTTATTCCTAGTGGAGTAAAGGGTATGCTGCGAAAATTTTTAGAAAACATAAGGCGTATTTCATGAAGGCTGTAATACTTGCTGGCGGTTTGGGGACGCGTATATCTGAAGAAACGCACCTCAAACCTAAACCTATGATCGAAATTGGTGGGCGGCCTATTCTATGGCATATCATGAAAATATATGCAGCTCACGGTGTTAGTGACTTCATCATTTGTTGCGGCTACAAGGGATATGTCATTAAGGAGTATTTTGCAAATTATTTTTTGCATATGTCTGATGTGACTTTTGACATGACTAGCAATCTGATGGAGGTGCATCAAAAAAAGGCTGAGCCTTGGCGAGTTACTCTGGTTGACACCGGTGATGAAACGTTGACAGGGGGGCGTCTCAAGCGGGTGGCTGGCTATTTGAAAAATGAGGATGCTTTTTGCTTTACTTATGGTGATGGTGTGTCGAATGTTGATATTTCAAAGCAGTTGACTTTCCATAAGCAGCATGGAAAACTTGCAACAGTGACTGCTGTTCAGCCGCCGGGCCGGTATGGTGCCCTTTTAAGGGATGGTACAAATGTGAAGGGATTTCAGGAAAAACCCCCCGGAGACGGCGCTTGGATCAATGGGGGGTTCTTCGTTCTGAGCCCTAAGGTAATTGATCATATTGACGGAGATCAAATTTCGTGGGAAGGCGAGCCACTAGAAACAATTGCCAAAGATGGAGAGCTTGAGTGCTTTGAGCATCGAGGCTTTTGGCAGCCAATGGATACCTTGCGCGACAAAACGCAGCTTGAAGAGCTATGGTCAACGGGGCAAGCTCCTTGGAAGTGTTGGGCGTGAATTTATTTTCCGATATTTATCGTGGTAAGCGAGTGCTTATTACTGGTCATACTGGGTTTAAAGGTAGCTGGTTAAGCTTGTGGTTGACTAAGCTTGGCGCACAAATTACAGGCGTTGCTCTGCCGCCTGAGGTAAATTACAGCCACTGGGACTTGTTGAATTTGAGGATTGAAGATCACAGGATTGATATACGAAATTTCGAAGCAATTGAGCGGGTGATAATGCAAACTCGGCCTGAAATTGTTTTTCATTTAGCTGCGCAGCCGTTGGTTAGGCGCTCGTATCGCGATCCACTTGAGACATGGTCAACCAACGTCATGGGTACGGCCAATGTGTTGGAGGCCTGTCGACATCAAGATAGTGTCCGTGCCATTGTCGCGGTGACTACTGATAAATGCTATGAAAATAAAGAATGGTCATGGGGCTACCGCGAAAATGATGCCCTAGGTGGGCATGATGCATATAGCGCTTCGAAGGCTGCTTCTGAACTGGTCGCTGCAAGTTACAGAAGTGCTTTTTTTCATCATTCCGATGCTCCATTAGTGGCAACTGCTCGTGCTGGTAATGTAATAGGCGGAGGGGATTGGTCTGAAGATCGGCTAATTCCTGATTTGGTGCGTTCAATACAGAGACAAGAATGTTTAGAAATTAGATCTCCTGGTGCTACCCGTCCTTGGCAACATGTGCTTGAGTCACTTAGTGGCTATTTGTTGCTCGGTCAGAAACTTTTGGTAGGAAACAAAGAATCTGCAGAGGCTTGGAATTTCGGGCCAGAGCCCGAAGGTAATAAAACGGTTGCGGAAGTACTTAATAAGTTAAAGGGCTGTTTGCCCGAGCTAGTTTGGAAAGTTGACAGTATAAATCAGCCACACGAAGCCAATCTTCTATATCTTGATTCTTCAAAAGCCAGAAGAAGTTTAGGATGGCAACCTGTTTGGGATATTGATGATACATTAATCAGAACTGCTGATTGGTATCGTGCTTGGTTGGATACTAAAAATATAATTAGTGAGCAACAACTGTTCTACTATATAAATGCGGCGGAAAAAGCCAAAGTGTCTTGGGCATGCTCATGAATATCATATCCACAAGAATTTCTGGTTTATACGTGGTTGAGACAAGTCCATACAAGGATGCGCGTGGCGAGTTTTCAAGGCTTTACTGCGACCTTGAGTTAAGTCGTGTAATAGGGGCTCGTCGGATTGTTCAAATGAATTATTCGCGCACGTCATCAGTTGGTGCTGTGCGTGGGTTGCACTTTCAAATGCCACCGCATGCAGAAATGAAGCTAGTGCGATGTCAAAAAGGACGTGTATGGGATGTGGCTGTTGACCTACGCAAGGACTCTCCAACTTTCTTGCAATGGCATGCAGAGGAGTTAAGTCCATCAAGCAATCGTATGATGGTCATACCGGAAGGATTTGCGCATGGTTTTCAAGTGTTAGAGTCAAATAGTGAGTTACTTTATTTGCATACAGAATTCTATAAGCCTGAGGCAGAATGCGGAATAAGATACGATGATCCCATGCTAAATATTGCATGGATACTAAAGCCAACAGATTTGTCAGAGCGAGACCAAAATCACGCTTATATTGACTTGAACTTCAAAGGGATAGAGCAATGAAATGCCGCCACTGTGGAACCAATTTAACGCATAAATTTTTAGATTTAGGGTTCGCTCCGCCATCAAATGCCTATTTGGGTAAGATCGAACTTTTAAAGTCTGAAAAATATTATCCACTAAAAGTTATGGTTTGCAGTAAATGTTGGTTGGTTCAAACCGAAGATTATGCCCAAGCAAATGAGTTATTTAGTTCTGATTATGCATATTTCTCGAGTACTTCGACAAGCTGGGCGGAGCACGCGAAAAAGTATGCCGCGAAGATGGTTGAGCAGTTTCGATTGGACAAAAACAGCCATGTGATTGAGGTTGCATCTAACGATGGTTATTTGCTTAAAAACTTCCTGGCTGCAGGAGTTCCTTGCTTGGGGATAGAGCCTACAGATAGCACTGCTGCAGCTGCTGAGAGGCTTGGGATACCAGTTATACGAGAGTTTTTTGGTGAAAAGCTAGGCAAACGTCTAGCGATGGAAGGAAGGCAAGGGGACTTGATAGTCGGTAACAATGTATATGCCCATGTGCCCGATATCAATGATTTTACTGTAGGGCTTAAAGCTGCACTAAAACCCGAAGGCATAATTACCCTTGAATTTCCACATCTAATGAAGCTCATTGAAAACGCGCAGTTCGATACTGTGTATCACGAGCACTTTTCATATCTGTCGCTTTATACCGTGTGCAAGATTTTTGAAGCGGTAGGTTTAAAAGTTTGGAATGTGGAGATATTGCCAACGCATGGAGGTAGTTTGCGTGTGTTTGGCGCTCACATGGGGGCCAGTCATCAAATACAAAGGTCGGTGAATGATTTGTTGGCAGACGAGGCAAGGTATGGCATGCATGATTTGCAGACTTACCTCAATTTCCAACCTCGCGCTAACAAGATCAAAGATGATTTGCTTGGGTTTTTGATTGATCAAAAACGTGCAGGTAAAAAAATTGCCGCATATGGAGCGGCTGCCAAGGGGAACACCTTATTGAACTACGCGGGTGTGAAGCCTGATCTGCTGGAATTCGTATGCGATGCCGCTGTTGCTAAGCAGGGGAAATTTATGCCGGGTAGTCATATCCCGATATTAAATCCAGTAGAAATCATTAATTCAAAACCAGATTATATTTTAATATTGCCGTGGAATATCGCAGATGAAATAAAAAAACAGTTATCAAAAGATTTGCCTAATTCTTGCTTTGTAACTGCGATACCTTATCTTAGATGTCATGACTAAGAAAATCCTTATAACTGGTGCCACGGGATTTGTGGGTAAGCATGTTGTCCAAGCCTTATTAAATAAAGGTGTCGATTTACGCTTGGTTGTAAGATCGGATAAGGCGCAACTTTATCAATCGATTAGCAGTGCGTACGAAGTTGTTGAAACGGAGGATGTTTTTTCTCACGGATCTGACTGGTGGTTAGAAAAATGTGAAGCGGTTGATGTTGTTATTCATTTGGCTTGGTACGCTGAGCCGGGGAAATATCTTCAATCGTTAAAAAACTTAGATTGTTTGCGTGGTTCAATTGAGTTGGCAAAAGGTGCTGCACAAGCTGGTGTTAAGCGATTTGTTGGGGTTGGAACCTGTTTTGAGTATGATTTAGATAACGGGCGACTATCTATAGAAACCCCACTGAAGCCGGCATCGCCCTATGCGGCAGCAAAGGCTGCTCTTTATATGAGCCTGATGCATTGGTTGCCTTTGAATTCAATTGACTTTGCGTGGTGCCGTCTTTTTTATTTGTATGGTGAAGGTGAAGACGAAAGGAGATTGGTGCCATATTTGCACTCTAGGCTTAAACACCAAGAGGCTGCTCTTCTGACTAGCGGTAAACAAGTGCGTGATTTCTTAGATGTTGCTGATGCTGGGAGAATACTTGCACAAATCGCATTAGGTAATCAAATTGGTCCAATCAATATTTGCTCTGGGGTGCCGATAACTGTACAACAGTTGTCAGAAAAAATAGCAGATATTTATGGTCGAAGAGATTTACTTGTTTTCGGAGCGAGGTCTGAGGATGCTATGGATCCACCATGCGTTGTTGGGATCCCGGGCTAGAGTTGATGGAAATTATCAAGTCGAAAATTCAGCATAAAATGTCAAAAAAATATACTATTATTATCCCGACTCGTAATCGTTTGGAGTATCTTCCTTATGCAATAAATTCGGTTTTGGATTCAGAGCGTGATGATTTTGAACTAATTATTTCGGATAATTTATCAAGTGATGGGACGGGAGAGTTCTTGGTTGGCTTGAAAGATTCTCGAGTGCGAATAGTCATGCCAGAAGTGGTTTTGCCCATGGCTGGGCATTATGAATTCGCACTCAATCAAGCGAAGGGGGAATGGATTACAATATTGGGCGATGATGATGCGGTGATGCCATATTTTTTTGAGCGCCTAGATCATTACATTGAAAAAAATCCAGTTATCGATGTTATTTCATCAGCGCGAGCCTATTATTTTTGGCCTGGATGTGAGGATATATACGGTAATAATGTAATGATTTATGAATCGGATGAGAGATGTTCTGTTCGATCTTTAGAGAAGGATATGATGTCGGTTTTGAACGGTGTTCGATCTTGTTTTGATATTCCGCAAATTTATACAACGAGTGTTGTAAAGCGATCGTTATATAACGAGATTAAGATGAGGTCTGGTGGGTGTTTTTATCACTCTATAATACCTGATATGTACTCGGCAGTTGCAATTTGGATGGCTCGAAAAGAATACTTGAGAGTGGAAGAGCCGTTATTCTGGGTTGGTACTTCAAGTAAAAGTATGTCAAGGTCTGATCGTATCTACCAAGATGCGAAAGCATTTCATGAAATAAATCGTGATCAATATCCGTGTGTTCCAAGAGAAATATCAGATTGTATCTCATATGTAATTCACTCGAGTTCATTTAGTTCAGTATATTTATTTGAATGTCTCTTGTCTTCGCCGTTGAAAAGCGAAAGGCATCAAAGTAGGTTAGTCCGTATGCGTGTGCTGGCCTCAGTGTTGGCGGACTTGCGTAGGCAACGTAGGAAAGAGGAGGAGGCAAAACAAATTGTTGATGCTGTTATTTCTGAGTGTGCTAAGTATTCTCTTTCAATGGCGGTGATTTGTTTTTTTTCAACGATATGTCGTTTTCAGATGGGATTAGCAATCGTTCAGCAATTGATAAGTTCGCGTATGAGGCGATTTTATTCTGCAAAAAATATTAAAAATTTATATTCAAATAACCGCAATGCATTTCCGTCAATTCGTGAGGCATCGGTAGCGGTGCAAAAAGTAAAAATGGAAATTAAATGAAAAGAAATTTTAATCACAGCAGGGTCCTCATAACAGGAGGGGCTGGTTTTCTAGGGTCGCATCTTAGTGAGCGCTTGGTTTTGGAGGGGAGTGAGGTAATTTGTGTAGACAACTTCTTCACCGGGTGTAAATCTAATATTGCACATTTATTAAAAAAACCAAACTTTGAGTTGTTACGGCACGATGTGACTTTTCCTCTCTATGTAGAGGTTGATCAAATTTACAACTTGGCTTGTCCTGCATCACCAGTTCACTATCAGCAAGATCCAGTGCAAACTACTAAAACTAGTGTTCATGGTGCCATTAATATGCTTGGTTTGGCCAAGCGTACTAAAGCCCGAATTTTTCAAGCATCCACTAGCGAGATTTATGGTGATCCAGAGTTGCATCCACAGCCTGAGAGCTATTGGGGTAAGGTGAATCCGATAGGCATTCGATCGTGCTATGACGAAGGTAAGCGTTGTGCAGAAACTTTATTTTTTGACTATTATCGGCAGCATGATTTGGACATTAAAGTGGCGAGAATTTTTAACACATACGGCCCCCGTATGCACCCGAATGATGGGCGTGTTGTGAGTAATTTTATCGTTCAAGCTATAAAAGGAGAAGACATAACAATTTATGGGAATGGGCAACAGACGCGGTCGTTCTGTTATGTGGATGACTTGATTGAAGGTTTTGTTCGTTTGATGAAGACTGAGCATGGCTTTACAGGGCCCATTAATTTGGGAAATCCAAGTGAATTCACTATGTTGGAGTTGGCGGAGCATGTTTTAAAAATAGTTGGCGGTAAATCAAAACTCACGTTTATGCCCTTGCCTGCGGATGACCCTCGACAACGTCAACCAAATATTACATTGGCGAAAAGTGAACTTGGTTGGGAGCCCAGAGTTTCTTTGGATGAAGGTCTTAAAAAAACTGTTGACTACTTTGTAAAACTGCTAAAAAATTAATCCTTAATGAGCGTAGAAATTATTACCCCAGTACCGTTGCAAACTGCGGTGCTTTTTTTGGTATTCAATCGACCTGATGTTACAAAGCAGGTGTTTGATGCAATTAGGTTGGCGAAGCCGACCCGCCTGTACGTGGCCGCAGACGGTCCGAGGCCTAGCAGGGATGGCGAAGTGGAGCGCGTGGAGCAAGTACGCCAAATCGCTACCGCAGTTGACTGGCCTTGCGAAGTGAGAACCTTATTTAGGGATGAGAACCTGGGATGCAAAAGAGCGGTCAGTGGCGGGATTGATTGGTTTTTTGAAAATGAGGAGCGGGGCATCATTTTGGAAGATGATTGTTTACCACATACTGACTTCTTTACTTATTGCGAAACACTATTGAATCTATATGCAACAGATCAGCGAGTGTGGGTAGTGACTGGTGATAACTTTCAAGACGGCCAATATAGAGGTGATGCTTCCTATTATTTTTCGCGCTATAACCACGTCTGGGGCTGGGCAACTTGGCGTAGGGCTTGGGTCAAGAGGGACATGGAAATAAAATTTTGGCCTGAATGGAAAAAAAGCCCAGAATGGATGGCTTGGATGCCTGATAGGGTTGAGAGAAAATTTTGGTCAGAAATTTTTGATCAGATGTACCGAAATGAGATTGATACATGGGACTACCCGTGGACAGCGAGTGTGTGGTTTCACCAAGGGTTGACTGCAACACCTAACGTAAATTTGGTAAGTAATATTGGCTTTGGTCCAGATGCAACCCATACGCTTGCAGCTGGCAGTGCGATGTCACGCATGGCAACTGCTGATTTGAAAGAAATTACCAATCCTAAATCTATATTCCAAGATCTAGATGCAGATCGATATGTGTTTAATGAATCATTTGGCGGTAAATACCTAAGAATGCCGTTTGCGCTGTTAATTCATATGAAACGTCTCTTACGATTTATTTGAGCTTGGAAGTTATTAGGGTGATTTTGTGAGTCAATTTTGTAGAGCCTGTTCTGGAAGTTTGGGCCGCCCATTGTTTCAGGCTGCTATTTTTGAGAAAAATGTAAATTATTACGAATGCTCCATTTGTGGTTATGTGCAGACAGAAAGCCCTGATTGGTTGGATAAAGCATATTCAGCTGCCATTAACAGTTGCGACACTGGTATCATGGCTCGCAATCAAGCAAATCTGAATGTTGTCGTGGCGACTTTGTCTGTATTGGGTCGATTGAATGACGCGATTGTCGATTGTGCCGGAGGGTATGGGATCCTTGTCAGGCTCTTGCGTGATCGCGGTGTAAACGCACACTGGTCTGACCCTTATTGCTCAAACCTTTTGGCTTTAGGATTTGAACATACTAGTGAACAAGCGGGGCTTGTAACCGCTTTTGAAGCGTTTGAGCATTTTGTCGAACCTATGCTTGAGATCGAGAAATTATTCTCTATATCCCCTAATTTACTTATTTCGACCTGTCTTATACCAACTCCTACACCAAAACCTAATGAATGGTGGTACTATGGACTTGATCATGGGCAGCATATTGGATTTTTCAGACTTAAGACATTGCAATTTATTGCTAGGAAATTTAATAAATATTTGGTAAGTGATGGGGTGGGTTGCCATTTATTCACGGATAAGCCAGTTAGTCATATCAAATGGAATTTGGCAGTTCGACTGTCAAGGCGACTTCCATCTTTATATGGGCGAAAGCTTCAATCAAAGACTTGGGATGATTTTATAAAAATGAGTGGCAAAGCATGAATATTGTTTTTGACCATCAAATTTTTACGCAACAGTCATACGGCGGTATTTCTCGCTACTTTGTCAGGTTGGCGCAGGGTTTAATTGCGCTTGATGAGCAAGTCAATGTTGTCGCACCTTTACACGTTAATCGCTATTTGAGTGATTTACCTAAATCTCTTGTGAGCGGCGTAGAGTTAAGTAGGTATCCGCCTAAAACAGGTCGATTGGCGGTGATGGCCAATCATCATTTAAGCGCGTTCAAGTTACTAGGCTTGGCGTCTGACATACTGCATGAAACCTATTACAGTGCTAAGTCAATTGTTGGAAATGCTAAAGGGCGCGTAATAACTGTATACGACATGATTCATGAGAGGTATCCCGCCAACTTCTCGCCAAGAGATCCGGCGATCAAATACAAGCGCTCGGCAGTAAGCCGCGCTGATCACATTATTTGTATATCGAACAGCACCAAAAGTGATCTTTGTGAGATATTTGATATTCCTGAAAATAAGGTTTCTGTGGTTCATCTTGGATTTGAAAAATTCGAGGTGTCGTCTAGTCATGCAGAACTACAAGAAAAAGGTGAGCGTCCATTCTTGCTTTACGTAGGCTCGCGAAGGGGGTACAAGAATTTTGACGGATTCCTGAGGGCTGTGGCAGCAAGCCCTACTTTGAAGCAAGAGTTTGATGTGGTGGCTTTTGGTGGTGGAGCATTTAGCGAGGTTGAGCAGTCTTTAATTGCTAGGTTAGGCTTCGCGCCTAATGCTGTCCGCCAGTTGGGGGGCAGCGACGCGGTATTGGGGGGGCTATATGCTCGGGCGATGGCTTTTGTCTATCCTTCGGTTTACGAAGGTTTTGGGCTCCCCCCTTTGGAGGCGATGGCGCACGATTGCCCTGTGGTTTCAAGCAACAGTAGCTCTATGCCAGAAGTGGTAGGTAACGCTGGCGCGTATTTTGATCCGATGGATATAGAGGCTCAAGCTGAGGCTATCAGTTCTGTTGTATTTGATGATCAGCGTCGGCAGGCTTTGATTGAGGCGGGACGGCAACGCTTGCCTCTGTTTTCATGGGGGCGCTGCGCACGCGAGACGCAGTTGGTTTACCGAAGCTTGCTTAATGCTAAGGGGGGGTAAATTGAAAACTGCTTTGATTTGTGGTGTGGGCGGGCAAGATGGCGCCTACTTGTCGCGATTGCTTTTAAATAAAGGCTACCGCGTTTTTGGCACTTCCAGAGATGCGCAGGGTGGTAGCTTTAGTAATCTTCAGCGTTTGGGGGTCAACGCACAAGTAGGCATGCTATCAATGGCGCCTGAAGACTTTAGAAGTGTATTCGTGGCCGTCAAAGCTTCTCAGCCAGACGAAATTTACTTTTTGGCGGGTCAGTCATCGGTAGGGTTATCTTTTGAGCAACCTGCAGAAACAATTCAAAGCTTTACCCTAGGTACTTTGAATATTCTGGAAGCATGTCGCTTGATGGATAAACCCATCAGGCAGTACTACGCTGGATCTAGCGAATGTTTTGGTGATACGGTGGGTATTCCCGCGACGGAGAATACGCCATTTAGCCCGCGTAGCCCCTACGCAGTGGCTAAAGCATCCGCGCATTGGCTGGTAAACAATTACCGAGAGGCGTACGGTTTGTATGCCTGCACAGGAATTTTATTTAATCACGAATCGCCACTGCGACCACATCGCTTTGTTACGCAAAAGATAATACAAGCTGCTAAACGAATCGCTGCTGGCTCGAATGAAACCTTGGAGCTTGGCCGGTTAGATATCGTCAGAGATTGGGGTTTGGCTTCTGAATATGTCGAAGCCATGTGGCTAATGCTTCAGCAAGACGTGCCAGCTGATTTTGTAATTGCGACAGGTGAGTCTTTTTCGCTGCAAGACTTTGTGAGTTACACATTCCAATATTTAGATCTGGACTGGCAAGATCATGTCAAACAGTCTAAAGCTTTTTTTCGGCCGACAGATATAGCGGTTAGCTTTGCTGATCCTGGGAAAGCAATGAATAATTTAAAATGGTTTGCAAAAAATAATATGCAAGGTGTTATTGAATCTATGTTGCGAGGTGAGGTGGCCTGACCTAGTATTTAGTAAGTGAAGTGCTATTAATAAATGCAAGAAATACACAATAAATTATGAATATAAGTATACTGACGGCAACTTGCAACGCAGAATCGCTTTTGCCTAGACTCATAGCATCATTACAAGCTCAAACGGATCAAGATTTTGAGTGGATAGTGGCTGATGGCAGCTCAACTGATACAACTTTGGAAATTTTGGCTGAGGTCAAAAAAAAATTGCGCCAAGTAGTGGTAACTAGTCAGTCAGACTTTGGAATTTACGATGCGCTAAACCGTGCAGTTAAATTGTCCACAGGTGACTATTACTTGGTATTAGGCGCTGATGACACTCTTGCTCCGGATGCGATCGCTAACTATAAGCAAGCCATCGCAGAAACAAATGCAGATTTAATCACGGCGCAAGTGCAATCGAAGGCATACGTACGTGGTCGGCGTGTGAGGTGTTGGCCTTGGTTATACGCACAGTTTGCCTATGTGAGCGGGCATGCTGTAGGTTTGGCTATAAGGCGCAGTTTGCACGAACAAGTGGGCTATTACAGCCGTAAGCTGCCCATAGCCGCAGACCAGTTTTTCATTCAAAAGGCTATACAAGCTGGAGCTCGTGTCTCCGCTCAAGAGTTCGTTGCTGGATACTTTGACTCACATGGGGGGGTTAGTAGCCAAGATGTGCTCGGTACTTTACTTGAGGGCTACCGTGTGCAACTTGCTGTCGGTGAATCAAAGTGGGTACAAACGGCTTTATTGCTTGTGAGGCTAATTAAGAATTGGCGTTATCTTGGCCGGGGCTTGTAGATGCTGGGTGTTGTAATTCCTCTCTACAACAAAGGGCCACACATAGCGAGTACTTTGGATGCGGTGTTGGCTCAGACGTTACCTGCTGCAGAAATAATTGTGGTGGATGATGGCTCTACAGATAACGGCCCTGCCGTAGTGCAACAATATATTAGTCGAGGTGTTCGCCTAGTAAGACAGTCAAACCAAGGCGTGAGCGTGGCGCGTAATATAGGTTTGCAGGTGGCAGAGCCGGCTTACGTGGCTTTTTTAGATGCCGACGATCAATGGGAGCCAAATCATCTTGCCACTTTGGCTGAGCTGATGACTTTATGCCCCACGGCTGCGCTGCTGAGTACTGGCCATGTCATCAGGCGAGAAGGCCAACTAATTCATCCCCGCAGCGGATATGCCCTCGGTTGGTTGGGGCAAGTCGATGACTTTTTTATGGCGTTTTCTAAGGGCTTGTCGTTGGTAAATTCGTCCACAGCTTGTGTGCGCAAAGATGCGCTTCTGGCCGTGGGGGGCTTTCCTGTTGGTATGCGTAGAGGCGAAGATGTCGTGGCGTGGATGAAGTTGGCTCTGCGTTTTCCTGTAGCGCATGCGGCACGTGTGACGGCGGTGTTTAACCAAGAAGCCGTCAATCGCAGCGATCTACATCACGAAACAGAGCCGCCCGGTTCATTGCTGTATATGCACAAACAGATGGTAACTGGGAGCGTGCCAATTCAATGGCAATCGAGTTTCTGCTGTTTATTTGATCAGTTGGCTCTTATCACCGCAGCTAATTTTCGACTGAAAGGTGATCTCGAGGTTGTTAAAGCGATTGCCAAACTTGCTTACGGAGCGAAGCGGTACAAAGTAGCAGGTTTAATTGCATTTGTTAATTTCTTGCCATCTTGTGTGTTGCGTTTTGCAAAAAAACACAGACACAGCCATGGCCAAGCGAATAAGGCTGAGAAATGACACGGGTGGTTCTGATCACAAGCCATGCACCTTCACTGATTAATTTCAGGGGGGGATTGATCGCCTATTTGGTATCACGGGGCGCAGAGGTGGTAGCTATGGCACCTAATTTTGATGATGATTCTCGTCGCCAGTTGGCTGAGCTTGGCGGGCGATCTGTAGATTTCAAGCTAAAACGAACGGGTATTAATCCGCTGGTTGATGTGTTCAGTGTCCTTGACCTTTACACCAAGCTTAGCCTTGTTAAGGCTGATATTGTGCTGAGTTATTTTGTCAAGCCTGTGGTGTACGGCACATTTGCAGCATGGATGGCACGCATCCCCAATCGGTTTGCCATGATTGAGGGTTTGGGGTATGTGTTTACGCACCCTGTCAAAGAACTGAATTGGAAAGGTCGAGCGGTTAGGCAGCTAGTGACTCTTTTGTACCGTGGTGCGCTAAGTTTGGCAAAGAAAGTGATCTTTTTAAATCCTGATGATCAACGAGAGTTTGTAGATCGTTTGATCACGAAGCAGGATAAAACGATTTGCCTTGGGGGTATAGGCATTGATTTGCAGAAATGGCGCTTGATGCCACTGCCATCAGAAAATGTTTCTTTTTTGATGGTGGCAAGATTGCTTCGGGAAAAAGGTGTTTACGAATACGCTGCTGCTGCTGCACTGGTAAAACGAAAATATCCGAAGGTTGATTTTGTACTGCTGGGCGGGCTAGACGAAAACCCAGGTGCAATATCCGTCAAGCAGGTGACAGATTGGCACGAAAGTGGTGTTTTGTCATGGCACGGTCATGTGCCAGTGGCCGACTTTTTAGCGAAAACCAGTGTGTTTGTGCTGCCTTCATATCGTGAGGGGGTGCCAGTAAGCACCATGGAGGCAATGGCTATGGGGCGCCCCATACTCACGACGGATGTGCCGGGTTGCAGAGAAACTGTGAGTCAAGGCGTGAATGGTTTTATGGTTGAGCCACGAAATGTGACGGCATTGGCAGACAAGATGGCGTGGATGATTGAACATGCTTCATGCTTGCCAGCGATGGGCGCTGCCAGTCGGGAGATGGCGGAAGAAAAATTTAATGTTCATACCATTAATGCCAAATTAACAGAAATTGTTTTTGAAGGCTCTTTGTGAAGTTAATCAAAGTCCACATGGCCGAGTGGCGAGTATTTTTGTTGGTTTTTGCGTACGTTTTAGTGGCGGGCTTGGCATTGCAAAAAATTATTTTGCCGTTGACGCCTTGGCACGCTGGCCAAGGTCTAATGACTGGGGGCGATTGGCTAGAGTTTCAGAAGGTGGCGGTGATTCATGCCTCCAATATCAGTGCCAATGGATGGCATCAGTTTGCTTTGAGACCCGAAGGTCATGGACCATCAGGCTTGGCTGCATTTGTTTATGCAATCACTGGGACTGTTGAGCCATGGGTATTGCTGCTCGTGAATGGGGCAGTTTATGCAGTTGCTGCCCTCGGCTTGTATTGGATTGTCCTTGCCCTAGGTGCGAATAAAAGAACGGCGCTTTATGCATTGCTGCCAATGTTTTTGATGCCATCCCTCGCCATAGTATGGGGACAGTTGCATAAAGATGTATGGGCTATCGCAGCTGTTTTAATGCTTCTGGCTTTTTGGACTAGGCTGTTTGTCGGTCAGGCCTTCAATTGTTGGGCTAGCTTGCTGATTTTATTTTTTGCAAATGTAAGTTTGTGGTGGATGCGTCCTTATACGCTGCAAATGGTTTTGTTTGGCCAATCCGCTATGTTATTCGTGCTTGCTATCGGTTCGTATAAAAATAAAAAAATGCTCCCCCTGTTGGCTGGTATTGCGTCTATTGCAATTACTGTGTCATTTTTGGATCTCAAAAAAGGGAGTGAGGTCTCGACAGCGGAGTCAATTCCTTGTGTCGCATGGCTGCATGCATGGCATGTGCCTTATGTGGAAAGTGCGCTAATCGAAATAGCGTGTATAAGATCGCGCTTGTTCGAATACAGCAAGGCCGCGACCAGTAATTTGGACTCAGAGGTGGCCTTTCATTCTGCTGGTGACGTGCTGGCGTACTCTCCAAGAGCTGCACAGATAGGCTTTTTCTCTCCATTTCCTAATATGTGGTTTTCTGAAAAAAGTTCTTATCAAAGTCAATTTTTCAGGGCGGTTGCTGCAGTCGAAACCTTGGTGATGTATGTGGCCCTTCTAGGTGTGCTTTTGCAATTCGGACTGATGTTCAGTACGCAAAGTGGCGTCTCAAGAGAGCAATTTTTGGCAACGGTGGCGTTGTTGTTTTTCTCACTCATTTGGGTTGAGGTCTACGCATTAACCACTGGCAACATCGGTTCTATTTACCGGGTTAGGTTTCCTATGATGTTGTTATGGATAGGCATGGGTGTCCTAGCGTGGCAAAGGGTATTGGGCTGGTTAGAGTTGCGCGAACAGAGGAAATATGGTTAAGCGTTTCATCGATTTGTTGCTTGCAGCAGTGGCTTTGATATTGCTGGCAATGCCTTTGCTGGCGCTTTGCTGCTTAATTCGCAATAAGTTGGGCAGCCCTGTCTTGTTTACGCAAACCCGTCCTGGCTTGCATGGCAAGTTGTTTACGATGGTGAAGTTTCGAACCATGACCAATCAACATGGGCCTGACGGCGCGCTGCTGCCTGATGCTGAGCGTTTGACTTCGTTTGG
>JACCDY010033608.1_pt1 | contig 34051 bp, 35 predicted proteins | sample 7446391 | NCBI WGS metagenome assembly JACCDY01 (sample SAMN15323451, study PRJNA562643) | freshwater metagenome | isolation source: river surface water | place: USA:Blue River Watershed | collected 2017-08-18 | reverse complement strand
TCCGACGAGTATGGTAACCCATTCTCGTCGGCGGGCCTCCCGCTAGAACAAACCAACTCTCCCGGAAGGACCAGAACCACCTAACGATCTCACGCTAAAACCTGGCAACGCTAGCGGAACCACTTGTCCTCCTTCCGGCCTACAGTACTGCGTAATAGTACAGGCCAGTCGCTCCACTTTTTTCATTTTTGAAGGCCTAACGCCTCAAATCTACGACATTCTGAAATGTCCATCGCTTTGATCATCTGTAGCTTTCGACAATACTCACGCTCTCTGTTGCATTGTGGTACCCCGAACAGATCGGAGCCCACATGACAAGATCGCACAGATCGCAGTGAATGAGATGACAAGTTGCGGCGATCGCTCTTTTTCCTACTTTCCTGCTTCTTGACCGTCCGTAGCTTCAGCGTAGGCGGTTCCTCATTCACTCTTCCGGGTCCAAGAGGTTGGAATAAGGAAAGCAGGAAAGTAGGAATGGGAGAAAGGCCAAGCCCGTCACCGGCCTGTAGCGCATCCAACTTTTCGATCCCTGGACACGCTTTCGGCGTGACCTGAATGTGGACTCAACTATTCTACCAAAAGCCGATCCAAGAGTCGATGGGATATTCCTTCCAACGCCATAGTACAGGCCAGAGTGCCGACCACAAGATGTGGGTAATGTACTATTATGGCTATCGGTATTACGAGCCGAATAGGGGGAGTTGGCCGAGCAGGGATCCGATTGAGGAACGAGGGGGAGTGAACCTGTATGGGTTTGTGGAGAATGATGGGGTTGGGAGAATTGATATTTTGGGATACACTGGGGAAAAACATCTATTTACTAACGCAATGATTGGCAGCCTGTATATGGAAATGACAAATTTGAATATAAGTTTTTTAGAGGTGAAAAATCCAGATTTTTGCGATTAAAAGGATGGTATGGGGTCTTGGTTTATACTGGAGAGGATGGGCCTCCAACAACAGATGAAGAGATGAAGAAATGTTCCACGACTATAATCGAGTTTGAATACCGATTCTTGAACGGAAAGAACTCAGGTTTTTATTTCTCAATACCCAGTAATGCTGCAGGCAACATTGATTCAATCGTTGCTCAGGGACGTGAAATTCAAATTGGAAGTATACAGATGGAACAAGAGGCTAGAGATCGAATTGATTCAATGGGGCATAAATTGATGTATCCACAAACTCAAGAAGCTACTGAACAAATTGTAAGAACTACACTGAAGACACAATTCCAGGCACCGGGTAGTACATATGACTTCAATCAAAGGGATGCATTGGCAAATGTTAACGCACACTGGAATTCTGTCAGATTAGAGCTAGGCCCACTCGGCAACAATGGCATGGAGGTTTCCGTATATATTAATAATTCACGTGTTAATAACTACCTAGACACAGAAAAGAAGAGCCATGGAAAAATTGCCATACAGGCGCATGACAAAGCAGGTGATGTTGTATTTAAAGACCTTCGCTGGAGCAAAAAATAACCTAGAAGTTCTAGGTTTTAAAGTCTGCCTATTGCATACATCATAAAGAAATGAATTCCGAAAACATCAAAATTACACTGATTATGGTTGCGCTACTGGTATGCGCTGGGTGCAAAGATAGACCTCTAGAATCCAATGGCGAATCTGGATCTGAAGGCCAAGACAGCTTAGTCGAATTGAAAACCGATTTACCACTAGCCAAAAACGACAAAGGTTATACCCCAAAAAAGAGGGCGGGTGAACCATTGCTTGTTCCGTTAGGAACAAGGCTACTTTCAAGGGGGCGTGAAGTTACATCAAGCGGCAGCTCGCCCATATCTGGTGAGCTTGAGATGATTACTGATGGAAACCAGAACCCAAATCGTATAGGATACGACGTTGAATTATTGAGAGGTTTGCAGTGGATCCAAATAGATCTTGGTAAGCCGCATTCTATCTACGCGGTTCTAGTATGGCATTACTATCTTCCAGATACTCTGGATGATTATTTTAATGAGGGAGAATACGACTACCTTGCGCGAGTGTATCAAGATGTAGTGATACAAATTTCAGATGACCCATCATTCAAGAAGGACGTAACCACAGTTTTTAATAACGACCACGACAACTCTGCCGGATTCGGCAAAGGAGAAGACGATACCTACATTGAGACTAGCGAGGGCCTTTGGGTAGGCGCGGAAGGCGCGATAGGACGTTATGTGCGCCTGTATAGTAATGGTCATATAAGGCTTTTGAATGGCATTGAGAAAGAGCCTGAAACAGAACACAGTTACATCAAAAGTAATAACTATATTGAGGTCGAGGTCTACGGAAGGTAGGGGTCCGTTTGCAAATCGGCGCCAGCCAGTCGTGCAGTGACCGCATTCGCCTGACACTCGTGCCTACCACATCTCGCCCCTACCCTCCGGGCTATCATATTGCGTAATAGTACAGGCCAGTCGCTCCACTTTTTTCATTTTTGAAGGCTTAACGCCTCAAATCCAGGACATTCTGAAATGTGCATCGCTTTGATCATCTGTAGCTTTCGACAATACTCACGCTCTCTGTTGCATTGTGGATCCCCGAACAGATCGGAGCCCACATGACAAGATCGCACAGATCACAGTGAATGAGATGACAAGTTGCGGCGATCGTTCTTTTTCCTACTTTCCTGCTTTCCTCATTCACTCTTCCGGGTCCAAGAGGTTGGAATAAGGAAAGTAGGAAAGTAGGAATGGGAAAAAGGCCAGGCCCATTACTGACCAGTAGCGCATCCAACTTTTCCATCAACGCACACGCTTTCGGCGTGACCTGATTGTGGACTCATATATTCTACCAAAAGCCGATCCAAGAGTCGATGGGATATTCCTTCCAACGCCGTAGTACAGGCCAGAGTGCCGACCACAAGATGTGGGTAATGTACTATTATGGCTATCGATATTACGAGCCAACAACGGGAAGATGGCCGAGCAGGGATCCGATTGAGGAAAGAGGGGGGGTGAATTTGTATGGATTTGTGGGGAATAGGCCGTTGAGTTGGATTGATTATCTGGGCGGATGGCCAATGGATGATCCAACATTGTATAAAGATTCGAGAACAGATAAAGATCAAGGCAATGTTTCAGTTACTGATGCTCTTGGTCTCGGTGCTCCTGGTTCAGGTGCTCCTGGAGGTGGTGTTAATATAGGAGGCGGAGTCCATATGCCATTCAAATGGCTTAATCCGAGCAAAGGTGGTGCGGGATTTGGCGTTGGCATTGATGTATCTGTTTCGGCGCAGGTAAATTCCGATTGTGAATTTTGTATAACTTTGACGGCGACTTTCAGATTAGGCTATGGAGGTGGAATTCATGGAGGTATTGGAGTTATCGGAGGGGAGAATGTGGGTAATGGATACAATGAGTCATCGGGAGTAGGTGGATGGGTAGCGGGTGGCAGAGGTGGAACTGCATTTGTTGAGTATGACTCAGAAAACGAAGCGTTTGCTTCTGGTGGGTTTAGAGGTGAAGCTGGGCGTGGTATGGGCATAGGTGCACAGAAAAGTTTTAACTGCACAGGCTGTGCTAAAGCTAGTCCGTGGGCACAACCCGTAGCGTGGGTGCGCGCAATGGAATGCATAAGGCATAAAGTTGAAGATCTAGCAACTGCAGTAAATATGGATAAGTAAAAATGAAAGCACGATATAACAAAGTATTATTAGGCCTGATTTTTCTGGGTTCTTTCCTGTTTTTTGTTATTAATGAGCATGCAACTTTATCCCAGACAGGCTTATTTTTATATGTCTTAAGTGGATTTCTATATTTTTTAAATAACGAAAGAAACTTTAATTCTTTTGCCAAAGTAGCGATTAGTTTTTTTATACCTTTTATCTTAGGAATGATTCTGTATCAATTTAAGAAATAATGCCTCGTCAGCAGAATTTGTGTGAGCAGGGCGGTTCTGGAAGGTCTCCAAGGTTATGATACAGAACGAGTTTGAGCACGTCGAAGGAGCGGTGGCCATAGCTACGTGCAAGCGAGACGCGTGCCTTGTGGTTCATTCCCTCTACCATGGCGTTAGTGTATTGGCGCTTGGCACGGAAGTAGTTGAGCAGGAGATCCTCATGTTTGCGCAGCATGACAGAGGGACAGACAAGTCATGACAGAGGGACAGACATGTTATCAGGTTTACAATTCCCGTGACACGCGGCATCCGACACCCCCAACATCTCGCCCCCTCCCTCCGGGCTACAGTAATGCGTAATAGTACAGGCCGGTTTCAGACAGTTGTATGCGGTTGTGCCAGCACCTAGAGACAGGATTTGAACATCGAACATCGAACGCCCAACATCGAACATCGAAGTGAAGAGAGGTGGGAAAAATCGATACGTCCTACCCACCTCACTTCGACGTTCAGTTTCGACGTTCGATGTTCGACGTTCAGTTTCCACGTTCAATGTTCGATGTCTTGACCGCCGTAGCTTCAGCGAAGGCGGTTCGATTTCCTCAGCGTGCCGTTTGATGTCGCCCGCCGGCGACACCCGTAGGGCTCTGCGCTCCGCTTGAGTCCATGTCGCATCCGCTCCATTCGGCGAGACGGCACCACCACGCCCAACCCCCTAGCCTTACAGGCCATGGCGCGACAAGTCGGGCATGCCGCATCGCTCATGCCCATATTGCTCCGCTCCATGGTTGTTTCATTTCTGTTTTCTGTCAGCTTCCTCCCATGAACCGCCGTTCGTTCCTTGGTCTCGCATCCGCCGCACCAGCCGCCCTGACTTGCACCGCGCTCGGCCATGAGCCCAACGAGTGGGAGAAAAAGGAGGCGGCAGCAAGAGAGCAATGGAGCGAACTCCTGGAAGTGGCCTATTCCGGTGTCTTCCAATCGCCGGAAGGCAATCTGCGACTCGAGGTCGCATTGATCGAGGAAAACGATCGGGTGATCGAGGAAACCATCACCACCCCGGATGGTGAGGAAACCGTTTACCGCTTCGAGGGCGAACTGCTGCCGCGTTGGCTGCGCCCCAGCGACGGCATCATCAAGCGCTTCCGCTTCTTCTGGGATGACAAGGAAATGCCTGTCGCCAAGCGCTTCTGGAACGACTTCGGCGGTTGCCGCATCGTGACCAGCAAGGTCGACCGCAAGACCATCGCCAACGACATGGTGCGCGCTTTCGAATCTCACCTCGAAAAGCTCGCCGGACCCAAAGTCAGCCTTTCCGCCGACGGCGGCACGGCACTCATCGAGTGGCGGATCATCGACACCGGCGCCTGCTGCGGACACACCGCCACAGTGCGCTGGATGATCTCGAAAAGCGGCAACATCATGCGCCACCGCCACACGACACCGAACGAGTGTTGATCAGGATGGCTCAAGCCAGGCAGCCGTCGATCCACGGTGCGATGCGCCCGGCGAGGTCGGCTGCGAACCACGCGGCAAAGGCACCGGCGATGACATCCATCGTGTAGTGGGCGCGCAGGACAATCACGATCAACACCTCCCAGACCGCCAGTACGATGGCCGGCACCGCCAGCCACCACGGGGCATGCTCGGAAATCTCGATCGCCCCCAGCACCGCCAGCGCGGTGTGACCGGAAAAGAACAAGTCGTTGCTCACCCCGTAGGTCACCAACAAGGAAGGAAAGCCGGGGTCCTTCCAGATCATCCCCTCGGGCGGCGGCAACGTGCAGCACATCTGCGTCAACTGCCGCAGACTGAACACGATGATGATCGCCACGAATGGCGCAAACGTGCTGCCGAAGACCGCCAGCGCAATCAACGACAAGCCGAGCACATCAATCCCCAACGAGCTGAGGATCAACGCACGGTCGGCGGCTTTCGGATGATCGAGGAAATACCGGTGCCAGCGCGCGGTGAGGCGGTGAATCAGGTCGCCGATGCCGCCACCCGCATCCGCCTTCGCGCCGATCAGTTTCTGCGTCCAGAACCAGATGATCAGGGCGACGACGATGACGGCGATTTTGAGCAGGATTGGCTGCATGGTCAGGGGACTCCGGTCGGGGATTTCCGGCGCATGGCGCGGCTGCTTTCCAGCATGGCTTCAAGTTGGCTACGGACGGCAGCAGTCACCGGATCGACAGCGCCGGAGCGATCGCGCTCGGGTCCGACTTCAATCGCGTCGCCGACGGTGATCACCGCGCGCAATGGGAAGTGCGGCCTGGCGACATCCGTGAGATCCTCCTCCATCCGCTCGACGGTTTCCAGCAGGCGCTCGGGAGTGGCGTCGACCAGATCTTCGGGCACATAACAATACAACTGCTGCGCCAGATACAAGGCGGCCAAATCGCGCCAGCGGTCATCGCGTTGCTCTGCGGTCACCGTGCCCTGGATCATCTCGCGCAGGATCGCCGCGCGCAGCTGCTTGATGCGGTCCATCGTCGCCCCCGCGGCACGGCCAGCCGGCCATTTCACCTCAAGCGTCGACAACAGATGCTCCAGCAGCCGCTGCGACCTTGGATAGAGATCGCCCTGGCACGCTTCACCCAGATACTCGCGCTCGCGCAATCCTAACAGCGCGTCGCCCGCCCGCGCGATGCGATCGACTAAAGGCATGGACCCGCGTAGCGGACAGGACAAGCGTCGCTCGAGATCCTCCAGCACCGGCGTCAGCGTGGCACTCAAATCGCCTTCGAAAAAATACCGCATGAACACCGGATGGATCACCGCCAAACCGTCGTCGCGCTGCTTGGCCGCCGAGCGGGCGATGAACGACGGCCCGTCCATGAAGTCGAGCAGTCGGTCGTTGCTGCGGGTGACCACGCCCTCGGTGAACAGCACCAGCGCACGTCGTCCTTCGCTGACGATGCCGATCGCGCACTTCAGCGATTCGCGATCGGGCCCTTCGCGGTAGATGCTGAAGGCACCGCAGCGGCGGATCAGGAACCGCTGCACCGGGCTGCCCATGAACAGGTGCCAGCTGGCCATCGCGCTGAAGCGGCTGCCAACCGCCTTGGCCAGCGAATCAATGACCATCGGATCACAGGGCCGGCAATGGTTCGGCGCGAGGATCACCCCGCGGCCGGCGGCAAACGACGCCTGCAGCTTTTCCACCCCCACGCACTCGATCGGCCCCACCCCGAAGGTCCTGCGCAACTGGATGGGCGCGATCGCGCGAGCCACCCCGTGCCAGAAGCGGTTGTCCCGCGGCGGCACGAACTGGTACGGCTGATCGATGACGATGGGCTGCATGATCGGTCCTGCATGGGATGACAGCTGCACAGGCAGGTGGCAAGCACCGCCGCAAGCGGGCACTCAGGAACGGCCGTCGAGCCGCTGCTCGATGTCCTTGATCCGCTCGATCAACTTCGGCAAGCGCCGCACGGAAGCCCGCGCCTTGCGATCCTCCATCATCGGCACCGCAGGGAAACCCGAATAGACCTGCCCACCCTCAAGATCCGTCGTCACGCCCGAGCGACCCGCAATCGTGGCCTTGTCACCAATCCGGATGTGGCCGGCCGTGCCGACCTGCCCCGCCATCGTGACATAATCACCGATGACCGTGCTGCCGGAAATCCCGCACTGCGCGATGATCAGGCAGTGCTTGCCGATCACGCAGTTGTGGCCGATCTGCACCAGATTGTCGATCTTGGTGCCCTCGCCGATGATCGTCTTGCCGAAGCGCGCACGATCGATCGTCGAGTTCGCACCAATCTCGACATCATCATGGATCTCGACGATCCCGACCTGATCGATCTTCACATGGCGGCCGCCGGAAAATTCATAGCCATAACCATCCGAACCGATCACCGCACCCGGTTGCAGGATCACGCGGTCACCCAGCGTGCAGCGCTCACGCACGACCGCCCCAGCCATCAACTGGCAATCCTTGCCGATTACCGCATTCGGACCAACGACCGCATTCGGCCCGATCTCGGTGCCGTCGCCAACGGAGGCACCCACCATGACCACCGCGCCGGCATGCACCATCACTTTCGCAGGATCCAGCACGGCGGAGGGATCGACACTCGCCGATGGCGACACCCCGGGCTCGAAAGCGCGAGTGATGCGGGCGAAATGCCGCACGACCACCGAAAACGCCAGTGTCGGGTTGTCCACCGCGATCAGGGCGGCGCACTGCGGACCCTCGGTCACCCCACGAGCCACGACCACCGCCGACGCACGGGTCGCCAGGAACTGCGCGTGGTACTTCTCGTTGCCCAGGAAACTGACGTCGCCAGGCACCGCCTGATCCAAGGCCGCCATGCCGGTCAAGGTCAGCGCCGGATCGCCGCACACGATGTCCCCATCGACCCATTGGGCCAGCTGCGATAGCGTGAGTGAAATGGCCACGCGGTCAGGGCAATTGAGGATTACTCTTCCGAACCGCCAGTGCCCGGTGCAGGAGCATCCTTGTTGAGGGCCTTAAGCAGGTCGGCCGTGATGTCGGTCGCGTCCTTGGTGTAAAGCAGGAAGGGCACCTGGCTGGTGCTCATGCCGGACTTGTCGAAGACGTAGTCGTAGTTGCCGATCTTCGCCTGCTCCTCGACCAGCTTGCGGATCTCTTCAAGGATCCCCTTCATCCGTTGCACCAGCTTCTCGTTGAGCGCCTGGTTGCGGCGTTGCAGGAACTCGCGACGCTCGCGGTCGAGGGCCACACCCTCCTGAAGCTTCAGCTGGCGGTCCTTGTAGATCTCCTGCTTCTTCGAGTCGGCGATCGTGTTGTCCTCAAGCTGCTTGCGCAGGTTCTCGATGCTCTCCTCCAGCTCGCGGATGCGGGCCAGGCGCTCGTTGTTCTCCTTCTGGATGCGGGCGCGCTCGATATTGATCTGCTTCTGCGCCTCTTCGGTGCGGTGGTATTGCTTGAACAACTCCTGCATGTCGACCGTGGCGATGTTCAGCTTTTCGCCCGCCGCTTGGGACGGGGTGAACAGCACTGCCGCGAGCGCGGCGACGAGGAGGCAACGGAAAACTTTCATGGCGGTGGGTCGGACAGGGTTCGAATTCGGATGGGCGGAAATGCTGCCCCGGATCGCCCCGGGCGTCAACGCTCATCCGACCGGATGGCCACCAGCCACCCCGGGGCTTGCGGTCCGGGGCCCGATCCCGCTAAAACCGGGGCGTGGCAGCCCGCAACATCGTTTATTTCGACCTCGAGACCCAACGCAGCTTCAGCGATGTGGGAGGCTTCGCCAACAAGGGCAAGATGGGCATTTCGGTGGCCGTCACCTACAGCACCGCTCGCGGGTCCTACGAAATCTACCCCGAAAGCGAAATGGAGCAACTCGCCGAGGAACTGCTCAAGGCGGACCTGGTCGTCGGCTGGAACCACCTGCAATTCGACTACCCGGTGCTCCAACCGTATGTGTTCCACACGCTGGCCGAACAAACGATCAACCTGGACATGATGCTCGAATTGGAAGCGATGCTCGGGTTCCGGCTGAAACTCGACTCGGTCGCCTCCGCCACGCTGGGCACCGGCAAGACCGCCGACGGACTGGACGCGCTGCGGTGGTGGCAGGAACACAAGAAAAGCGGCAACTTCGAGCCACTGCGCAAGATCGCCGAATACTGCGCCTACGACGTCAAGGTGACCCGGATGGTCCACGAATACGCGCTGCAACACGGACTGCTCAAATACGACGACCGCTCGGGCAACATCGCCGAGGTCCGGGTGGCGTGGAGCTGAATCAGATCCAGCCGAGCATCCCGAGCACGCGGGTGACCGTCCAAACGAAGGTCAGGGCCAGCGCGACCACGAAGATCTTGATGCTCAGTTCAATGGAGGATTTCGTCATTGCGCGCGGGTTCTAGCCACGGAGCTCGGCCCGGCGCAAGGGAAATCCGCCGGCACTCGCGGCCTCAGCCCAGACTCGAAAGCGTCTGCAGGATGGCCATGAAGATCAGGTAAGCCATGGTGCCGACCAGCGCGGCAATCACGATCAGCACTGCCGGGGTGATCAGCACCATGATCCGCTGCAGGTTCTGGTTGAGCTCCTTGTCGTAGCGTTCGGCCGCCCGCCGCAGGGATTGCTCGATCTTACCGGTGCGCTCACCGACCGCGATCATGTCGACCAGCAGCGGCGGGAATGCGCCGGAACGCACCAGCGCCCGCGACAAGGAGCGGCCGTCGCCGACCTGCTCGATCACGCCGTCGAGCTGCTCGCGCAAGGAGACGTTGGCGGTCGCGTCGCGCGACAATTCCAGCGACCGCAACAAGGGCAGCCCGTTGCCGACCAGGTTGGCCATCGTTTCGAGGAACTGGACGTAAAACCGGCTGGTGACGATCGGCCCGAAGAACGGCAAGGTCAGCTTGAACCGATCCCACAGCGGCTGGTTGTTCGGGTTGTCCAACCAGGCCTTGAAGAAAATGCCTGCCGCCACGATCGACAGCACCAGCACCAACCACCACTTGGTGAGGAAGGACGACAATCCGGTAAGAAAGGTGATGAACAGGGGCGGCGAACTGCCCGGCGCGCTCTCGATCAGCGACATCAGCTCGGGGATCAGCACGGTGACGCAGACGACCGTCAGACCGATACCCGCCAACACCAGGATCGACGGATAGATCAGCGCGAGGATCAGCCGCGAGCGCAGCTCGGCAAGCGTCTTGAGGTAATGCGCCTGGCGCCGCAGGATCGAGTCGAGCGCGCCGGATGCCTCGCCCGCCGCAGCCAGCGAACAATACAAGGGACCGAAACTCGGACTCACCTTGCGCAAGGCGACCGAGAAGTTGCCACCATCGCGGACGATCTGACGGATCTTGTAGGAAACTTCTTTCAGGTTGCCGAGTTCCTGCCTGCCCTCCATTGCCTTGAGCGCAGGTTCCAACTGCAGACCGGCACCGAGCATGTCGGACAACTCCTCGGTGAACAGAACGACTTCCGCACGCTTCAGCTTCACCGGGCCTTCACTGAATTCCTCTTGAGGCTTTGCATTGCGCCCGGCCGATCGGCTTGCGGAATCGGATTTGCCGTCGCCACCGGTCTCACTCACCTGCACCGGCTGCAGTCCGCGGCTGTCGAGCTTGCGCAAGGCCTCCTGACGGTCGGCCACCTCGAGTTCCCCGGTGGTGACCTCCCCTTTCTTCGTCAGGGCTTTGTAGGCGAATACTGGCATCAGGTCGGGGAAAAGATGGTTACTCGGCCCCCTCGAATTCGGAGGAGGTCACCGAAATCACCTCCTCGATCGTGGTCATGCCCTGCATCGCCTTGTGCCAGCCATACATCCGCATCGGCACATAGCCGTCACGGAAGGCCTGCTCGCGCAACTTGGCAGCCGGCGCACTGTGGGCGACCAGCTCCTGCATCGCACCGGTCAACAGCACGACTTCATAAATCGCCAAGCGTCCGGAAAAACCGGTGCCGCGGCAACGATCACAGCCACACGCGGAATACGGCTGACCAGGCAGGTCGAGCGGAATCCCCAGATCCCGCTTGTCCTGGTCGGACAGCAAGCGCGGTGTCTTGCAGTGCGGACACAAGCGCCGCACCAGGCGCTGGGCCAGGAAGGCACGCACGGCGGCGGAGACGAGGAACGGCTCGACACCCATGTCGACCAGACGGCTGATACCGCCCATCGCATCATTGGTGTGCAGCGTGGAAAACACCAGGTGGCCGGTCAACGATGCACGGATCGCGATCTCCGCAGTCTCCAGGTCGCGGATCTCACCGACCATCACGATGTTCGGGTCGGCACGCAGGATCGACCGCAGCGCACTGGCGAATGTCAGGCCGATCTCGCTCTTCACCGCAATCTGCATCACGCCGGGCAGCTTGTTCTCGACCGGATCCTCGACGGTGACGATCCGCCGCTCGGGATGATTCACCTCGCTGAGGAACGAATACAAACTCGTCGATTTGCCCGAACCGGTCGGGCCGGTGATCAGGATGATGCCGTTGGGCAATGACAGCAACGACTCGATCTTGCGCTGGACGAATGGCTCGAGCTGCAGCTTGGCGAGATTGAACTTCTCCTGGTTGAGCAGACGCAGCGATACGCTTTCGCCCTCGACCGTCGGCACGGTGGCGACGCGGACGTCGATCGTTTGACCCTCGAACTGCAGGTTGATGCGGCCGTCCTGCGGCATCCGGCGCTCGGCGATGTCGAGACGCGCCATGATCTTCAGACGCGCGATCACCGAACTCTGCAGCGCCTTGATGTTCTCCGGCACCGCAATCTCGATCAGACGACCGTCGATGCGGTAACGGATGCGCAGATTGGTCGCCAGCGGCTCGACGTGAATGTCGGTCGCCCGCTGGTCGAGCGCCTCACGGATGATCTGGTTGACGAACTTGACCACGCTGGCCTCCTCATCGTCATCCTGGTCGATGACATTCGCCTCGTCCTCACCCTGCTCGATCGCGTCGTAATCGAAATCGCGGCCCTCGAGGATCTGCTCAAAAGTGTCGGCACCCACACCATACAATCGGCGCAACGCCTCGTACAGCCGCTTGCGCGATACCATGCACCAGTCGATCGGCAAGGCGATCTCCTGCGCGGCCGCCTGGCGGGCGACCAGATTGAAGGGATCAAAAGTCGCCAGCTTGAGGCGGCGATGCTCCTCCTCACCGGTGATCGCCACCGGCAGCAGGCGGTGGCGGAGGGCGACCCGCGGGCCGCAGGCCTCGCGCAAGGGCAGCGGTGGATCCGGCTGGGGAATGCTGTCGAGCCACTCGATGCCCAGATCATGGGCCAACTCGCGCATGTAGCGCTCCTCGTCGACCACCCCGGAATCCAGCACATCGTCGATCGGTGAACGCTGGCGCTGCACGGCGGCCGACAACAACTCGCGCAAGGCGGGCAGGTCGTCGCATCCGGTGCGGATGGCGGGATCGATCAACGGGGAATTCATGGGGCGACGCCTATTAGTTCCTCAAATCCCGCCTTGGTGCAATCCGATCTTCGAGAAAGGTGGCGGCCATGCCCGCAGGTCACCGCGGCATCGGCGGCGGCCCCACGTGACCCGGCGCGGCCGGGAAGGGCGGCGGCACCGCGCGGCCCGGCAGCGGCGGCGGGGTCTTGCGGCCACCCATGCGGATGAAGGCATAACCGGACGCCAGACCCATGAACAACATCATGATCATCGGCCACTCCGGGCTCTTGCCCTCGTCAATGACCACGAAGTCACTCGTCAGCTCCGGGATCAACTTGCGCAGGTCGCGCTCGTCGGAGTCGTCCATCTCGATGCCGAAACGCACCAGCCCCTTGACGTCCTTCTGCTGATGCAGCACCTCGATGTTCTGGATGGCGAATTTCACAGCTTCCGCCTCATCCTCGATCTTGGCCATGCGATTGACGACATCCAGCATCGCGCGATTCTTGGTCGCCAGCACGACGGCCACCGGATCGCCTTCCTCCGCGCCTTCCGTGCGCACCGGCAGATACACTTCCTTAATCTCTCCCACGCCGAGGAAACTGGAAGTCACCGCCTCGGTCAGATCGAGATGGCCGCCTTTCACCAACAACCATTTCTTATCGGTAGGCGACTGCTCGATCTGCTCGATCGTCAACTCCGTCGGTTCCAGGTTGCTGAGCACGGTGTAGAGCGTCTGGGTGCCACCCCAAAGCATGGCGACGGTGAAGATCAGGAGGAAGAATCGCATGGCGAATGTGGAGGTTGGTTCAGCATTCAAAACTATTTATCCCGCCATCGGCAATGCCCGGTTTGTGCCAATCACCTGCCGGCCGAGCCCCCGCATCCCTTGCCACTGGCCAAAAGCAGGATATGCACAGCAAATCTAACCGGAAACCGCTCGTTAGCCCCGCAAATGCATATTGACAAAAGACGACCCCAGAGTCCTCAATGCAACGTTATGAATCCAACCAAACTCCTCATCGCAACCATGGCGCTCGCCGCCACCCCGTTGTTTGCTGGCACTTCCGGCAAGGAAGTCGTCGCTCCCGTCGAACAACCCTCGCTCTACGAGTGGTTCGCCGGTGCCTCCATCGGCTACCTCACCGAATTCGATGAGCCGATGTATCACGCTCACGTCGGCGTCGACACCCCCTACAGCCTCGGCGGTTGGGACCTCGCCCTATTCCTTGAGATCGGCTACACCGAGAAGGACGAGTCCTATACGGGCACCAATTCCGGGGCTCCTAATCCGGAGCCAACGAGCTTCGACCTCGACCAACTGGAAAGCTACCTCGCTGCCAACGCAACCAGCGGCGAAATCTGGGGCTACGACCTGAGCATCATGCCGATCACCTTCAACGGCAAACTCGAGCGCGACCTCACCGACAAGCTCTACACCTACGTCGGCGCCGGCGTCGGCTTCTCGCAAGTCGACCTCGACGTCAACATGGGCACCAGTGGCAACCTGTCGGATGACGACTGGGTGTTCACTGCCCAGGTCTTCGCCGGCATCGGCTACGACATCAACGAAAGCTGGGAAACCTACGGTGGTGCCCGCTGGATCTACTTTGATGACGCCGACATCGGCAGCTCGACGCTCGAAATCGACGACGACATCCTCGTCGAGCTCGGACTGCGCTACAACTTCTGATCGCAAGTCGACCCAATCCTGAAACTCCAAGCACCCGGTCGCAAGGCCGGGTGCTTTTTTGTAATCACCGAGGACGCGTCCGCATGAATGTCCACGGAGGGAAGGAGAAAACGGAGGACACTGAGGAAGGAAGCAATGGCGGCTTGAAGATGGGCGAGCGCCCAGCCAAGATGCTGAATGCCATGAGATGCAAGCTGATGCTTGGGGTCCTGCTAACGAGCGTTATCTGTTGCTCGGGACAGGAGGAACCGAAGATGACGGAGGCCATGAAGGAAGAGGCGGCCCTCGCCGCCATCGAGGCGCGCCTCAACGCCAAGGATTACGCCGCGGCGGAAGCCCAAGCCAAGGCCTTCCTCGACAGGGAGACCGGCTTTGCCAAATCACGCAAAACAGCACTCGCATCCTACTATTTGGGTTTCGCTCTCGAGCATCAGGGGAAAACCGATGATGCCATCGCTCAATACAGCCGAACCGTAATAACGCGCCGGGGTGCAATTCATGCCACCGCCACTGCCATGAAGCGATTCATGCAGTTGATGTGGGAACGCAACAAACCGGCACGCGAGAACATTCCAAGTGACCGGCAGACGGCTTGCAATGCCGGCAAGAACTATATCGATCACACGGCCCCACTGCTCGATCGCATGAACGATGCTGACCGCGCTGCATGGAATGAGTTGAAACCACTCGTCGAGCAATACGCCGCCGATCTGGCGGCCAAGACACCCTGAATCAGAAGAACATCGAAGTGCGGTGGATTTGGACAAGCTGAATTTCACCACCCCTCTTCACTTCGATGTTCGATGTTGGGCGTTCGATGTTCGATGTTCATCACCTCAGCCGACCGCCGGCCAAAAAGACGCAGGCAACCGCCCGTGCCAGTAGCTCACCCCTGACTCAGCGCTGATACTTGCGCTTGAACGTGAGTGCGGCCATCGACTTCGAGATGACGCCCTGCAGGTAGGCGACTTCTTCGGAGTCCAGATTGTGGTCGACCGAATGCAGCTGCTCCTTGGCGCGCTCGATGGCGGCCTCGGTCTGCTGTTCGTCGATCTCGTTCTCGCCGAGCGCCATGTCGGTGAGCACCACCACCTTCTCCTGGGTGATTTCGGCGAAGCCGGAACCGATCGCCAGCGTCACCACCTGTCCTTGGAACAGGTAGCGCAGTTCGCCCGGCTGCAGCGCGGTCACCAGACCGGCGTGCTGCGGCAGAATGCCCATCTCACCGTCGGCACCGGGCAGGTAGACGTTGTCCACGGCATCCGAGAACACTTTCTTCTCGGGAGTGACGATGTCGAGATGGAGTGGCATGGGGATAAAAGCTGAAATGCTGAAAAACTGAAAAGCTGAAAGGGATCAGCGCATCAGTCGCGCGACACGGTGTCGATGCCGGCCTTCATGTAGAAGTTGCCTTCGGGCACGTCGTCCCACTTGCCGTCAAGGATCTCGGCGAAGCCTTTCACGGTGTCCTCCATCGAGACCAGCGCGCCGGGCACGTTGGTGAAGACCTCGGCGACGTGGAACGGTTGGGTGAGGAAACGCTGGATCTTGCGGGCGCGGAACACGGTGAGCTTGTCCTCGTCGGAAAGCTCGTCCATGCCGAGAATGGCAATGATGTCCTGCAGGTCCTTGTAACGCTGCAGCACCTGCTGCACGCCACGGGCGACGCGGTAGTGCTCCTCACCGACGATGTCGGGGGCAAGCGCCTTGGAGGTCGAGGCAAGCGGGTCCACGGCCGGGAACAAGGCCTGCTCGGCGAGCGAACGCTCAAGCACGACGGTCGCGTCCAAGTGGGCGAAGGTGTTGGCGGGAGCCGGGTCGGTCAAGTCGTCCGCCGGCACGTACACCGCCTGGATCGAGGTGATCGAACCCTTGTTGGTGGAGGTGATCCGCTCCTGCAGACCGGCCATTTCCTCCGACAACGTCGGCTGGTAACCCACCGCCGACGGCGTGCGGCCGAGCAGCGCGGACACTTCGGAACCGGCTTGGGAGAAACGGAAGATGTTGTCGACGAACAGCAGCACGTCCTGGTTGGCCTCGTCGCGGAAGTGCTCGGCCATCGTCAGCGCAGACAGCGCGACGCGCAGACGCGCACCCGGCGGCTCGTTCATCTGACCGTAGCAAAGCGCCACCTTCGAGCCTTCCTCGGCAAGCACCGGGTTGCCCTTGTCGTCGAGCTTGATGTGACCCTTCTCGTCCTTCTCGGTGGCGATAACGCCCGACTCGATCATTTCCCAGTAAAGGTCGTTGCCCTCGCGGGTCCGCTCACCGACGCCGGCGAACACGGAGAAACCACCGTGCGCCTTGGCGATGTTGTTGATGAGCTCCATGATGACGACGGTCTTGCCGACACCCGCACCACCGAACATGCCGCCCTTGCCACCCTTGAGCAGCGGGCAGATCAGGTCGATCACCTTGATGCCGGTCGGCAGCACCTCGGCGGCCGCCGATTGCTCGGTCAGCGAAGGCGCTTGACGGTGGATCGGCGAACGCAGGCTGGCGTCGGCCAGCGGCTTGTTCTCGTCGACCAGGTCGCCGGTCACGTTGAAAATGCGTCCCAGCACCTGCTTGCCCACCGGCACGGCAATCGGCTTGCCGGTGTCCAGCAAGTCCATGCCGCGGCGCAGACCGTCGGTCGTGGACATCGCCACCGCGCGCACCCAGCCGTCGCCAAGGTGTTGCTGCACCTCGAGCACCAGCTTGGTATCCACGCCGTTGAGGACGTACTGGATCTCCAGCGCGTTGTAGATTTCAGGCAGTTTCGCTGCCTTGGAAAAGTCGGCGTCGACGACGGCGCCGATGATCTGGACGATGGTTCCTTTGTTGCTCATGGGACGATTGGGAAGAGGCGTTGTGTTTGGCAGGTGGCGTGAGGGGATGCGGGCGGAGGATCACTCCATCGCCTTCATGGCGGTGGTGATTTCAAGCAGCTCGGCGGTGATCGCGCCCTGACGCAGCTTGTTGTATTCGAGCGTGAGCTCCTTGATGAACTTCTTGGCGTTGTCGGTAGCGGCCTTCATGGCGACCATCCGCGCGGAGTGCTCGGAGGCGCGGGCCTCGACGTGGGCCTGATAGACCTCGTAGTTGATGTAAAGCGGCAGGATCGCTTCGAGCACGGCCTTGGCATCGGGCTCGAAGGTGTAGTCGCGGAAGGCGTCCTTGATCTTCTCTTCGACCGGGAAGGCCTCAACCGACTGGGATGCCTCGCGGGCGCCGTTGAAGGTCTCCTGCACCGGCAGCAGCGTGACCACGGTCGGCTCCTGACGCAGCGTGTTGACGAACTTGGTGTAGGCGATGGTGACCTTGTCGTAATGACCGTCGATGAACTGCTTGGTGAGGAACTTCGCGATCGGGCGGGTCTGCGCGAAAGGCACCGGATCCTTGACCGCGAAATCGGCGATCACCTTGCGACCGAGCTTCTCGCAGAACACGCGCAGCTTGCGGCCGACGGTGACGTAGTGCGCGTCGGGCGAAGTGTTGGCGCGCAGCGCCTTGGCAAGGTTGGTGTTGAGCGGACCGCAGAGACCCTTGTCGGTGGAGATGACCAGCACCAATTCGCGGCCACCGTCGCGCTTCTCAAGCAGCGCGTGCGACTCGTCCGAGAAGTTCTGACGGATGTCCGCCAGCATCTGGGTGAGGTGCGCGGCGTATTCGCGGCCAGTCAGCGCCTGATCCTGCGCCTTCTTCATCTTCGCGGCCGCAACCAGCTGCATCGCGCGGGTGATTTGCGCGGTGTTCTTGACGGACTTGATGCGCCGGCGGATGTCGCGGAGGTTGGCCATGGGATGCTTGGAGCAGGGAGCTAGGAGCGTGGAGGCGGATTATTTCCAGGTCGTCTTGAAATCGCCGATCGCCTGCTTGAGGGCGTCGACCATCGAGGCGTCCTTCTTGAGGTCCGGCTTCTCGTTGCGGATCTTGTCGAGCAGCTCGCCCTTGCGGGTGCTGAAGAACTCACCCATTGCGGACTGGAAGCGCTTCACATCGGCGACGGCGACGTCGTCGAAGAAACCGTTCTGCATGGCGAACAGGTAGACGGACTCCATCTCCATCGCCAGCGGGCTGTATTGGTTCTGCTTGAACAGCTCGACGATGCGCGCACCGCGGTCGAGCTTCTTCTTGGTCGACGCATCGAGGTCGGAACCGAACTGGGCGAAGGCCTGCAACTCGCGGAACTGCGCGAGGTCGAGCTTGGTCGTGCCGGCCACCGACTTGATCGTCTTGGTCTGGGCAGCGGAACCGACGCGAGACACCGACAGACCGACGGAAATCGCCGGACGGATACCTTGGTAGAAGAGGTCGGTTTCAAGGTAGATCTGGCCGTCGGTGATCGAGATCACGTTGGTCGGAATGTAAGCGGACACGTCACCGGCTTGGGTCTCGATGATCGGCAGCGCGGTCAGCGAGCCACCACCGGCGGCATCGGACAGACGGGCCGAACGCTCGAGCAGGCGGCTGTGGAGGTAGAACACGTCACCCGGATACGCTTCGCGACCGGACGGACGGCGCAACACCAGCGACACCTGACGGTAGGCCACGGCGTGCTTGGAAAGGTCATCGAACACGATCAGCACGTCCTTGCCCTGATCCATCAGGTATTCAGCCAACGCGCAACCGGCGTAAGGAGCGAGGAACTGCATCGCCGCCGGATCGGAAGCCGAGGCGGAAACGATGGTGGTGTATTCCATCGCGCCGGCATCCTCAAGGGTCTTGAAGGTGCGGGTGACGTTGGAGAGCTTCTGGCCGATCGCAACGTAGATACAGTAGAGCGGCTTGTGGTTCTGCAGCTTGCCTTGTTCGGCAGCCTTGTTCTGCTGCGCTTGCGAAATGATGGTGTCCACCGCGATGGTGGTCTTGCCGGTCGATCGGTCGCCGATGATCAGCTCGCGCTGACCGCGACCGATCGGGATCATCGCGTCCACCGCCATGATGCCGGTCTGCACCGGAACCGAAACCGACTTCCGCTTGATGATGCCCGGGGCGATCTTCTCCATCGGGTATTGCGCGGCGGCTTCGATGGCACCTTTACCGTCGATCGGCTCGCCGAGCGCGTTGACCACGCGGCCGAGCACCTTTTCGCCAACCGGGATCGACAGCAGCTTGCCGGTGGTGCGGCACTCGGATCCTTCGGTCACCGCTTCGTAGTTGCCGAGCAACACGACACCGACTTCGCTTTCCTCAAGGTTGAGCGCCATGCCGGTCACGCCGCCGCCGAAATCGATCATTTCGTTGAGCATGACGGCCGAGAGGCCTTCCACCTTGGCCACGCCGTCACCGACCTGGCGGACGACACCGACGTTGGTTTTTTCGACCGAAGAGGTGATTCCGGCGATTTCTTTTTCGAGTTCCTGAAGGATGCTGCTCATGGACGGAGTGGGCGGTTGGGTGAGATGGATGAGAATCGGTTGGAGGGAGGATCAGAAGGCGGCGGCGAGGCGGTCGAGGCGACCTTGCACCGAACCGTCGAAGACGTCGTCGCCGACGCGGATGCGCAGGCCGCCGAGCAACTCGGGGGTCACCTTGTATTCGGCAACCAGACCGGCGCCGTATTGCTTGGTCAGGCCGGCGAGCACACGGACGCGCGATGCTTCGTCGAGCGCGACCGCGCTTTCAACGACCACCTTGCGCTTGGCAAGTTCGAGACGGGTCAGCCGCTGCAGTGCGGAAAGGATGGCATGATAGTCGCGCGGCTTGCTGTCGGCCAGGCGCTTGATCACCAACCGCAAGCGGGATTCGTCCAGACGACCGTCGACCTGACAGAGACCGAACAGGCGGCGGGCGGTGGTGGCGGCGGCTTTGGAGACTTTCATGATCCGGTGAAGAAGGGAAATCAGTGTTCGACCTTGGCGAGCGCTTCCTCGTTGATGCGCTTCTGGTCGGCGTCGGTGAGCACCTTGCCGGTGACTTGCGACGTGGTGGCGGCGACCAAACGGCCGAACTCGCGCTTGAGCTCGGCGCTGATGCGCTCGCGGTCGGCTTTGGCGGCAGCCTCGGCCTTGGCCAGGATCTGCTGGGCTTGGGCGATCGCCTCCTGCGACTTCTGTTCGCTGAAGGCGTGGGCACCCTGCTTGGCTTCCTCGATCAGACGCAGCGCCTGCTGGTTGGCCTTCTCGATGGCGGCAGCGGTGGTCGCTTCCGACTCGGCAAGTTGCTTCTCGATGCGCTTGAGCTTCTCCTCACCCTCGGCAATCCGCGTGCGGCGCTGCTCGAGCATCGCTTGGATCGGACCGAAGGCGAACTTCTTGAGCACCAGGATCACCAGGAAGAAATTGATCACCTGGGCACCGAAGAACCATGGGTTGAGCCCGAAGGTGTTTTTGATGATTTCAAAAACACCGGAACTCTCGGCGGTGGCGGAGGCAAGAAGAGCGATCATGGCGAGGGCGGAATGAGAGGAAAAATTCTCCGCGCGCCGGACATCGGCGCGCGGAGCAGGAATGATGGCTTACCAGGTGACAGCGAAGGCCGAGAGGATGAAGATACCTTCGATCAGCGCTGCAAGGATGATGGAGATCACGAGGATCGGGGTCGCGGCGCCGGGATTGCGGCCGGTGGCTTCAGCGGCTTTCGCGCCAAGGATACCGATGCCGATACCACCGGCGAGAGCGGCGGCTGCAACTGCAAATGCTTTGGTGAACATGGTGTTGGTTGGTGTTGGTGTTGTATGGTTTTTCTGCAAGCCCCACGGTCGTTGCCATGGTCGGATCGCGGAAAGGGATCAGTGATGCTCTTCGTCGCCGTGGTCGCAGATGAGCTTAAGGAAGATCGCACAGAGCAGGGTGAAGACGAGCGCCTGCACGAAGCCGACGAGAAGCTCCATGAAGTAGAATGGGAACGCAGGCAGCGGCGAAAGCCACTTGGGAACCAAGGCCATCAGCTTCTCCAGCGTCTGTTCGCCACCGTAAATGTTGCCAAACAAACGGAAGCTGAGGGCAACGGGGCGGATGGCGATCGAAATCAATTCCAACACGCCTACAAAGAGGAAAATCGGCACCATGCAAGCGAGCATGACGCCCTTGAAGTGGCCTTTCGGCGCAAAGATATGGGCAAGGAACCCCTTGAAGCCGTTTTCGGTGATCGCCCAGTAGAACCAGAGGATGGCGAAGGTGAAGGCCATCGCCGCGGTCATGTTGAGGTCGGCATTGCCACCGCGGGTGAGCGGCACATAGTGGCCATGCTCGCCACCGGTATTGACCATGAGGGTGCCGACACCTGGAAGCAGCCCCAGATAGTTGTTGATCAGGATGAAGAAGAAGATCGAGCCGAAGAACCAGAAGACCCGCTTGACCAGATGTGCGCCAAGCAGTCCCTCGAGGAAATCATAGAGCGACTCCACCATCCACTCGGCCACGTTCTGAAGACCTTGGGGAACCAGACTCATCTTGCGGGTCGCGGCCCGGCAGAACAGGACGATGATGCCGACCGCAACCCAGACCATGATCGTCGAATTGGTGAAGGCTCCGAATAGCGGTTCGGCATGCAGCGGCAGCGCGTGTCCGCCGCCCCCCGCGAAGGCAGGAGCCATTCCGGACAGCCAAAGAGCGAGGGGAGTGATGAATCGACGGAGGGTCATGCCGGGAAATGCGCTAGCGATGGGGCGCGGGGTCTTTAAAGACGCCCCCGCCTCCCCGCAAGACCTTTTTGTCTAAATTTTTCGGGGTTTTTAAGGTCTCCGAAGCATTCAGGCAGGGCTCTCCTCGGCAGCATGCGCGAAGGCATCCTTGGCGGCTTCGCCCAGCAACACGACATCACCGCGCAGACCGGCGCTGGCGACCACTTCGAAGCCGCAGGCGAGCGCCTGCTCGAGGAATTTTTCGGCCGGCAGACAAAGCCGTCCGCTGGAGGGCTCGAGGTGGAATTGGATCGGCCCGATGCCGTGGAATCCACGGTAGACGACTTCGGTGCAGACCATGCGGTCGGCGGTGCGGAAATCGAAGACAAAGTCATACGGTTTGCCCTCGTGGCTGAGCGCCTGGCGCAGACCCCGCCGGCAATCGTCCTCGGCCAAGGGCGGCCGCAGCACGACCAGCGCATCGACCTGCAGGGTTTCCTCGACCGGACGCACCTTCACGCCATCCTTTTTGGACTCGAGGAACCAGTGCGTCCCGGGGTCGCTTTGGCGGCCGGACCAGGCCTGGAAATCGGCCGAAGACCCGAGAAACAAGGCGGCATGCGGCCAGAATCCGGGCAAAAACCAATTGCTCAAGGCGTCGTCGTGGCGGGTTACCACCACGTCGCCGGGCCGCATCAGGGACATCAGCTGCTGGCGCATTCCGGCGCTGATCCGCTTGGGAGCACCCGGCGGCTTCACCCCCGGCACGTGCAATTCAGCCACCATCCGGCCCGAGGCCTCAAAAATCCCGAAGGTCACCTTTTTCCACGCCGAGCGGTGGCGGCGCAAAAAGGAAAACCAGCGGTAGCCGAGCCGGCGCTTCAAGGCGCCTTTGAGCCAATGATCCATCAGCGGCTCCTCGTTGCGCATCAGGCCGACCAAGGGAGCCAGCCCGGGGTCGCTCTCCAGCGCCAGGATCTCGTCGCGGTGCTTGAGGTAGAAATCCACCGCCCGGACTTGCCGGGCCAGCGCCAGCGGGCTGGAAAACTCGCCGTAGATGCGGGTGAAGCTCTTGCGTGGCAGGCCGCAGCGCGGGTCAGCCTCGTCGAGCTTCTTCCAGACGACCGGCCGCGATGCGGCCAATTCGACCAGGTAGCGGTCCGCCCGATCCATCACACAGGCAGCGGCAAACGCGGCCAGGAACACCGGCAGCCGGTCCTCGCGGGCCAGACGTCGAGGGCCGGCCAAGGCCTGCAGCTCCGCCTGAATCTCGAAAATCACCGCCCGCAAGGCCAGATACTGGGTGTAGCGCTCGCGGATCAATTCCTCCTCGTCAGGCAGGAAGTAGCCGCGCTCCGAGGCCCGGTCGACACAGGCGCTTTCTTCGGCCAGGGCGTCGCGCTTGGGCATGGTGGCCGCCGCCGACAACAGGGCGGGCACGCAACGCGCAAGGGCATCGGGGAACGGCTCCGCCTCCAGCATGCACCACCTTGTGCGCGATTCCCGGACGAAGGTCAATCGCGCCCGCAGGCCCGAACCAAAATCCGAGACCAGCCGAAAAAGCAGCCCCCGACGGTGGTCGCCGAAGCGCCGCCGAGGCCCGCGTCAAGCTGCGAATCCCAAAAAACAAGGGATTTTGAGAGGGTTTTATCTTGCCAAGTCCCTGACGTATCGGGGAAAACCCCCTTTGCCATGAATAAAGCCGAACTCATTGATTCCATCCAAGCTGCTCTCGGAAAAGACGCCACCAAGCGTGCTGCTGAAGAAGCACTCGACGCCGTTCTCTCGTCCATCGCCACTGGCGTGAAAACCCAGAAGAAAGTCCAGATCATCGGATTTGGCACCTTCGAGGCGAAAACCCGTGCTGCTCGCACCGGCCGCAACCCGAAGACCGGCGAGTCGATGCAGATTGCCGCCTCCAAGTCGGTGGGCTTCAAGCCCTCGTCCGCACTCAAGGCTTCGCTCTGATTCCGGGGACGGATTCCCACCCATAAAAAACCCCGACCTGCAAGGGTCGGGGTTTTTGTTTGAATGGATGAAATCCCTTGGCGATCAGAACCAACCCTTGCGGCCGGTGACGTAGGTCGCGGCGAATTCCTCGTCGGACTTGGTCAGGTAGATGATCCCTTCGATCAGACCGATCAGACCGCCCACACAGACAAAGCTGAGCAGGATCTGGATGATGCCTTCCTTGGTGTACCCGAGGTAGAACTTGTGGATGCCGAGGCCACCGAGAAGAATCCCGAGAATCCCTGCCACCACCTTGCTTTTGTCTCCTTGTGTTGGTTCTGTGGACATAACGGGATTTCTCTAATACACCAGCGCGCACACGACAAGCTCCAAGAGCCACCATGAAACCACGCCTCACCCTCGCCGAAGCCACCCTGCCCGACGGCGCCACCCTCAGCCTGCAGGAACACGACGGCCGGCTTGCGCTGTCGATCCATGGCCAGCAGATCTGCGGGCCCGCAACCCGCGCGGTGGAAGAAGAGCTGGCCCGCTTGGCCTGCGCCCCATTCCGCCCGGCCCGCCAACCGAAGTTGTGGTTCATCGGCTTGGGGCTGGGGCACACGCTCGCCAGCGCACTGGCCGAGTTGAAGCAAAAGAAGGGCGTGTTCCATGTGGCGGAGCCGATGCCCGAGCTGGCCCGCTGGCACCGCGAGCACCTCACATCCAGCCCGCTGGATGACCCGCGGGTGCAACTCGGCAACAGCTGCGACGCCAGCGCACTCGCCCGCCAGGCCGGAGCGCTCAGCGCGATCCTTCTCCATCTCGATGCCTCGCCGACCGGCCCTCGCAACCGCCCGTGGGTCGATGACGCACGGTGGCTGGCCGCCGCTTACGACGCACTGCAGAACGGTGGCCTGCTGGCAATCGCGGGCTCGCGTCCGCAAGCGCGACTCACCCGCTCGCTGCAACGCGCCGGCTTCGAGGTGGTCGAACACCTGGTGCCGGTGTCGCCAAATGCCCGCAAGCCACGGCTCGCCCCGGTCTGGCTCGCCCGCAAAGGACGATACCAAGGTTGAGCCGCGGATTTGAACTTTCCACCCCCCATTGCGCGATGCAATTTCCCCCTGTGTCCATCTTGAGAAACTTCCTCGGTCTGGCCCTGATCTCGGCCGCCCCACTGCATGCCGGTGAAATCGTCATCGAACCACGACCTTTTGAGATCGTCGTCGAACTCGATGCCAAGGCGATGCCCGCCAAGGACGTCGCCTGGGTACGCCTGCAGCCGGAGGAATGGTCGTCATTCAGCATCATCGCTCTGGCAGATCACGGACAATCGGTGCTCAAGGGCGACACCTTGGTCGCTTTCGATGCCCAAGCGATCGACCGGCGGATCGCCGACCTCAAGCAATCGACCACCCGCCTGACCTTGAATCTGGCCGATGCCCGCGAATCGCTGGCGCAACTCAAGGAAACCGCGCCGCACCGCTTGGACGCCGCCCGCCGCGCCGCGGAAACCGCTGCCAACGACTTCGAGTATTTCACCAAAACCGACCGCAAGGCGGAGGAGGAGAAATCGGTGCAACGCTTGGAATACAACCGGCAGCGGCTCGACAACGAAAAAGAGGAGCTGCGGCAACTCAAGCAGATGTATGCCGCCGACGATGTCACCGAAGACACTGAAGAGATCATCCTCACGCGCCAACAGAACGCCGTGAAGATGGCGGAATTCGAACTGCGCATGGCGACACTGCAGCACGAACGCAGGGTCGAAGTGCTGCTGCCACGCACCGCCATCGACATGGCCAATGCCAAGCGCGACACCGCGATCGCCCAGCGCCGCGCGGAAACCAGCATCCCCCGTGACATCGAACTCGCCACCGGCCGCCTGCTGGCGCTCGAGACCGAACTGCAGCGCGATCAGGAGCTGCTCGCGAAGCTGCAAAAAGACCGCGCACTCTTTGAAATCAAGGCGAGCGCCGACGGCATCTTCTACCACGGCGCCCTCGACAAAGGCCGCTGGACGACCGGCGAACTGATCCGCTCACTCAAGGTGGGTGGCCTGGCGCCGCTGGAACAAGCGTTCGCCACCCTGGTGCCTGCTGGCACCCCGCTCGAGCTGGTCGCCCACACCTCCGCCAGCACCGCCCGCCGATTGAAAACCGGCAACACCGGCAACGCCGTGCTCGGCGGCCGCGAGGACCTCGACATTCCGGTGACCGTGGAACAGGCAGCACTCGTCCCCGACACCGACGGCCAATACGCCGTGCGCCTGAAAGCCAGCTGGCCGAAAGACATCGCATCCGCCGTCCACGCCGGCAACCCGGCGAAAGCACAGCTCGTCAGCTACCAGAACCCCAAAGCGATCGTGATCCCGCAAGCAGCCCTGAGCTACGGCTCGGCCGGCTGGCAGGTGAAGGTGAAACTCGCCGACGGCAAGACCGAGCAACGGCGGGTGAAACGCGGCGCGCAGGATGGCGGCGACATCGAGATCCTCTCCGGCCTGGAAGCCGGTCAGGTGATCATCACCCCGTGACATCAAGGATTGAAGCGCGGACGACAAGTCATTGGATCAACTGAGAACTAGGCCAGGAAGGACGCAGCGGCATTTCTGCCTCACTTCGATGTTCGACGTTCAGTTTCGACGTTCGGTGTTCCGCCCCGCCCTCCTTACCAGCGCCCGCACCGGCCAAAAATATGCTCGTCAGCACTCGCGGCTTCAGACGACATTCAGCCCCGTGATCCATCCCACCGCCGTCATTTCCCCGGATGCCCGCATTGGCAACAACGTGCGCATCGGCCCCTATTGCGTGGTCGGCGCCAACGTCGAACTCGGCGATGACTGCGTGCTGCATTCCCACGTTGTGCTCGAAGGCCACTCGACCTTCGGCAAAGGCAACGAATTCTTCCCCTTCGCCTGCATCGGCGGCAAGACGCAGGACCTGAAATACATCGGCGAACCGACACGCCTCGAGGTGGGCGACCACAACGTGTTCCGCGAAAACACCACCGTGCACCGCGGCACCCACGAGGAACTTCCAACACGCATCGGCTCGCACAACCTGTTCCTCTGCTACTCGCACATCGCCCACGACTGCCAACTCGGCAACCACATCATCCTCTCGAACTCGGTCGGCCTCGCCGGCCACATCACCGTCGAGGATCACGCGATCGTCTCCGGCTGCGCCGCCGTCCACCAGTTCTGCCGCATCGGCAGACACTCGATCATCGGCGGCTGCTCGAAAGTGGTGCAGGACGTGCCACCATTCATGATCGTCGACGGCAACCCGGCATCCACCCGCGGCATCAACGTGATCGGCCTGCAACGCCGCGGATTCGCCGAGGCCGACATGAAGGCGATCAAGACCGGCTACAAGAAACTGTTCCTCAAGAAGGACGCGAACCTGACGACCGCACTCAGCTCGCTCAAGGCGACCCACGATGCCGGCAACCCGCATGTCGCGCACCTGATCCAGTTCGTCGAGAACTCGCAACGCGGCGTGACCCGCTGAGGCCATCGCCGCGCGTCGATGCTGGCGCCCTCGATCAACGGCCGTGGATCGGGCCGATCTTGCGCTTCTTCTTCGGCTCCTCGTTCACCGGATCCGGCTCACCGCCGAACAAGGGACCTTTGCCCTTCATGAACTCATCCATCTGGCCGCTGACATCGTAGCGGTTGCCCATGTCCTGCTGCACCTCGTCGAGCATGCGGTCGTTGCTGATCACCGACGGTTGGATGAAGACCATCAGCTCGCTGCGTTGATCGCCCTTCTTGTTGGATCCGAACAAGTTGCCGACCACCGGGATGTCGCTGAGGATCGGGATTCCACTCTTCTCCTTGGTGTTCTTACCGACGATCAATCCACCGAGCACGATCGTCTCGTTGTTGGGCACGGTGGCGGTGGTGAGGATCTCACGGGTCGCGATGCGCGGCACCGTCAAGTCGCCGCCCGAAGTGCCGGCACCTTCGATGATCTGGGTGCCGTTCTGCTCGTCGTTGAGCAAGGCGATCTGCATGGTGATCTCGTTGTCCGAGTTGACCAAGGGAATGACTTCCAACTTGAGTACGACATCCTGGTATTGGATGCGCGTGCCGGTGCTGTAACTGCCGCTGCTGGTGCCGCCCTCGGTGGGAATCGCGATTTTCTCACCACTCGAGATCACGCCCTTCTGGTTGTTGGAAGTGAAGATGCTCGGTCGCGACAACACGGTGAAGTCGGTCTTCGCGCTCAACGCGCGCAGGTAGCCGTTCAGATCGCCGATGCGGCCGAACACCCGCAGACCGGGAGCGGCAAGCGATCCCGGGTTGAAGGCCGGGAAAGTACCCACCGGCACATCCGGCGGTCCGATCACGGAGAACCCGTCACCACCACCACCACCGCGCACGTCCTTGCCGTCGACCAGGTAGTTCATGCCGAACTCCTTGCTGTTGTCCGCCGACATCTGACCGATGACCGTCGAGATCATCACCTGCTGCGGTTTGACATCCAGTTGGTCGAGCAGGCGCTCAACGATCTCCAATGCCGACGGTGGCCCTTGGACCACCACCGAGTTGGTGATGTTGTCAGCCACCAACAGAGTGCGGCCGATCAGCAACGACTCCGGCGCCGCGCTCGTCTGCGGATCCTCAAGCGAGTAGCCGCCACCGCTGCCACCACCACTGCCGCCACCGAATCCGCTGTTGCCGAATCCACTGTTGCCGAACGAGTTGCTGCCGGTCGAATTGCGGCTGCTGCCGGTCGTCCGGCTGCTGTTGTTGCTCGCCACCGGCCGCGCGCGCGATTGTCCCGTTGGCGCACCACCGGTCGCGGCACCATCGCCACTGCCGCTGAAGGCCCGGGTCAAGGCATCGCCCGCCACCGGCAGGAAATCGGACACCGTGAGGAAGCGCAACTTGCGACGCAGGAAGGTCTTCTCACTGCTCGGGATGTCGAACTCGCGCACCAGATTCTCGACGAACACCAGATCCACCGGACGACCCATGCAGAAGATCCGGTTCGTCCGCGCATCCGGCACGATCTGCACCGGCGTGCTCTCGCCCGCCCCGGAACCACCGACACCCGCCGGCGTCGCTGGCGCGCCGTCAACCGGAGCCCGCTGGACACCCGCCGTCGTCTGCACGCTCTGCTGCGCGGTGAGCAATTCATTCAAGGTGGTCGCCATCTCGGTGACATCGGCATACTGCACCTGGATGAAACGCGTCGCCTGCACCGAGCCGGGCACGTCGATCGTGCGCTTCAACTCGATCAGACTCTTGATCAACGATGCCTTCTCGGTGATCACCACCGCCGAAGCGTTCGGCACCGACGAAATCGAGCCGTAAGCACCGAGTTGGCCGATGATCTGGGTGAAGATCTGCACCGCCTGGTCGGGCTTGATGTAGTTGAGCGTCATCACATAGGTGATCACGATGTCCTTGTCGGGCAGTTGCGAAGTCTCGTTGTAGACGTCGACCTGCACGTTGGTCGGACGCACGCCGGCGTTGGCCAAGGTGAGGATGTCGAGATTCGGGTCATCCGGATGCTGCGTGAAGACAAATCCCTCCAGCACCGCCGCCTTGCGCAGCAACTCGGCAGCCTGACCGTAGGTCAATGGATCCTCCGGACTGGCATCCTGAACGAAAGCGAACTCGGCAGTAATCGCCGCCGACGTCACGATCACGCGGCGCCCGGTGTATTGACGGTACAACTTGGCCAAGCGCTCGCCGCTGAGTTTCGGCTCGCTGATCGGCGACTGGATCAATTGGTTCTCCAGTTGGGCTTGAGCCCCATTGGCCGGTTGCCCGCGCACGCCTTGGACCGGCACGGCTGGCGGTGCGGGTTGCTGGGCAGTGGCCGACAGCCCGAACGCGAGCAGCAGGATGGAGGTGCGGTGCATGGACATGACGTGGAGTGGGATGAGGGTTCAGCGGGTGCGGCGCGGGAAGCGGCTGCCATTGCCGAAATTGTTGACGCCGGGGATGCCGCCGCCCGGATTGCCTGCCGGATTCTGCGGCGCAGTGACATTGCCCGGCTGGACGATCCGGGGACGCGGTGAGGCTGGAATGACGGCAGGGTTCGCCGCTGCGGGCGGCGGCTGCTTGTTCTGCGCGGTCGGCGGCTTGGCAGCGGGCGGCGCAATCTTCAGATAACGATCGTCAAAGGCGACCAGGCCGTCCACGCCGCCACGCTCGAGCCGGATCACCGTGCCCATCGGGTCACCTTTCTTCTCGATGACCTCCTTGATCCGCATGCCGTCCTGCATCTTGCCGCTCTCGATGCAGATCGGAGCCAAGGTCGGCTGCTTCTTGTTCATGATGGTGACCTGCACCCGACCGTCCGACAAACCGGACACCCCGAGCAGCACGTAGTCCTCCAGCGGGTTGTACACCGGCCCGCCGGTGAGCACCACCGGGGTGGTGAACATCGATTGACTCCACAACTTCTGGTAGCGCGTGAGCGGCGCGCGCTGCGGCACCTCCGCCACCGCGGCCAGCGACAGCGCCAGCAGCAGGCTGATGAGGGAGAGTCCGGGTTTCATGGGAACAGGTTGGGGCTGGAAATCAGAAAAACAAGGAAGGATCTGGTGTCAGGCGCCGGAAGAAGCCGGCACAAACCACTGCTCGATGGTCGTGCGGCAGTCGATCTTGTGCTCATCCTGCGGGTTCACCGAAAGGATCAATTGGGTGGCGTGACGCAGCTTGTCGGGCGTGTTCAACCGGTACAACCACTCGTAGAGCGCGGCCTCGGTGCCGGTCACCTGGATCAGGATGCCCGCCCGGTGGTATGCACTGCCAGGGATCGGATCCGTGGAAAGCAGGTCCTGCTTGCGAACCTCCAAACCGCAGTCGCGGGCCTCCACGGTGCAGAACGCCTGCAGCGCGGCCTGGATGTCCTGCTTGGCCGCCGGCGCGGGCTCATGCTGCGCCAGCCAGTCCATTTCACCGAGCACCTGCTCGCGGCTGTCGCGGAACAACTCGGCACGTTCGAGGTCCCGCTGCGCCTGCAGCATCCGGTCATCCACCTGCGTCTTGAGCCGGCGGTATTGCGCAATCCCCAGGAAATTGAGCAGCAGGAAGCCCGCTGTCAGGAACAGGATCAGGAGTTTTTTCTCGCGTGGGGACATGAATGAAAACGGTTCACGGTTGGCTGTCGGCGGCCGGCACAGTGCCGCGGTATTCGAATTTCCAGCCGGCGGTCCCTTGGTTGGCCTCAGGCACCTCCCATTGGTAGCGCGACAGTCCGCTGTGTTTGGTCAAATTGATGCTGAAGCGGCTGATCGCCTGCAGCTGCGATTCCGGCGCGCTGCCGCGCAACAGGATGTTGTTGGCACTCACTTCGGCCAATTCCAGCCGCACGCCACCCTGCGGCGGCAGGCAGTTCTGGATCTGCAGCAGCACTTCCACCGGCGAGTGGTCGCGATCGATCGCATCCGCCAGTTCGAGCCATTTCTTCATGTGCAGCGCATACGCTTCGCCTTCCGGCGCCGCCTCGCGGGCAAGCCGCTCGAGCTCGGCGGCATCCGACGATTTCTTCCAAATGCCAAACGCCAGCCAACCGGCGATCAACAGGTAAAGCGCGGCGGCACCGGCCACGCCGAGTCGGATCCACTGGCGGCGACGCGCCAGATCGCGCGCGGCACGCACGTCCTCCGGCAGCAAGCGACTCACCGGATCAGGCAGCACCGGCTGCGGCCGGCCAAGCACCTGCACCGGCAGATCGAAGACCGCCTTCAAGCCAGCCGGATCCACCGACGTCGCGGAGGTCCACAACTCGATGCGCGCCGGCCGCAGGGACAAGCCCTGCATCGACAACTGCATCAATGAAAGTTGAATCTCGCGGGCCAAGGCCTCGTCGGGTACCGCCGCATCCACCGCCGTCGCTTGGAAAAACAACAGCCGGCCGTGATCGAACACCGCGAACACCCAGCGGCCCAATTCACGCCACAGGCAGATCGCGTTGCCCTCGACCCGGAAACAACGGGCCAACACATCGAAACCCACCGGACTGCGCGCCGGCAACTCGCCAGCCACCGGCGATTTGAGAAACACCGCCAACAAGGTGCTGCGCTCGTCATCGCGCTCGACAGGGAAATAATCCACCAACTTGCCCGCCAGTGGATCGGGTCTAAGCCCCATCCGCTCGCCCTGCAACAACACCAGATCCGCATACAAAGCCGGATCACCGGTCTGCACCCGCATCGGCAAGGCGGTCACCGCACGCGCCGGAAACAACAAGGTGATCTCGCCAGCGGGCAGTTCGCTGATGTCGCCTGCCAACGACACCTCACTGCTGCGCTCCAGCGCGAAAGTGCCGTCAGCCTGGCGGGCCCAGGCTTCCCATCCGGATTCACCGGGCAGCAGCAGGATTGGATCGTTGGTTTTGCTCAAGGGATGATTTCCTCGGTTCGTTCAAGCAGGGCCGGCTTGCCGGTGCGGTTGCGCAGGATCACGGTGATCTTGCGCGCAGCCCCCTCGGCTCGCCCGATGCTTTCAATGCGGGTGATGGGATCCTTTACAGTAAAACGGGCCGCCAGTTCAAAGGAAAGATTGGGGTCCAGCCCCAAAAGCGCAAGCGCCTTGCCAACATCCTCGAAGGGCAAGTCATCCTCGGTGTCGCGCAGGTTGTCAGGCCCCCGCACCTCCTCGGCGATCAACTCGGCCTGCTGCGGCGAACACTCGGCGGCCACGGCAATGAACTCGGGCGGCGCTTCGTTCAGGTCCAACTGGCCGCTGCTCCACACCGTGAACCAGTCGCGCCAGTCGGGACGCAGGAACTCCACCCGGTCCATCCCCCGCACCAGACGCATCTCGTCCAGGCTGTAGAACATCCGGTTGAAGGGCTGGTTGATGCGGCCCGCTGCCTCGTATTCCTCCGCCTCCGCCCCGTGCAGCGACACCTCCTCATCCTCGTCGATCCAGTCGGTCAGCGCATCGATCAAGGCCTCGGACTCGTCGCGCTCCATCCCCCAGTGATCGAAAATCGCCTGCAGCAGATCGGTGTCACGGCGGGCGACGATCGCATTGATGTTGAAACGCCCGCCCTCGGAAAGGATCCGCGCCTCGAAACCGGTCTCCTCGTCAATCTGCCGGATCAATACCGGGTCGCCGCGCTCGACCAGTGGATGCGAACCGATGGCAATCCCCATCTCCGCCATCTGCCGCGCCTTAGTCCCGTGGATCGCCGCACCAGCGATGTCCATGTCCAGCGAGATCACCCGCAACGCAGTGATGCTGGCGATCGCCAGAATGGCAATCAACCACAACACCGCCAGCAACGCGGCACCACGCCGACGAGAAATCCGTCGCCTCATTGGCCACCTCCTTGGTTAGGCGTCAATGACGAGGAGTCCACCTCCAGCTTTACGCCGGTCTCCCGCGTTTCGAAATGAGTCGGCCCCCCCGGTGCCGCCAACTGACGCATCAGCAATTCCGGATTCTGCTTCGGCGGCAACCAGAACATCTGCTTCATCTCCTGGCCTTTCGCGCCAATCGCCATCACCAATTCCAACTGCAAGGGCAGACGACCGTTCTCATCCCATTCATACTGCCATTCCTGAGTCGCCGGGTTGTAGACCTGCCACTCGAAGTAGGCGACCTCTTCCATCAGCACGATCTCGGCAAAAGGCCCTTCATCGACCGTCGATTTCTTGTCGAATGCATCGGTGGTGCCTTCCAACACCTCGTTCTCGTAAAACCCCAGCACCACATCGACATAACCGTTGAGCCTCGGCACGGTGCTCAGCGTGACCGCCTTGGCCACGCGATCCTGCCCGCCCCAACTGAAGTTCATCGGCGCATTCTGGATCGTCAGGGTCGACAGGTAACGCGAGCCGGTGTCCTCCACCTTCAGGTTGAACACGGCATTGCCGGGCAACGACGAGAACCGACGGCTGAGCAGATCGAAGAACGCCTGCTGCTTCATCTCCTCGGCCTGCGAATCGACGATCGCCTGACTCAAGTGCAACGAGCTGCGCGCGATCGCCAGCACCATGCCGATGATCACCGCCATCAACAACAATGCCGACATCACCTCGATCAAGGTGAAGCCATGCGCTGCGGATCTCGGGTTGCGGTGAATCATGGTTGATACATGCGGCCGTTGCGCCAGGTCTCGGACTCACGCGTCCGCCATTGGCCGTCCTGATACCAGCGGGCCGTCAGCCGG
>JACCDY011013640.1_pt1 | contig 34087 bp, 37 predicted proteins | sample 7446391 | NCBI WGS metagenome assembly JACCDY01 (sample SAMN15323451, study PRJNA562643) | freshwater metagenome | isolation source: river surface water | place: USA:Blue River Watershed | collected 2017-08-18 | reverse complement strand
TTGGAACAGGAAAAATCATGATCCAAATGCAGACCACGCTGGACGTGGCCGATAACACTGGTGCACGCTCTGTCATGTGCATCAAGGTGCTCGGCGGTTCCAAGCGCCGTTATGCCGCTATCGGCGATGTTATCAAGGTTACCGTCAAAGACGCTGCCCCACGCGGCCGTGTCAAAAAAGGCGAGATTTACAACGCTGTCGTCGTTCGTACGGCGCAGGGTGTTCGCCGCAAAGATGGTTCACGTATCCGCTTCGGTGGCAATGCCGCCGTATTGCTCAACGCGAAACTCGAGCCCATTGGCACGCGTATCTTTGGACCCGTTACGCGCGAATTGCGTGGCGAAAAGTTCATGAAGATCGTGTCGTTGGCGCCTGAAGTGCTGTAAGGAGCCACAAATGAACAAAATTCGCAAAGGCGACGAAGTTGTAGTGCTGACGGGTCGTGACAAAAAGCGTCGCGGTACGGTTTTGGCACGTCTTGATGCAGACCATGTATTGGTAGAAGGCATCAACATGGTCAAAAAGCACGTCAAGCCAAATCCGATGCAAGGTACAACAGGCGGCATTATCGAAAAGACGATGCCGATCCATATTTCGAATATTGCGCTGTTTAATCCAGCCACCGGTAAAGGTGATCGCGTTGGGATTAAAGAAGTTGACGGTCGCAAGGTTCGCGTGTTTCGTTCCAGCGGTGAACCCGTTGGCGCGAAAGCTTAAGGGGCGATTAACATGTCTCGTTTCCAAGAACTCTATTTGCAAAAAATTGCGCCCGCCTTGCGCGAGCAATTTGGCTACAAGAGCGTGATGCAGGTTCCCCGTGTCACCAAAGTCACCCTGAACATGGGTGTATCTGAAGCTGTTGCAGACAAAAAAGTCATTGATCATGCTGTTTCTGATCTGACAAAAATCGCTGGACAAAAGCCAGTCATTACCAAAACCAAAAAGGCGATCGCTGGTTTCAAAATCCGCGAAGACTATCCAATTGGTTGCATGGTGACTTTGCGTGGTCAGCGCATGTACGAATTCCTCGATCGTCTGGTCTCCGTGGCACTGCCTCGAGTGCGCGACTTCCGTGGTATTTCCGGTCGTGCGTTTGATGGTCGCGGCAACTACAACATCGGTGTGAAAGAACAGATCATTTTCCCCGAGATTGAGTACGACAAAATCGACGTGTTGCGTGGGATGAACATCAGCATCACCACCACCGCCAAGACAGACGAAGAAGCCAAGGCGCTGTTAACAGCCTTTAGCTTCCCGTTCCGCAACTAAGGAGCGCAGACGTGGCTAAACTTTCAATGATCAATCGCGATATTAAGCGCAAAATGACGGCAGAAAAATTTGCTGCCAAGCGTGCTGCTCTTAAAGCGATCATCGATGATTCATCCAAGACCGACGAAGAGCGCTACGAAGCGCGGCTGAAATTTCAGCAACTTCCCCGTAACTCGAGCCCATGTCGTCAGCGTAATCGCTGCGCGATTACAGGTCGTTCACGAGGTGTGTTCAGCAAGTTCGGACTTGGCCGCATGAAACTGCGCGAATTGGCTATGAAGGGTGAGATTCCCGGCATGACCAAAGCTAGCTGGTAGGAGAATAAAACATGAGCATGAGCGATCCAATCGCCGATATGCTGACTCGCATTCGTAATGCGCAGCAGGTAGATAAAACATCGGTGACCATGCCCTCCTCCAAGCTTAAGGTAGCAATTGCTGCCGTGCTTCAGGATGAAGGTTATGTTGACGGTTACAAGATTAAAGGCACGGCTCAAAAGCCCGAGCTTGAAATCACTCTCAAGTATTACGCTGGTCGTCCAGTGATCGAACGCATCGAACGCGTTTCGCGTCCTGGTCTGCGTATTTACAAGGGCAACGGAAGCATTCCTCAGGTCATGAATGGTCTGGGTGTGGCTATTGTCTCCACCTCACGTGGTGTGATGACTGATCGCAAAGCGCGCGCCAATGGCGTGGGCGGCGAAGTCCTCTGCTACGTGGCTTAAGGAGAAACCGAATGTCACGTATTGCTAAATATCCAGTCGAATTGCCAAAAGGCGTCGAGGCAACAATCAAGGCCGATCAGATTACCGTTAAAGGTCCTCTCGGCACATTGAGCCAGTCGCTGATTGGTAACGTTATTGTCAACGAAGATGGTGGAAAACTGTCATTCATCGTTGCCGATGACTCCCGCGAAGCAAAAGCAATGTCTGGTACCCTGCGCGCACTTGTTGCGAACATGGTGACCGGTGTGAGCAAAGGCTTCGAGCGTAAGTTGACTCTGGTGGGCGTGGGTTACCGCGCTGCTGTCCAGGGTAACGCGATCAAATTGCAACTTGGTTTTTCGCATGATGTTGTCCATCCCATGCCTGCCGGTGTAAAAGCCGAGTGCCCAACCCAGACGGAAATCGTCCTCAAGGGTTCGGACAAACAGGTTGTTGGTCAGGTGGCTGCTGAAATCCGCGCTTATCGTCCACCAGAGCCCTACAAAGGCAAAGGCGTGCGTTACGTTGATGAGCACGTCATCATCAAAGAAACCAAGAAGAAATAATCGCGCAAACAAGGAAAGATCATGGACAAAAAAATTTCCCGTTTGCGTCGTGCAGTCCCGACGCGTAAGAAAATCGCTGAGTTGCGAGTTAATCGCCTCCAGGTTTTCCGCTCGAATCTGCACATCTATGCAAACATCATTTCGCCCGAAGGCGACCGTGTTCTGGTATCGGCTTCGACCGTTGAACCAGAAGTGCGTCAGCAACTCGCGGGTCAATCTGGTCGTGGCGGCAATGCTGCTGCAGCAACCTTGATTGGCAAGCGTGTCGCAGAGAAAGCTAAGGCTGCTGGTATTGAGCTGGTTGCTTTCGATCGTTCAGGTTTCCGTTACCACGGCCGAGTAAAAGCCCTGGCCGAAGCCGCGCGTGAAGCCGGCCTGAAGTTTTAAGCGAGGAACAGTCAAATGGCTAAAGAACAACGCAAGAACGCTCCTGAAGAGCGTGATGACGGTCTTCGCGAAAAGATGATCGCGGTTAACCGCGTCAGTAAAGTCGTTAAAGGCGGTCGTACCATGAGTTTCGCTGCACTGACAGTGGTCGGTGATGGTGATGGACGCGTCGGTATGGGTAAAGGCAAGGCGCGTGAAGTGCCAGTTGCGGTTCAAAAGGCAATGGAACAGGCGCGTCGCGAATTGTTCAAAGTTGCGCTCAAGAACGGTACCTTGCACCACACTGTTGTGGGCAAGCATGGTGCATCGACAGTGCTGATCTCCCCAGCCGCAGAAGGTACTGGCGTGATCGCCGGTGGACCCATGCGCGCTATTTTTGATGTAATGGGCGTGCGTAACGTCGTGGCAAAAAGCCTCGGCTCAAGCAATCCATACAACATGGTTCGCGCCACGCTTAACGGTTTGCGCGCTTCTCTTACACCTTCGGAAGTTGCTGCCAAGCGTGGCAAGACCGTCGAAGAGATTTTGGGGTAAGTCATGGCTGAAAAACAAGTCAAAGTCACCCTGGTCCGTTCGACCATCGGTACCAAGCAAGACCATCGCGATACAGTGCGCGGTTTAGGTCTGCGTCGTGTCAATAGCAGCAAAGTGCTGAAAGACACTCCCGAAGTTCGCGGCATGATCAATAAAGTTGATTATCTCGTGACCGTTTCGGAAGTCTGAAAGGAATGACGATGTCGATTACTCAATTGAATACTCTCAAGCCAGCCGAAGGCTCAACACACGCAAAGCGTCGTGTGGGTCGTGGCATTGGATCAGGTTTGGGCAAAACGTCCGGACGTGGTCACAAAGGCCAAAAGTCCCGTACTGGTGGTTTCCATAAAGTTGGTTTTGAAGGCGGTCAAATGCCTTTGCAACGCCGCTTGCCCAAGCGTGGTTTTTCTACGCTCGACGGTCACTTGTATGCTCAGGTTCGTTTGTCTGATTTGCAGTCCTTGCCTGTCGAAGAAATCGATGTGCAAGTTCTCAAGCAGGCTGGTGTTGTTGGCACGCAAGTTCGCTACGTGAAGGTTTTCAAATCTGGCGAATTGTCGCGCAAGGTCTCCCTCAAGGGTATCGGCGCAACAGCTGGTGCGCGTGCTTCGATCGAAGCCGCCGGCGGTTCGATTGCTTAAGACGGATTAGAGAATGGCAACAGCACAGTCCGCAGGAAAATCAGGCGCACGATACGGCGATCTCAAACGCCGCCTAGTGTTCCTGGTGCTCGCTCTGGTGGTTTATCGCCTGGGTACGCACATTCCTGTTCCTGGCATTAATCCAGTTGCTTTGGCAGATCTGTTTCGTGAAAATCAGGGCGGTATTCTCGGCCTGTTCAACATGTTTTCAGGTGGTGCGCTCGAGCGATTCTCAATCTTTGCTTTAGGAATCATGCCTTACATTTCTGCATCGATCATCATGCAGTTAATGTCAGTGGTTGTTCCTACACTCGAAGCAATTAAAAAAGATGGCGAAGCAGGCCGTCGCAAGATTACGCAGTACACACGTTACGGTACCGTGGCGTTGGCATTGATACAGGCAGTCGGTATTTCAGTGGCGCTTGAATCTCAGCCTGGATTGGTGATTGAGCCTGGCATGATGTTTCGTGTCACAACAATCGTGACTCTTGTAACAGGCACGATGTTCGTGATGTGGTTGGGAGAGCAGATTACCGAGCGTGGTTTAGGTAACGGTATCTCGATATTGATTTTTGCAGGTATTGTTGCTGGGTTGCCTAGTGCACTTGCAGGTTTGCTTGACTTGGTTCGAACGAACGCAATGTCAGGTTTCTCGGCACTCTTTATTGTTGCTTTAGCTGTTTTGGTGACCGCCTTCGTGGTGTTGGTCGAACGCGGTCAGCGCAAGATTACAGTGAATTACGCAAAACGGCAGGTTGGCAACAAAGTTTATGGCGGACAGACTTCGCATTTGCCTTTGAAGCTCAACATGGCCGGTGTGATTCCTCCGATTTTCGCCTCATCGATTATTCTTTTCCCGGCAACAATCGCAAGCTGGTTCTCAAGTGCTGAGAGTATGCGTTGGTTGGGAGATTTGGCTGCGGCGCTTGCGCCTCGTCAACCGCTTTATATTACGTTGTACGCTTCCGCAATTATTTTCTTCTGCTTTTTCTATACAGCTCTTGTTTTCAATAGCCGTGAAACTGCAGATAATCTTAAAAAGAGCGGCGCTTTCGTTCCCGGGATTCGTCCAGGTGAGCAGACCGCTAAGTTTATTGACAAGATTTTGATGCGGTTGACGTTGGCTGGTGCTCTATACATCACAGTGGTGTGTTTGGTACCAGAGTTTTTAGTCATGCGTTGGAATGTACCGTTTTACTTTGGCGGCACCTCATTGCTGATTATTGTTGTAGTTACGATGGACTTCATGGCACAGGTTCAGGCCTACATGATGTCTCACCAGTACGATTCATTGCTCAAGAAGGCTAACTTCAAGGGCGCGAATATACCAATGAGATAAGCGAGAGCAATGTCAAAGGACGACGTCATTCAGATGCAAGGTGAGATTCTTGAGAATCTCCCTAACGCAACATTCCGTGTCAAGTTGGAAAACGGCCATGTAGTCTTAGGTCATATTTCCGGCAAGATGCGTATGCATTACATCCGGATTTTGCCGGGCGATAAAGTCACAGTGGAGCTCACACCCTATGACTTAACGCGCGCCAGAATCGTATTCCGCTCCAAATGAGCGGCCGGGTTACGAAAGATAACAGGAGTCAACCATGAAAGTAATGGCATCGGTTAAGCGGATTTGCCGCAACTGCAAGATTATTAAACGTCACGGCGTGGTGCGAGTTATTTGCACCGACCCGCGTCATAAGCAGCGTCAAGGTTAATACATCAAGGAACAGTCATGGCCCGTATTGCTGGCATCAACATTCCGCCACATCAGCACGCCGAGATCGGCCTGACCGCCATTTTTGGCATCGGTCGCACTCGCTCTCGCAAAATTTGTGAAGCCGCTGGTGTGCCTCTGTCCAAAAAGGTCAAAGATCTCACCGACGCAGAACTCGAGCGCATCCGTGAACACGTAGGTGTGTTTTCGGTTGAAGGCGATCTGCGACGCGAAGTTCAGCTCTCGATCAAGCGATTGATCGATCTGGGAACCTATCGTGGCATGCGTCATAAGCGCGGCTTGCCCGTACGTGGTCAACGCACTCGCACCAACGCTCGCACCCGCAAGGGACCGCGTCGCGCTGCTGCTAGCCTGAAGAAATAAAGAGGATTAGAAGATGGCTAAAGCTTCTGCCGGCGGCGCAACTCGCGTACGCAAAAAGGTTAAAAAGAATGTGTCGGACGGCATTGCGCACGTCCACGCATCTTTCAACAACACAATCATCACCATTACCGATCGTCAGGGCAATGCTCTGTCATGGGCAACTTCTGGTGGTGCAGGTTTCAAGGGCTCACGCAAGTCCACGCCGTTCGCCGCACAGGTTGCTGCCGAAACAGCTGGCAAGGTGGCTATTGAGTATGGCATCAAGACACTTGAAGTTCGTATCAAGGGCCCAGGTCCTGGTCGCGAATCTTCTGTGCGTGCGTTGAACGCGTTGGGTATCAAGATCTCGAGCATTGCCGACATCACGCCCGTACCGCACAACGGTTGCCGCCCACCTAAGCGTCGTCGTATCTAAGGGGAACCCACATGGCACGTTATACCGGTCCCAAATGCAAACTCTCGCGTCGCGAGGGCATTGATCTTTTCTTAAAGAGCGCACGCCGCTCTCTTGAGTCAAAGTGCAAGCTTGATTCCAAGCCTGGTCAGCACGGTCGCACCTCAGGTGCTCGTACATCAGATTACGGTTTGCAGCTGCGTGAGAAGCAAAAGCTCAAGCGCATGTATGGCATTATGGAAAAACAATTCCGTAAGTACTTTGCAGAAGCTGAGCGTCGCAAGGGCAATACTGGCGAGCAGTTGATCCAGTTGCTTGAGTCGCGTCTCGACAACGTCGTTTACCGTATGGGTTTTGGCTCAACTCGCGCTGAAGCGCGTCAACTCGTGTCGCATCGTGCGATTGAGTTGAACGGTCGCACAGCTGATATTCCTTCGATGTTGATCAAGTCTGGTGACGTGGTCGCTATCCGTGAAAAGTCAAAATCACAAGCGCGTATTCGCGAAGCTGTGGATCTGGCTTCTGGCAATGGCTTCCCACAGTGGGTCGAAGTCGACACCGCCAAGCTTGTTGGAACGTTTAAACAGGTTCCAGATCGTGCTGATGTCGCTCGCGACATCAACGAATCGATGGTCGTGGAATTGTATTCACGCTAATCGCTCGCTTTAAGTGGCGTATGCAGCTTTTGCCGCATACGCCATATCTATTTTTTGTTAGTTGCTTTCCCTGTCAGTCTTATCCATCAGCCTTATCGGTGTAACGAGCCGAGGGTATTGAAAAAGGACCACCGCAATGTCACAAGGTTTTCTCAAGCCACGTTCGATCGAAGTCGAACCAGTCGGCCCAAATCATGCCAAGATCATTATGGAGCCTTTCGAGCGCGGCTACGGCCATACGCTTGGAAACGCGCTGCGCCGTATTTTGCTTTCTTCGATGTCTGGTTACGCACCAACCGAGGTCCAGATCACAGGCGTCGTGCATGAGTACTCAACGATCCCAGGTGTGCGTGAAGACGTTGTAGATATTTTGTTGAACCTGAAAGGTGTGGTGTTCAAGCTGCACAGCCGCGATGATGTGACACTGACTTTGCGCAAGCAAGGTGCAGGTCCAGTTTTGGCTTCGGACATTGAGCTCCCCCATGATGTTGAGATTGTGAATCCATCACAGGTGATCGCTACGCTGACTGATTCCGGCAAACTTGAAATGCAAATCAAGGTTGAAAAAGGCCGTGGCTATGTTCCAGGTAATGTGCGTGCATTGATTGATGACCGTGCACACACGATCGGTCGTATTGTGCTGGATGCTTCTTTTAGTCCAGTACGTCGCGTCAGCTACGCTGTGGAAAACGCTCGCGTTGAGCAGCGTACCGACCTCGACAAGCTTGTTCTCGATGTCGAAACAAATGGTGTGATCAGCCCCGAAGAAGCTGTGCGTCAGTCTGCACGCATTCTGATGGATCAAATTTCTGTTTTCGCAGCTCTCGAAGGCGCTGGTGATTCCTACGAAGCACCAAGCCGTGGCGCACCACAAATTGATCCAGTGCTCTTGCGCCCAGTCGATGATCTTGAATTGACTGTTCGTTCAGCGAACTGCCTCAAGGCCGAAAATATTTATTACATCGGTGATCTGATCCAGCGCACCGAAAACGAGTTGCTGAAGACGCCTAATCTGGGTCGCAAGTCACTCAATGAGATCAAGGAAGTGTTGGCTGCACGCGGCTTGACATTAGGCATGAAGCTGGAAAACTGGCCACCGATGGGACTCGAGCGTCCATAAGTACATCTGGTTCAGCTGCTTGAAACAAGAACCAAAAGAGACAAGGTCTCCAAGGTTCTTGTCAGTGCTAAAATGAAAGGCTTTGTTGCAGATGTAGTACAGCAATACAAATCGGCCCGCAGCATATGTTTGCTGATCGAAGAGCTGAATTTAGAGCGCTTTTGCTCATCATAGATTCAATAAGGAAAGTATCATGCGTCACGGTAATGGATTACGTAAACTCAATCGTACAAGCAGCCACCGTCTTGCGATGTTTCGCAATATGGCAGTCGCCTTGCTGACACACGAAGCGATTAAGACCACTTTGCCTAAAGCAAAAGAACTGCGTCGTATCGTTGAGCCTTTGATCACAATGGGTAAAACTCCCACTCTGGCGAACAAGCGTTTGGCTTTTGCCCGTTTGCGTGACCGTGAGCTCGTGGTGAAGTTGTTTGCTGAAATCGGCCCACGTTATGCCGCTCGTAACGGCGGTTATACCCGTATTCTGAAGATGGGCTATCGCCAAGGCGATAATGCACCCATGGCGTTCATGGAGCTGGTGGATCGTCCAGTGGTTGAAGAAGCCGCAGCGGATTCAGCAGCTGAGTAAGGTCAATGCCCAGCATTAGTCAGTGACTAATGTTTTAACTTAAAAGCCTCGGTTAATCCGGGGCTTTTTTGTGTTCTCTGGATGTTTGCGAATCTGGATGTCGATACAATCGTAGGCATACAGCTTAAAGATGAGTCAACATGCCTGAGCAAGCAATCGTGGTGGTCATGACGAACGTGCCAGATCTTTTACTGGCTAAACGTATCGCGCACCTATTGATCGAAGAACAGCTCGCGGCGTGTGTCAATATTGGTACACCCATGTTGTCGATCTATGGGTGGAAAGGGGAAGTCGAAGGGGCTGAGGAAATCCCCATGATGATTAAAACCACCTGCGACAAGCAACATGCAATGATCGAGCGTTTGGTGGCGCTTCATCCCTATGACATACCCGAAGCCCTTGTCATGCCGACCTTGGGTGGCTATGGCCCCTACCTTGACTGGGTCAGGAGTCTGACGAGCGGCATAAGCATAAGCGGTACGGATACAAGCATTCAGAAAACCAACAATACGAACGAAAGTGGTAAGAAGCCATGAGTACAGTTCAATCTTTTTCCAGCTTCCAGGCAATGTTGCGCCTGTCATTATTTTTAGCCACGTTAGTCGTTGCGTTCTTCGCATCGACGACACGTGCCAATCAAGAAAATTTCCTTGAACCTGAAAAAGCATTCATTCTTCAGGCAGAAATGGCTGACGCAAGTCATGTGCGATTGCGCTTCAACATCGCGAACGGTTACTACATGTACCGAGAGCAATTCGCTTTCAAATTAGATACCGATGTAGTCAAACTCGGCGAGGCAAAGTTTCCCGTTGGAAAGGTTAAGCACGATCCTACCTTTGACCGACAGATGGAGTTGTTTTTCAAAGAAGCCGTGATTACGCTGCCAATTTCTGCTTGGCCTGATGGCGTACAGCAATCACCTTTCCTATTGACCATCACGGGGCAAGGTTGTGCAGAGGCAGGAATTTGTTACCCGCCCATGGACTTCATTGTCAAGATGCAGGCCACTCCACAGACGATCGGTTATTTGGTTGAGTCGCCGGTGATGACATTGAGTTTTTTTGAACGGCTTCAACAGGGTCAATGGTCTGAGCTGCTCTTTGGTGGCAGTGATGTGGGACTTGCTGATCTATTGTCATCCACCGGTGCGATTGAAATTGTGCTGTTGTTCTTTGTGCTCGGGCTATTGCTTGCGCTGACACCTTGTGTGCTACCGATGCTGCCGATACTTTCGGTGCTGTTGGTGGGCGAGCAGCAGCATGTGTCCAAAGCAAGAGGCTTTGCGCTTGCACTGGGTTATGTCGCAGGTATGTCGGTTGTGTATACGGCACTTGGCATCGCGGCGGGCTTGAGCGGTGCGGGGCTCGCGGCTTGGCTTCAAACACCCTGGGTACTCGGATTTTTTGCGCTCCTGCTCGCGGTTCTCGCGCTTGCGATGTTCGATGTGTATACATTGCAAATGCCTTCCGTGATCCAGTCGCGACTGATGGCAAAAAATTCCCATATCCTTGGTGGGAAAATGAGTGCGGCGATCCTCATGGGCGCTGTGTCCGCATTGATTGTTGGACCGTGTGTCGCGGCACCCCTAGCGGGTGCACTGCTCTACATCTCTCAGACAGGGGATGTTTGGTTAGGTGGCTCCGCATTGTTTGCCATGGCCTGGGGAATGGGGGTGCCGTTGCTATTGATGGGCGCATCAGCTGGCAAGCTTATGCCGCGAGCGGGATCATGGATGGAAGGGGTCAAACAGTTTTTTGGACTGTTACTGCTTGCGACGGCGTGGTGGATGGTGACGCCGCTTTTGCCCACATGGCTTCAGATACTAGGCTGGGCAGTGTTCGCGATGTTTGCAGCTGTTTTGCTGCGTCCTTTCGATCCGCTCACGAACGAAGCAGGGTTAGGTGCAGTGTGCCGTAAAACCTTGGGTTTGTTATTAATCGTTTTAAGTACGGTGTGGATTCTTGGTGTGGCAAGCGGTGGTCGATCATTACTGCAGCCTTTGAATCATCTTTCGATGATGAGCAATTCTTCGGCTGCGACACAGAACGTACAAAGTGTCCAGAGTAGTCTTGTGAATTCCTCGCCATCTTTGGGGCAAGCCGAAGGCGTTGCAGTGGCGACTTCATCGGTGAAAAAACAATTGCTTGGTTCTCCAACTTCGAGCGCGCATCCAAGTTTTCAGCGTGTCAAAACAGTTGCAGAGCTTGAGCGCTTACTTGAGCAGTCGACACGCCCTGTGATGCTGGACTTTTATGCTGACTGGTGTGTGTCATGCAAAGAAATGGAGGCTTTCACCTTTGTGGATCCACGCGTCGTGCAACGCATGAGTCAAATGCTATTGTTGCAGGTCGACGTCACCGCAAATAATGCAGACGATCGCGCCCTGATGAAAAAATTCCGCCTATTCGGACCGCCTGGAATTATTTTTTTCAGGCCAGGTGGCCAAGAGAGAAAAGACGTGAGAGTTGTCGGCTTCCAAGATGCCACTCGTTTTGCTGCAAGTCTGGATCGTGCGCTAAAGTAATTCAGTGATAAAAATCAGAGACAACATGACACAAGCGCCACAGCAGGATCGAACCGAAGGCAATCAACCGAAATCCACGACATCAGTCATTATTTTGTTTGCCCTGGCGGCTTGTGCAGCAACGACCTCTTTTCGAATTTGTGATCCTTTATTGCCGGTGTTCGCCGAGGAGTTCGGTGTACGCACCGCACAAACATCAGGCACGGTGACCTTGTTTGCGATTGCCTACGGCATCATGCAGTTCTTTTACGGTCCGCTTGGCGATCGATATGGAAAATTCAACGTGGTTTCCTGGGCGACGCTTGGCTGTGCAATCGGGGCCTTGATTGTTGTGTTTGCACCGAGCCTCGAAGTCATCGAAATGGGTCGGCTTATTTCTGGAGCCACGGCGGCGGCGATTGTTCCCTTGTCGATGGCCTGGATCGGTGATCATGTCGCGTACGAGCAGCGACAGGCGACACTTGCGCGGTTCTTGTTGGGCTCTATTTCTGGCATGGCGCTTGGTCAGCTTCTGGGGGGTGTTTTCGCGGATACGATTGGATGGCGTTGGGCGTTTGTCTGGATGGCGGCAGTCTATTTCATTGTCGGAGGTTTGTTGATCTCACGACGCAGCAGTGTTCCGGAAAAAGCCCATACACCCACACAAGGGGCGCGCATCTTCGGACCACTTAAGCAGGTCGTTTCGACGCGCTGGGCCATCATGGTGTTGGTGGTTGTCTTGATCGAAGGCTTCTTTGTGTTCGGACCATTAGCTTTCGTGCCCGCTTTTTTGCATGAACGTCATGGCATCCCCGTATCCTGGGCGGGCATGATTAGTGGCTTTTTTGCGTTGGGCGCCTTTATTTACGCGATCAGAGCAAATCAGTTCGTGAAGTGGCTGGGGGAGCGCAGGCTTGTATTGACGGGTGGCATGACCCTGGCGATTGCCTATGGGTCTTTCATGTTGTCGACGGTCTGGTACTGGGGCGTGCTGGCCAGTATCTTGTCTGGTTTAGGTTATTACTTTCTACATGCGGTGTTGCAGACACACGCGACGCAGATGGCCCCTGCGGCCCGGGGCTCGGCTGTTTCTTTGTTTGCTTCGTGTTTGTTTCTGGGTCAGTCGCTGGGCGTGGCGGTCTGTGCCTGGATTGGTGACAATTTTGGTTTACTGTCGGTGTTCCCTGTCGGCATCGTGGGCTTACCGCTTTTAGCCTGGTTTTTCGCCTGGCGCTTGAGGTTGCGCCAGGCAGACTTGAACAGCGCAGCGAAAACAAGTGCTGGCTGAAAGAAGTGCTGCCCGTAACAAGAGCTGCCCGTAACAAGTGCCGCCTGAAACAGGCACCGCCTGAATCCAGCGGTCTCCAGTACTGCGACGCGTTTAGCTGTTTTGCTTGAGTAACTTTGCGGCAGCTGGCGCGAAATAAGTCAAAATCCCATCCGCCCCTGCCCGTTTGAAGCCAAGCAGCGATTCCATCATGACTTTGTCGTGATCGAGCCAGCCGTTGGCTGCAGCGGCCTTAAGCATCGCGTACTCACCGCTGACCTGATAGGCAAAGGTCGGGACGTGAAAGGCGTCTTTGACGCGGCGTAAAACATCCAGATAGGGCATGCCGGGCTTGACCATCACCATGTCTGCACCTTCGCGCAGGTCGGCAGCGACTTCGCGCAGAGCTTCATCGATGTTGCCTGGATCCATCTGATAGACAAGCTTATTGGATTTGCCTAGGTTGGCGGCCGAGCCTACCGCGTCACGGAAAGGGCCGTAAAAAGCACTGGCAAACTTGGCTGAATACGCCATGATCCGGGTGTGGATAAAGTTGTTGGCCTCAAGTGCGGTGCGAATCGCACCAATTCTGCCATCCATCATGTCGCTGGGTGCGACGATGTCGACGCCGGCCTCGGCCTGAACCAAGGCTTGTTGCGTCAGGATTTTGACGGTGATGTCGTTCATGACATAGCCGTTTTCATCGATCACACCATCCTGGCCGTGACTGGTATAAGGGTCCAGTGCGACGTCGGTCAGCAATCCAAGTTCTGGAAAGTTCTTTTTGAGACTGGCCACCACGCGGGGAATCAGGCCCTTGGGATTCACCGCCTCGGCGCCATCGAGCGCTTTGAGCGAAGGCTCAATGACAGGAAAAAGTGCCATCACCGGGATACCAAGCTCGACGCACTCTCTCGCAACCTCCAGAATCGTATCTGGAGAGTAGCGGTGAATGCCCGGCATGGATGCAATCGGCTGGCGAACACCCGTGCCTTCGACAACGAAGACAGGATAAATCAGGTCATCTACAGATAGCGAGTGCTCACGTACGAGTCGTCGTGAAAAATCATCGCGTCGCAGACGACGTGGGCGATTGGCGGGAAAGTCAGCGAGGATGAGATGAGGAGTTGTCATGGTACGACCTTGGGTGAGATCCAGTTTTCGATTTGTAAGGTAGCTTCTTCGAGTCCGATCCGGGCGGTGGCCGAAAACGGTATGGCGTTGAGTGCACCGATATCTGCAAGCTCTTTTTTAACTGCAAAGACGGCCTTGATGCGTTGTCCATAGGGAAATTTGTCGGCCTTGGTGAGCAAAGCCATGACAGGTCGTCCCGTGGGTGCGATCCAGTTAGCCAGGCGACGGTCCAGTTCGGTGACGCCCCGGCGGATGTCGATCAGCAAGACAATACCGGCAAGTGATTCCCGGCTCTGTAAATACCCCCCGAGGATATCGGCCCATTCCTCTTTGGCGCGTTGCGCCACCGAGGCATAGCCGTAGCCGGGCAGGTCGACCAGAAAACCGAGATGCCCTTCAGGATCTAGGGGATCAGGGATGCCGAACATATTGATCAGTCGGGTGCGACCTGGCGTTTTACTGGAAAAAGCGAGGCGTTTCTGATTGGTCAGAACGTTAATGGCTGTGGATTTGCCCGCATTGGAGCGACCCACGAAGCAAACTTCCGGGGCTCCAGGAAAGGGTAATTGATCCAGCCGTGCGGCTGAAGTGAAAAATGAAGCGCGGTGCAAGATGGACACTAGGAGGGCCATTAAGAATAAGCTCAACCGCTATTGTATAATCTTGGGTTTAGATGTTGTTGATTTATAAAGATTACAAGCGTCGAGGTCTTCAATGAAGCGTGTGCTGTCCAAGGTAGTGTCCAAGATAGTGCTTGTGAGCGGGTTGCTGCTTGGGGTGTCTGCCGTCTCCACTAGTATGGCTGCCGGTCCGGTGACGGGCCCCGCCAAGCCTGACGCTGCCAAAGGCGCGCAGCTCTACGAACAAGGCGATGCCGCGCGTGGCATTGTGGCCTGTGCCTCCTGTCACGGAGCCGCTGGTAACAGCACGATTCCTGCCAACCCCAATATTTCCGCTCAGTCGCACGAGTATCTGTATAAGCAGCTCGTCGAGTTCCGCGTTAAAGCTGGCGCCAAGACAGCACTTCGCAAGGGTGCCGATGGCGCGCCTTCAGTGATGCAGGCGATGGCAACGCCCCTGACCGAAGCCGATATGCATAACCTGGCTTATTTCTTGTCTTTGCAAAAGCTGGCTCAGCCCGCGACGGCTACCAATGAAAAACTGGTCGAGCGTGGTCAAAAAATCTGGCGTGCAGGTATTCCTGAGCGTAATGTCCCTGCTTGCGCTGGGTGTCATTCCCCCAACGGCGCAGGTATTCCGGCACAATATCCACGTCTAGGTGGTCAGTTCCCTTCTTACATCGAAGACCAGCTCAAGCTCTTCCGTGCCGGACACCGTGGTAATTCGGCAATGATGAACCAAATCGCAGACCGTATGTCCGATGCGGACATCAAGGCGGTGTCTGATTACGCAGCTGGATTGCGCTAGAAAAAACGTCCTCAGGGCGATCGAGACGGTTCGACCGTCAAGCGTTAGATTGAAAGTAAAAAGGGGGAGTCGCATAGACACCCCTTTTTTTTCGCACCTATGGTATCGAACCGATCATGAATCAGACCGCATCACGACCCTTCGCAAATTTTATCGAGCTTCTGAGTTCGATGCGTTTTGCGATCAGCTTGCTGGTTTTCATCTGTCTGGCAAGCATTATCGGTACGGTGATTCCGCAGGGTCGATCCGCCAACGCCTACATTGATATGTTCGGACCTTTCTGGTTCGATATCTTTAACCGGTTTTCGATTTGGCATATTTATAACAACTGGTGGTTTTTAGTCACGATGGCATTTCTCGTGACTTCAACCAGCCTGTGTCTCATCCGCAACGCACCCAAGATGCTCAAGGAAGCGCGATCGTTTCGTGAGCACATTCGCACCTCCAGCCTGCAGTCATTTCATCATCGCGTAGAGCTCGATACAACACGTGGTGTTCCCGCGGCTACGGCTTCTGTTCAGGCCTGGCTCAAGCGCCAGGGTTATGCCGTACGTCAGCGTGACGAGGGCGATTCAGTTTTGCTCGCTGCCAAGCGCGGAAGCGGCAATCGTCTGGGCTATATCTTTGCCCATGCTTCGATCGTGATCATCTGTGTGGGCGGTTTGCTCGACAGCGAGTTGCCCGTGCGTTTGCAAGTATGGTTCATGGGCAAGACCCCGATTGTTGAGAATATGTTGATTGCGGATGTGCCTGAGCGCGGTCGTTTGTCAGTCAATAATCCGAGCTATCGCGCGAATGTGTTGATCCCTGAAGGAAGTGCCCGGGACTCCGCGGTGGTCAACATCGATGATGGCGCGCTGGTTCAGCCTTTGCCTTTCAGTATCGCCTTGAAAAAATTCATCGTTGATTATTACTCCACGGGGATGCCAAGCCGCTTCGCGAGCCTGGTGGAGGTGACGGATCCCGAGACAGGTAAAAAATTCGATGCGACGATCGAGGTCAACGAGCCTTTGCACTTCAAGGGTGTCACGGTGTATCAGTCGAGCTTCGATGATGGTGGCAGCCAGGTTGAGCTGGTGGGTTACCCACTGAGCGGGCCAAGCGACAAGTCCTTCGAACTGAAGTCTCGTGTTGGTCAGTCTAGCGATGTCACGATGAAGTCCGCCGGCAAAGAGCTCAAGGTCGAGGTGACTAAACTTCGTCCGATCAATGTCGAGGATTTGTCGGCCGGAACGCCGTCCGCGCCCAAGCCTCTTGGCGAGCATGTCGCGGCCGTGACGGGTAGTGCCGCGGGCAAGACGAATAAAAATTTGCGTAATATTGGTCCCAGCGTTGAGTATCGCGTGATTGATGCGAGTGGTCAGGCAACTTTATTTCACAACTATATGGTGCCCGTTGAGCTCGATGGCGCACGTGTGATGTTGGCAGGCGTTCAGGAGCCTGGCGCGACGGGTTTTCGATATTTAAGACTGCCTGTTGATGAGGAAAACTCGATGGGTGACTTCATGCGCCTGAGAGCGGCGCTGGCTGATCCGGCTGCGCGTTTGTTGGCGACGCAACGTCTGGTCGCGAGTTACGGTGGTAGTCCCGAGGAGCAAAAAGCCCTGCAAATCTCGGCTGAACGGGCTTTGGATACTTTTGCAAATGGTGGGCTGCTGGCGATATCGAATTTCCTGGAAAAAAATGTTCCTGAGCCAGAGCAGCGTCGCGCGGCGGACATCATTATTCGATTGCTGGGATCATCGATTGCGGAGCTGCGAAACGTCGCACGTGAGCGTGCCGGTCTTGCACCATTGCCGAACACGCCCGAGCGAATGGATGAGATCGCCGACTGGTCGAGACTCTCTGTCGCGGCTTTGTCTGACTTGGCGCTCTATCCCTCTCCGATCATGATGACGCTCAAGACGTTTGAACATGTGCAGGCGAGTGTTTTCCAGGTGAGTCGAACTCCCGGCAAGATCACCGTGTACATCGGCTGTTTGCTGCTGATCATAGGCGTCTTTACGATGTTTTACGTTCGCGATCGCCGGATTTGGGTCTGGCTGCGCCCCGCTGAGACCACAGGGGGTACGAGAGTATTGGCGGCCATGACTTCGCAAAAGCGTACACTCGATTTCAATCGTGAATTCGACCGTTTCAAGCAGGCGTTGATGCGCCTGAATCAAGGCTAGCCGACCGGCAAGCCCCAACACTGATCATTGAGATACCGCTATGAATGAGCCCTCTGCTGCTGTTGCAAACGATTGGGATGATTTGTCGGAGTCGGGTGATGGGCGTATCGAACGCGGCCGCCCTGACTGGACGGATGCGTTGTTTTTCTTATTACTCGCTATTGGTGCAGGTTTTGCGCTGAACCAGTACAGCCAGTCGATGGATGTTTATGAGAAAACCATCCTGGTACTCGCGGTGCCTTCCCTGACTTGGCTCGGTTGGCTTTGGCGTCCTCTTCGTACCTTGATGGTCGCGATGGCGATCGCTGCCTTGTTTGCGATCTGGTTATATCAAAGAGATCTCGCACGCGCCGAGCAAGTGTTTTTATTAAAGTATTTGCTCTCCTCGCAGTCCGCTATTCTCTGGATGTCGGTGTTGTTCGTGATCGCCACCTTTTGCTATTGGGCAGGGTTTGTGAGTACCACGGCGGCATGGCTTGGGACAGCCTTGACCTGGGGCGCGGTATTCGCCGGTTCGACGGGCATGCTGGTGCGTTGGCGCGAAGGACATTTGATGGGGCCTGATCTTGGGCATATTCCCGTCAGTAATTTGTACGAAGTGTTTGTATTGTTCGCACTGGTCACATCTCTTTTTTATCTGTACTACGAGCGTCGCTACGGTACGCGCGCGCTGGGTGGTTTCGTGATGTTGGTGGTGACCTCCTCGGTCGTGTTTTTGCTTTGGTATTCATTTACACGCGAGGCTTATCAGATTCAGCCCCTGGTCCCTGCCCTGAAAAGCTGGTGGATGAAAATCCATGTGCCTGCCAACTTTATCGGTTACGGTACCTTTTCACTTGCTGCCATGGTCGGCTTTGCCTATCTGGTCAAACAGCATGCTCAAACTAAATCCTGGCTCAAGCTTGCGCCGCTTTTCATTTTGGGCGTCTTGTTGGCGGCTGAACCGATGGTGTTTCGCACCGAAGGCTTGTCCGCGACCTGGATGATTTATTTTGGAATCGGTGCGGTGATCGTCGGTACGATTTTGCTGTTTCGCGCACAGATTGCCGCGCGCTTGCCTTCTTTTGAAGTGCTCGATGACATCATGTATCGGGCGATTGCCATTGGCTTTGCTTTTTTTACCGTCGCGACGATTCTCGGTGCCTTGTGGGCTGCCGATGCCTGGGGTGCATACTGGCAGTGGGATCCCAAGGAAACCTGGGCGCTGATCGTCTGGTTGAACTACGCTGCATGGTTGCATCTGCGTCTTATGAAAGGCTTGCGTGGCACGATGGCCGCATATTGGGCACTTGTTGGTCTGTTGGTAACCTGTTTCGCCTTTTTGGGCGTTAACATGTTTCTTTCAGGTCTTCATTCTTATGGTGCGCTTTGACGCCTGCTAAACCTTGGGTCGTGTTGCTCGCGACCCTCACAGTACAGTCTCTTGTTGCGATGGCCTTGTTAAACCTGCCGGTGGTTGCACCGGCAGTGGCCAAAGATGTTGGGATCTCCACGAATTATCTGGGCGCCTATGTTGCCCTCGCATATTTTGGTGCGATGGTGGCCACTTTGCTGGGTGGCGCGGCGGTCAAACGTTGGGGCGCGATACGGCTGAGTCAGACCGGTCTAGTTTTTGCTGCCGTGGGTCTTCTCCTCTGTGCGATTCCCTATGTCGAAACGATTGCCTTGGGGGCGCTCTTTATTGGCGCAGGTTACGGTCCCATCACTCCTGCAAGTTCTCATCTGTTGATCAAATCAACGCCCCCTGAAAAACTCTCTTTTGTTTTCTCCCTCAAACAGACCGGCGTACCTCTCGGAGGCATGATCGCAGGCGCGACGGTTCCTTCGCTCGACATCTTGATCGGCTGGCAGTGGGCGTTTATTTGTGCAGCGATCGCCTGCGCGATTTGCGCCTGGGCGGTTCAGCCTTTGCGCGAAGGTCTGGATGACGATCGCGATCCAACAGTGCGACCTTCTTTAGCGACAAGCTTCGTGTTGCCACTTAAATTGATATTCAGTCATCGTACTTTGCGTAAGCTTTCTTATATGTCCTTCATGTTTTCGATCGCTCAGATGGCATTGATGGGTTATCTGGTGACATTTTTATACGAGGACCTGGGTTGGAGTCTTGTGGCGGCTGGCGGCGCCTTGACTGTTGCGCAGGCAGCTGGAGTGTCTGGCCGTATGTTGTGGGGATATGTGTCCGATCGCTGGCTGGGTGCAACCATGATGCTGATCGTGATCGCGGGGTTGCTGGTGATTGGCGCGGTGGGTACCGCTTTGCTCGGTCCTGAGTCTTCGCCATGGTTTCTGTTCCCTGTTCTGGTGATTTTTGGTTCCTCGGCGATTGGCTGGAATGGTGTGTTTCTGGCTGAGATCGCCAGACAAGCACCCAAAGGTCAGGCCGGTGTTGCGACGGGCGGTACGCTTTGCATCACCTTCCTGGGCGTGATGGTTGGCCCACCTTTGTTTGGTGTGATGGCCAGCGTGCTAGGTAGTTACGGTTTAAGTTATGGTGCAATGGCCGTGCTGGGTGTATTGATATTGATGTTGTTGATTCCGCTCTATCGTCATCCCACTTCGAGCACGACTTAGTTACATCTTAGTTTGAACATTATTGCTTGACATGACTTCCTGATGATGTGACTCGCCTGATATGACACCCACAACGAAACTTTCGTCAGACTCTGCTGTGTCTCAACAGCGGCAATGGCTGATTGGTTGCGGGATCTTTTTATGCGCCCTGTCATGTTTCTCTTTGCTCGATGCCTTAGCCAAGGATCTGGTTCATCGCTACTCGGCGCCTTTGGTCAATATGGCGCGTTACTCCATCATTCTGGTGCTGGCTTTCAGCATCATGCGCGCCAAGCGTGTTTCGATCTACGCACCAAAGGATGCCCGTCTGCTTTTAGTTTTGCGCGGGGCGATGTTGGGCGTAGTGGGTATTTGCTTTATTCCTGCGCTTCAGTATTTACCGCTTGCCGAAGGCACGGCGGTTTATTTTGTCGCACCCTTGATCGTGGTCATTCTCGCGCCTTTTGTGCTGGGCGAGCGGGTTGGATGGAAACAATACGCCGCTGTACTCGTGGGGATGGCGGGGATGTTGCTCATCGTGAACCCCGGAGGCGATCTTTCCTTGATCGGCTGCGCCTTGATGTTTACCTCGGCATGCGCATATGCGATGGTGCAGCTCCTCACCCGCAAGCTTGCCAATCGCGTGGAAAGCGAACAAATGTTTGTGTATGCGGCGAGCACCTGCTGGTTCATGGGCTTAGGCGTAATAACCGTGTTTTGGCCCGAGGTCTGGCCGACGGGTCGCGATCTGCTGGAAATGCTCTTGATGGGAACCTTTGGGGGCGTAGGGCAGTATTTATTGATACTCGCCTTTAAACGTGCGCCTGCCTCGACCCTGGCGCCGTTGAATTATTTTCAACTGGCTCTGGCCGTCATGTTGGGCGAGCTTTTCTTTGGTCAAATGCCGAATCTGCAATCTTTCGCAGGCATTGCACTGATTGTCGCCGCAGGTTTGGCGCTGACGTTGCCCATGCTGATGGCCTCTTTAAAGGCCAGATCCATCCGGGCTGACGCAGCGCGCCGCGTGTAGATTTAAAGCGATCACGTTTAAAGCACTCACGTTTAAAGTGATGACGTTTAATCCGGCAGGCAACTTTCGCCGCGAATCAGATCAGCAAAGGTTTCGCGCTGACGGATCACATGATAGTTTTCGCCATCCACCATGACCTCGGCTGGACGGGGTCGACTGTTGTAGTTGCCCGCCATGACAAACCCATAGGCTCCGGCTGATTCAATCGCCAGGACATCACCTTGCTCGAGCGCGAGTTGTCGAGCGCGGGCCAGCCAGTCGGCACTCTCGCACACCGGACCGACGACGTCATAAAGGGTGTTGGCACTTGTGCGTGGCTTGAGAGGTAAAACACCATGCCAGGCTTCGTATAAAGCAGGGCGCATCAAATCATTCATCGCTGCATCGACAATCGCGAAGTTACGCGCATCGGTGAGTTTCAAATACTGCACCGTTGTCAGAAGCACACCTGCGTTTCCAACAAGTGAGCGACCGGGTTCGAGCACGAGCTCGAGATGGTCAAAACCGCGTGCGCGCAGCTCCGCGAAGACCTTGTCCAGAAGCACCTTGGGTGCCAGAGGTGTTTCGTCGTCATAGCGGATACCCAGACCACCACCTAAGTCGAGATGTTTGAGCTGGATACCCTGGCGCACGAGTTGCTCGATGAGCTTGAGGAGCTTGTCGAGCGCGTCCAGATAGGGGCTGACCTCGGTGATTTGTGAGCCGATGTGACAGTCCACCCCCACGACTTGAATGCCGGGAAGCGTGGTCGCTAGTTGATAGGCGGCTGGCGCCTCCTCGATCGCGATACCAAATTTGTTTTCTTTCAGGCCCGTCGAGATGTAGGGGTGTGTTTGCGCGTCGACGTCGGGATTGACCCGCAGCGACACGGCTGCAAGTTTTCCAATGCGATTCGCCACCTCTGACAGGCGCTTGAGCTCGGGGATTGACTCGACGTTAAAGCATTTGACGCCGGCCTCCAGGGCGGCCTGCATTTCCCAGTCTTGTTTGCCCACACCAGAAAACACAACCTTGGCGGGATTGGCACCGGCTGCCAACACGCGGGCAAGCTCCCCACCCGACACAATGTCAAAACCACTACCCAGCCGCGCAAACTCTTTGAGTACAGCGAGATTCGAGTTGGCTTTCATGCCAAAACATACAAGTACGCGGTGCGCGCCGATCGCCTCCTGATAGGCTGCCCATGCCGTCGCCAGGGCAGCGCGTGAATAGACATACAGAGGCGTGCCGAGCTGGCGGGCGAGTGTGGAAAGTGCGACACCTTCGGCGAACAGTTCACCGTTGCGGTAGTGAAAGTGAGGTGATCCTGCTGGGGTGGCGAAGCTTGTCATAGGTGTTGTTACGGTCATGTTGGGGCTGTGGGTATTCGGTGATTAACTGGCAAGCTCAAGCACAATACAGTAGAGGGGCGAGCTAAGACTTTCAAATTGGCATTGCATGATTGGCTATTTGGGTTCATTGACGGCCGTTGTTTCGGGTGTAGATACAGGTGATGTATTCGCAGCAGATGATGCTGCTGAGGCTGGCTTAGTTGCTTCAGGTTTGGGTGGTGGCAAATAAAGCGGTCCCTTGAAACCACAGCCAGCCAGCCAGCCCGTCAGGGCGAGCATCGCTACAATGCCTGCAAAACTGCGACGATGGATTTTGCGAATCACTGCACACTCCCTCAACTTTGAGGACAAGGATTATGAACGATACTGAATTTCATACACGGGCAACCGCCATTCTAGATGCAATAGAGGCTCAAGCCGATCACTGGTTTGAACAACTTGATCTGGATGTGGAAACCAAACGCAACGGCAACGTCCTCAATCTTATTTTTGAAAGCGGTCACCAGGTTGTCATCAACAGCCAGGCGCCCCTGCATGAGATGTGGTTAGCCGCGCGTTCGGGCGGTTTTCATTACAAATTCGACGGTCAGCACTGGAAAGATACACGCGGGGGTCTGGATCTGCATGATCTGTTATCCCAAATCTGCTCGAACGAAACAGGACAGCAACTCGTCGTCAAACTTTGAGCGAAAGCCGCCTTGCGGCGGACCCTCCACTTTCGCGAATCATGCCCCCTAATTGCCGATCAGCTCGCGGCGGTTGCTGTCACGATTGTTACCGCTCCCGCTCCCCCCTAAGGTTTCGAGCAAATCACCCAGAGAGTCCTGTTTGGGGTCGCCCAGGCTTCTGACGGCCTCTTTGGGTGGGAATTCCTTGAAGTACATGTTGCCACCCTCGACGATCAAGCCTTCGGGCACAGGGCCGCGTTTTTGTTCCGGGAATTCCTTGAGTGCGTGTTGCATATAGCCCAGCCAGATTGGCAAGGAAGCGCCACCACCCGTTTCACGAGAGCCAAGCGACTTGGGCTGGTCGTAGCCGAGCCATGCAACACCGACAAGCTGGGGTGTATAGCCTGCAAACCATGCATCGACCGAATCGTTGGTCGTGCCGGTTTTACCGGCCAGGTCGCCACGCTTGAGGACTTGCCTGGAGCGTGCGGCCGTACCGGAGGTGGCCACTCCGCGCAACATATCGTCCATCACATAGGCCGTACGGGCATCGATGGCGCGTGCCGCCGAATCTCCCGCGACGACGGGTTTGGCGCGCATCAGCACCTGACCGTTCGCATCCGTCACATGATCAATCAGATAAGGTGTGACGCGGTAGCCTCCGTTGGCAAATACGGAAAAGCCTGCTGCCAGCTGCATGGGGGTGACGGCGCCTGAGCCAAGCGCCATGGGCAAGACAGCGGGATGCTTGGCTTTGTCAAAACCAAAGCGGGCAATGTATTCCTGTGCGTATTGGGGACCGATGGATTGCAAAATCCGGATCGAGACCATGTTTTTCGAGCGGGCGATTGCCTCGCGCATGGACAGCATTTCCGCGTATTCGCCGCCGTAGTTTTTAGGCGTCCATGCTTTGCCAGAACCTGTTTGCTCAGCGGTCAGCTCAAAAGGCTGGTCAGAGATCATGGTGCCAGGCGTCAAGCCTCGCTCAAGCGAAGCCGCATAGATGAACGGTTTGAACGCAGAGCCCGGCTGGCGCCACGCCTGCGTGACACGGTTGAAATTGCCGTGATAGAAGTCAAAGCCCCCGACCATGGCGCGAAGTGCACCGTCCTGGGGGATCATGGCGACAAAAGCCGCCTGAACCGTGGGTAGATTCAGGATTTCCCAGTATGTGGGAGCTTTGTGCAAATACACCACAGAACCCCGTTGTAGACGCAGTGCGGCAGGGGCTTTGGGGTTGAGCGCGCGGGCGATGACGCCCAAGGCTTTTTTGTCGTTGATGACCACGATCTCGGTGGAGCTGCGGGCCACGCGGACTTCGGTGGGTTTGACAGAGAGCACGACGCCGGTCAGCATGTCTGTGCGGTCAGGGTGCTTGTCAAAGACACCGTCCAAAAATTCGTCTAGCTTGGCCGGATCGTCTTCGATACCGTTGGGCAGAGTCAGTTGAGCCTCGGGTCCCGGATAGGGCGCGCGACGCGTATAGTCCAGCACGCCTTCTCTGAGCGACTCATACGCCCACTGCTGATCTTTGGAGTGAATGGTTGTGTACACATTCAATCCTCGCGTGTAGACATTGTCAGGATAGATGCTGATCATCAGCTGACGCGCCAGTTCTGCGGCGTATTCGCCATGCACGGCATAGCCGCCCGCAGGCGTGCCCTGTGAGGGCTTGATCACGACAGGTTGTGCGAGTGCGGCTTTGTATTCGGCATCGGTCAGGTAACCGAGTGAGTGCATCCGACCCAGGACGTAGCGCTGGCGCAAGACGGCGCGAGGTTTATTGGCGATCGGGTTAAAGCGCGAGGGAGCCTTGGGGATTCCTGCCAGCAACGCCGCATCGGCCGCGGTGATTTCTGAAAGCTCTTTACCCAGGTAGACGCGCGAAGCGGCGGCAAATCCATAGGCTCGATGCCCGAGGTAAATCTGGTTGAGATAGAGCTCAAGAATCTGGTCTTTGGACAGACTGGCTTCGATTTTGAAGGTCAGCAGGAGTTCGTAAAACTTGCGAGACCAGGTTTTTTCGGATGAGAGGTAGAAATTGCGGGCGACCTGCATGGTGATCGTGCTGGCACCCTGACTTTTCTGCATGGAGATCAGGTTGGTCAATCCCGCGCGCACCACGCCAATCCAGTCAATCCCGCCGTGCTGATAGAAACGGTCGTCTTCGGCCGAAAGTACGGCGGATTTCATGACATCGGGTATTTCATCAAAGCGCAGGACATTTCGGCGCTCTTCGCCGAACTCGCCAATCAGCACTTTGTCCGAGGTGTAAATACGCAAAGGCACGCGGGGGCGATAGTCGGTCATCGCGTTGAGATCTGGCAGGTTAGGCCAGGCTAGCGCGAGCGCCATTCCGATCAGCAAGGTCGCACAAAGAGCGAGCCCGGCTGTGAGGATCGTGAATTTCAGTAAAAACCGGACGAGGAATGAGCCTTTCGGCTTGTCTGTCGTCTGGTCTTCTTCGTCGTGGGGGTGGTTATATTTGCTCATTGCCGAACATTTTAAAGGTTTTGCGAGGGTTTGCCCGGATCTGTTTGGGTCTCTGAGCGGTCAATGGGATAATGACGTCATGAATACTGAAGCGCTTGCGCCCGAGCCTAACGCCTCCGGCGACCCGAATCCGTCCCTCGACACGCAGGATCTGCCCCAAACGGCAGGCCCTCTGGCCCATGACATCCCGATCTTTCTGGTCGGGATGATGGGTGCTGGCAAGACCACCATTGGACGTGCACTTGCCAGGGTATTGCATAGAGAGTTCATCGATCTTGATCATGAGCTGGAAGCACGTTGCGGTGTTCGGATACCAGTGATCTTTGAGATCGAAGGCGAGCAAGGGTTCCGTAAACGTGAGTGTCAAGTGTTGGATGACTGCACGGTGCAGCCCAATTTAGTGATGGCGACGGGTGGCGGTGCGGTGTTGGCCGAGGAAAACCGTCGTGCGCTCAAGAGCCGCGGCATCGTCGTGTATTTGCGCGCCAGCGTCGAGGAGCTCTATCGCCGCACGAGCCGAGATCGCAACCGACCTCTGCTCGCCACTCCCGATCCCAAAGCGACTTTGCGTGGGCTGCTGGAGATGCGCGAGCCTTTGTATGAATCCGTGGCGGATGTCGTGGTCGACACCGGCACAACCTCTGTTAACCATCTTGTTGCTCAGCTCGTAGAGCGACTCAGGCAAGTTGACAAGGCGATCGATCGCACCGCTCAGAGCCGGCCGGGTAACTCCTCGGCCAGCATGCGTGCCGATTTCGCCGCGAGCCACACCGAAGAGAACAAACCATGCACACCGTAGAAACCGTTCAGGTTCAGACCCCTGGTGGTCACTACCCCATCCATATTGCGCCCGGACGATTGGCGACGCTGGCTCAAGCGATTCCGGCCGATGCGACATCGATCGCGCTCATCACGAATCCGGTGATTCACGCGCTGATGGGCGACGAGGTGACACAGGTGCTCGCCCAAACAGGCAAGCGTATCGTGCCAGTGATCTTGCCCGACGGCGAGGCCCACAAGACGTGGGAAACACTCAATCAGATTTTTGATGCCATGCTGGGCGCACAACTTGATCGACGCACGGTCATCGTCGCGTTGGGTGGTGGCGTCATTGGCGACATGGCCGGTTTTGCCGCAGCGGTCTACATGCGCGGTGTACGCTTTGTCCAGGTGCCCACGACTTTGTTATCTCAGGTCGATTCTTCGGTTGGCGGTAAAACCGCGGTCAATCATCCCCTTGGCAAAAACATGATTGGCGCCTTTTATCAGCCAATCGCGGTCGAGATCGATACCGATGTCCTCAAAACGCTCCCTGATCGGGAGATGTCCGCGGGATTGGCAGAGGTCATCAAATACGGCCTGATTCTGGATGCGCCCTTTTTCGAATGGTGTGAAAAAAATGCGGTCGGTTTGCGCGAGCGCGAACCGGAATTGCTGGCGATCGCGATTCGCCGTTCTTGCGAATTCAAGGCCTGGGTGGTCTCACAGGACGAGCGGGAAAGCGGATTGCGTGAAATTTTGAATCTGGGCCATACATTTGGTCATGCGATCGAAGCGGGTTCTGGCTATGGCGCGCTTTTGCATGGCGAAGCCGTGGGGACTGGACTCATCATGGCGGCGGACTTGTCCGCGGAGTTGCTAGGATTCCCAAGCGCAGACGTTGAGCGCGTGCGAAAACTTGTCGAGGCGATTGGTTGCCCGACCGTGGGCCCCCGACTCGGCGGCGTCGATCAATGGATGAGTCTGATGCGCGGGGATAAGAAAACCCGCGCAGGTGAAATCACGTTTGTGTTGATGCCTAAAATTGGTGAAGCGATTCGACGCGGGGCACCCGCTGAGTTAGTCGAGCGTGTGATTTTGCGCAATACGGTTTGATCGCAATGACTGAGCTCGCTGCCTACGCCTCGCGTTCCGAAGAAAGCCGTGGTCGTCGGCACGCCGAGCCTGCGCCGACGAATCGTAGCGAGTTTCAACGTGATCGTGATCGTATTGTCCATGCCGGTGCTTTTAGGCGGCTTGAATATAAAACACAGGTCTTTATCAATCACGAAGGAGATCTGTTCCGCACGCGCTTGACGCATTCTCTCGAAGTCGCGCAGATCGCACGCGTGCTCGCGCGCAGCTTGCGCTTGAACGAAGACCTGACAGAAGCGATTGCGCTGGCGCATGATCTAGGCCACACCCCTTTTGGCCATGCCGGTCAAGACGAGCTTAACGCGTGCATGAAAGAGTTTGCACCCGAGGCGGGTGGTTTTGAGCACAATTTACAAAGCTTGCGCGTCATTGACGAGCTGGAGGAACGCTACGCCGCCTTCAATGGTTTGAATTTGTGTTTTGAAACGCGTGAAGGTGTACTCAAGCATTGTTCACTCTCACACGCCAGGCTGTTGGGCGATGTTGGCCAACGTTTTATTGAACGCACACAACCATCGCTCGAAGCACAGCTCGCCAATCTGGCCGATGAGATTGCCTACAACAACCATGATATTGACGATGGTCTGCGTTCGGGTTTGTTGACAATCGAACAGCTGCAGACGGTTCCTATTTTCGCGCGACATTACGCAGCGATGGTGCATAAATGGCCGGCATTGAATGAGCGACGTGTTGTCGCAGAAACAATCCGCAGTATGATCAATACGTTGATCACGGACGTGACGCAGACGACGCAAGCCAATCTGTCTGCAGCGGCGCCCGCCAATGCCGACGCTGCGCGTCGCTGCGGTCCGTTGGTGGCTTTTTCGCCTGCGCTGCGCGCTGAGGCGGATGCGTTAAAGAAGTTTCTATTTGAGAATCTCTATCGTCACTACAAGGTGATGAGGATGACCAACAAAGCGCGACGGATTGTGCGAGAGCTTTTTGATGCTTTCGTGCATGAGCCCCGCTTGTTACCCCCCGATTATCGGCATGAGGATGCCGCGGCTCAGGCACGTGCGATTGCCGATTACATCGCAGGGATGACGGATCGTTACGCGATTCGCGAGCACCACCGTTTGTTTCGGATGGGCAATCAGTTTGACTAGTATCAGGGAGAACGTTATGACATCCACGCGTATGTATGTTTTAGCAGTCAGTATGGCGGGCATGGCTTTGTTGTCCGGTTGCGCACAACAAGCCGCCGCACCGATCAGAACAGTTGAGCGCGACAGTGCGCCAAGCGCGCCAGTCGCGATTCCTGTGGCGCCCCCAACGTCCAGCTTCGATGCCAACGCCGCTGTGCCTCCACCAGCGCCGCAGGACACGCAGACTAATTATGCGACCAGATTCCCGACCAATCCGGCGCCCACGGCACCCGCCTGGACTTCTTCACAGGACCAGATGCCCACTACCGCCGCCGCGGTGAGCTCGGGTGGTTCTCTCCCAGAGGGGGATCATCGATTGGCACTTGTTCAGGTCTGTCAGGCGAATGCCATGGGGGTCAGGAATCAATGTTTCATGGGCTTTGCCGATACCCGGCCCGGTCGCGAGGTGAGTAGTCAGGTTCAGGCCTATTACTTGTCGACGAGCGCAAGCCTCGCGCCCAAGGTTTCTTTTGACAACTATTGTTCGCCGGGCTGGCTGGCGACCGTGGTTTCATCGCAAGGCAGTGTGCAAGGCGGGGGCGTTTTGCAAACGCAAGCGGCTGTTTGTGGTCACCCTTCCGCAGGCCAAGCGTTGACGGCATTGTTCAATGCCTGCGATGCGCAGACTCAGGGCGGCTGCCGTCAATCCACTTCGATCAATGTCGCGTGGGGATATTGGGACGGCAGACAGATGCCCGGTACGGAGGCTGATGTCGGTCGTGCGTATCCCGCCGATCGTTTCGCAGAGGCGCACATCTGTAACTCAACCTTGCCCTTGCAAGAGACAGGTGTGTGTCCGTCCAGCTCAGCGGTGCCACTGCGCTTGCTTGGCTTGCCCTAAGCTTTTTTCCTGAGCGCTAAAACCTTGCCAAGGTAATGCCCGGTGTGGCTCGATGTTGTTTGGGCGATCACTTCGGGCGTGCCTTGCGCCACAATTTGTCCACCACCATTGCCACCCTCCGGGCCCATATCGATGACCCAGTCGGCGGTTTTGATGACATCGAGATTGTGTTCAATCACCACCACCGTGTTGCCTGCCTCGACGAGTTGATTCAGCACGCGCAACAGGAGTGCGATGTCGTGAAAATGCAGACCCGTGGTGGGTTCGTCCAGAATGTAGAGTGTCTGACCTGTACTGCGTTTGGACAGCTCCAGGGATAATTTGACGCGTTGCGCTTCGCCACCCGAGAGCGTGGTGGCGCTTTGTCCGAGCCTCAGATACGAAAGGCCGACATCCATCAAGGTTTGCAACTTGCGCGCCACGGCGGGCACGGCTTCGAAATATGTCAGTGCTTGTTCAACCGTCAGTTCGAGCACTTCGTGAATGTTTCGGCCGCGATAGCGGATCTCGAGTGTTTCCCTGTTGTAGCGTTTGCCCATGCAAACATCGCAGGGGACGTACATGTCCGGTAAAAAATGCATCTCGACTTTGACAACGCCATCGCCCTGGCAGGCTTCACAGCGCCCGCCCTTGACGTTGAAGCTGAAGCGACCCGGATCGTAACCGCGTGATCGCGCCTCCGGAACGCCCGCAAATAACTCGCGAATCGGTGTGAACATACCGGTGTAAGTTGCGGGATTGCTGCGCGGTGTGCGGCCGATCGGGCTCTGGTCTACGCTGATGATCTTATCGAAATGCTCCAAACCATTGAGCGCTGTGTAGGGTGCAGGCTCGGCTTGCGCATGGTGCAGTGCGCGCGACATGACGATTGCAAGCGTGTCGTTGATCAGCGTGGATTTACCCGAGCCGGAAACGCCAGAGATGCAGACAAACTTGCCTGCCGGAATCCGCAGATCCACTGATTTGAGGTTGTTACCTGAGCAGCCTGTCAGCTCAAGCCATTTTTGTTCGGCCTCGAGCGGGCGACGCGTGGGGACAGCGATCTTTTGGACGCCACTCATGTACTGACCAGTGAGTGATGCAGGATTTTGTTCGATTTGCGCAGGGGTGCCTTGCGCAACGATTTGGCCACCGTGCTCACCCGCGCCCGGGCCCATGTCGACGACCCAGTCGGCTTCGCGAATCATGTCTTCATCGTGCTCGACCACAATGACACTGTTACCCAGGTCGCGCAGATGATGCAGTGTGGCGATCAGTCTATCGTTGTCGCGCTGATGCAGACCAATCGAGGGTTCGTCCAGCACATACATCACGCCTGTCAGGCCAGAACCGATCTGGCTGGCTAGACGGATACGTTGTGCTTCGCCCCCCGAGATCGTATCGGCACTGCGATCAAGGGACAGATAGTTCAGGCCCACATTGTTGAGAAAGCTCAGACGCGCTTCGATCTCGCGGACAATACGCTGAGCGATTTCCGCGCGTGCGCCGGTCAGCTTGAGGTCTTGAAACCATTTCAGGCAGGTCGAGAGTGGCTGCGCCTCGACTTCGTAAATCGCGAGCCCCTGCTCTTGCCAGTTACGGCCTTCAGGCGTGTCAAGCAGGCGTTTGGGTGGCGCGATGCGTTCATCGCCAATGCGCACATGACGGGCTTCGGCGCGCAGGCGTGAACCATGGCATTCAGGACATGTTTGAACGGCGCGATATTTGCCGAGTTCTTCGCGCACGGCCGAGGAGTCTGTTTCCTTCCAGCGACGCTCCAGATTTGGAATCACGCCTTCGAAGGCATGGCGTTTGACGGTGCTGCGACCGTTTTCATTCAAATAGAAAAAGGGAATCTCGACATCGCCAGAACCATAAAGCACGATCTGACGGATTGCCTCGGGCAAGCTTTCCCAGCTCGCCTCAATATCGAACTCATAGTGTGTCGATAGGCTCGACAGCATTGAAAACGTGAAGGCATTGCGTTTATCCCAGCCTCTGATCGCACCGGAACCAAGACTGAGCTCCGGAAAGGCCACCACACGCTTGGGATCAAAAAAGCCCACATGTCCCAAACCGTCACAGCTAGGACAGGCGCCGACCGGATTATTAAAGCTGAACAGTCGCGGCTCCAGTTCAGGCAGACTATGGCTGCATACTGGACAGGCATAGCGACTGGAAAACAGGTGCTCTTCGTTGGTGTCCATGTCGAGCGCGACAACGCGCCCCTGCGCCAAGGTCAGCGCGGTCTCAAAACTTTCGGCTAGGCGTTGCTTGCTCTCGGGTTTGATGCGCAAGCGGTCAATCACGACATCGATATCGTGTTTTTCATTTTTATTGAGCTCGGGCATGCTGTCGAGGTCGACCATCTGACCGTCGACGCGCACGCGAACGAATCCTTGCGCCTGCAAGCTGGCGCATTCGTCATCAAAACTACCTTTGCGCGTCCGGGCGATGGGGGCGAGTATGGCGAGCCTGCGTTCTGCCGGCCAGTTCAGTACGCTGTCGACCATCTGGCTCACGCTTTGCGCGGCGAGTGGCAGACCATGCGAGGGACAATAAGGCGTACCGACGCGGGCATACAACAACCGCAGGTAATCATGAATTTCGGTGATCGTGCCAACGGTCGAGCGAGGATTGTGACCCGCGGCTTTTTGTTCGATTGAAATCGCAGGCGATAGACCCTCGATCAGGTCCACATCCGGTTTATCCATCAACTGCAAAAACTGCCGGGCATAGGCCGAGAGACTCTCGACATAGCGGCGCTGCCCTTCGGCGTACAAGGTGTCAAAGGCGAGCGAAGATTTGCCCGATCCCGACAGGCCCGTGACGACCACGAGCTTGTGTCTGGGCAGGTCCAGAGACACGTTTTTGAGATTGTGGGTGCGGGCACCCCGGATTCGGATTTCGTCCATGACACGTTTTTGAAAGCCAACTTGGTACTATACCGTGCTGGCGCGACAATCGCCGGATAGCCCTTCACTCTGATTCAAGTCTTTGATGTCCGAACCAACGCCTTTGCCTTTGTCTTTGACCCCGACTGAACGCCGTGCCAGCGTGGCGCTGGCCGGTCTGTTTGCCGCCCGCATGCTTGGCTTGTTCTTGTTGTTGCCGGTTTTTGCCGTGGCGGCACAAGGACTCAAAGGCGGTCATGACCCCTTGTGGGTAGGCGTAGCCCTCGGCATGTACGGCTTGACCCAGGCCTTCATGCAAATCCCTTTCGGCCTGGCCTCGGACCGTTGGGGGCGTCGTCCGGTGGTGTTGGCGGGTCTGTGCCTGTTTGTTGCCGGGAGCGTCGTCTGTGCCGTATCCGATGACATTTTCTGGGTCACCATTGGTCGTGCGATTCAGGGTTCGGGCGCCATTTCCGCAGCTGTCACGGCATGGCTGGCCGATGCCACCCGGCCAGAGGTGCGCACCCGCGCCATGGCGATGGTGGGCGGCTCGATTGGTCTGTCCTTTGCCTTGTCACTGGTCATCGCCCCCCTGATCGTGGGCTCGACCGGACTGGCAGGACTGTTTTGGACAATAGCCCTTTTAGGCGTGGTTTGCCTGGCGGTTGCCCGGTTTGTCGTACCAGTCGTGGCACCTGCTCCCAAGCCTTTACATCCCGCTCGGCCGATGCAAGTGCTTACTCATACTGATTTGTTGAGACTGAATTTTGGCGTGTTTTGCCTTCACCTGATTCAGATCGCGATGTTTGTGGTGATCCCGCCGCTTCTGCTCAGACTGGGCAACCTGGACGCCGCAGAGCTCTGGAAGGTGTATCTCCCTGTTATTTTTGGCTCCTTTGTTTTCATGGTGCCGGCAATTTTTGTCGCGGAAAAGCGTCGCGCGCATCGTGCCATGTTGCGCATGGCTGTGGCGGGACTGGTGCTAGTCTGTGCGTTTTTACCTTGGGCCAGCCACAATTTCTATTTGCTGGCTTTTGGACTGACGGGCTTTTTTGTCATGTTCAACGTGCTTGAGGCCTTGCAGCCGTCGCTCGTATCCCGCGTGGCCCCGCCCGAGCTCAAGGGACTCGCGTTGGGCCTCTACAATACTTCGCAGGCCGCCGGATTATTTTTGGGTGGCATGCTCGGTGGCACGCTTGCCGTCTTGGGCGGTGCGAGCAGCGTATTTTGGGCAGCCTGTGGGTTGTCAGCGCTCTGGCTTTTGGTCACGTGGGGCTTAAAGCCGCTCGGACCTAAGCACTGAGCAGCACTCGGACATCAACGCTTAAAAATCAGCTCCTGATCAATTTCTGCGACTCTGCTCACGCCGCTGAGCTGCATTGACCGGACAAACTCATCCTTCAAAATCTCCAGCGCTCGGGTGGCACCTGGTAATCCGGCTGCGGCTGCGCCAAATAGCGTTGCCCGCCCGGTTAGCACGCCTTGCGCACCGAGTGCACGCGCTTTCAAAATATCCACGCCGCGCCGGATACCACCATCGACCAGCACAGGGACGCGCCCGGCCACGGCATGCACCACGGCAGGCAGGGCCTCCACCGTCGCAGGCGCGCTGTCGAGCTGACGCCCGCCATGGTTGGACACCACGATCGCATCCACACCCATTTGCACTAAACGTTCGGCGTCGCTTGGGCGCATGATCCCTTTGACGATTAATTTGCGCGGCCAGTTGTCGCGCATGATTTGCAGTTGTTGCCAGTCAAAAGCGGGATCGTAATTTTT